>MDTD01000031.1_pt1 | contig 15054 bp, 15 predicted proteins | sample 811221 | NCBI WGS metagenome assembly MDTD01 (sample SAMN05326646, study PRJNA326480) | marine metagenome | isolation source: seawater | place: Pacific Ocean: South West | collected 2011
GGTCGCCCTTCCGCAGTTGCGCTTCACTTCGTTCGCTGTGGCCAGCTCACGGGAGGACTTGCACCTCCAGGAGTGCGCCCGTGCCGGGCGCACAAAAAAAGGCCGGTTCAACCGGCCTTTTTCATGGGCTCTCCGACTCGTCCGGTGCCGAAGCGCCGGTACCTCCCCCCGGTTTCAGAAACGACTTCATCATATCCAGCGGCAGCGGGAACACGATGGTCGAGGTGTTGTTGCTGCTCATGTCGGCCAGCGTCTGCAGATAACGCAGCTGCATGGCTCCGGAGTTGCTGGACATGACATTCGCGGCTTCCACCAGTTTGCGTGACGCCTGCAGCTCGCCCTCGGCGTGGATCACCTTGGCCCGCCGCTCGCGCTCGGCCTCGGCCTGCCGGGCGATGGCCCGGATCATGGACTCATTCAGATCCACATGCTTGATTTCCACGTTGGCCACCTTGATGCCCCACTCTTCGGTCTGGGCGTCGATGATCTCCTGGATGTCGGCATTGAGCTTGTCCCGCTCGGACAGCATCTCGTCCAGATCGTGCTTGCCCAGCACCGAGCGCAGGGTGGTCTGCGCCAGCTGGCTGGTGGCCGCCATATAGTCTTCCACCCGGATGATGGCGCGCTCCGGGTCCACCACCCGGAAGTACAGCACCGCGTTCACCCGCACGGTGACGTTGTCCTTGGAGATGACGTCCTGGCTGGGCACATCCAGGGTGATCATCCTCAGATCAACCCGGACCATCTGCTGGATGCCGGGGATGACAATGATCAGCCCCGGTCCCTTGACCCCCTGGAAGCGCCCCAGGAAAAACACCACGCCCCGTTCGTACTCCGGCAGGATCTTGATCGCCGAGCCAATGATGAGCAGCAGCACCACCGTAGGTGCCAGATAGGGAACCAGATCACCAAACATACGGCCTCCTTGTTTTGCCGTGGGATATCAGGCGCCGGCCAGGCCGTCGCCGCCTGTCAGTTCTACGTTCACGGTCAGACCCTCGACACCGGCCACCCGGACCGTGTCGCCGGCCGACACCGGCTGCCCGCAGCGGGCCTTCCAGCGCTCGCCGGCCACCTGCACGTGGCCGGCATAGTGGCCGTGTTCCGGCTGAAAATCATCGAGCGCCCGGGCCGTTTGCCCGTACATCTGGTCGCGGCCGGAAACCGGCGGTCGTCGGCGCAGGCCGATGAAGCGCGTCACCGTCCACAGGATAAAGCCCGCCGCCACCAGCGCCGTGCCACCGATGGTGGGCAATGAGATGTCCCGGTGGCTGCCGTCCATCAGAATCACCGAGCCGGCGACAAAGGCCAGAATGCCGCCAATGCCGAGCACACCGAAACTGGGAACAAACGCCTCGCCGACGATGAACGCCAGCCCCAGCACGATCAGGGCCAGACCCGCGTAGTTCACCGACAGCACCTGGAACGCAAACAGCGCCAGGATCAGGCAGATGGCGCCGATCACGCCCGGCACCACGGCGCCGGGGTTGGCCAGTTCGAACAGGATGCCGTAGAACCCGATGATCATCAGGAAGTAGGCCAGGTTGGGGTCGGTGATTACTGACAGCAACCGGGTACGCCAGTCCGGAGCCGAACGCACCAGCGCCAGCCCCGCGGTGGCCAGCGGCCGCTCGCCGGAGGCCATGCGCACCGTTCGCCCGTCGAGCTGGCGCAGCAGGTCGCCGAGGTCGTTCGCCACCACGTCAATGACCCCAAGCGCCAGAGCCTCCCGGGCACCCAGGTTCACTGCGTCGCGCACCGCCGATTCGGCCCAGTCGGCGTTCCGGCCGTGGTGTTCGGCCAGCCCCCGGATGTAGCTCACCGCGTCTTCCAGTACTTTGCGCTCCATCGCGGTGCCACCCCGCCGGGGTTCCGTCGCCTCCCCCGGGCCGGACGGCTCGGAGGCCGGGGTGTCGGTATCCGGTTGCGCCGGTTCCGCAGGCTCGCTGCCCGGCAAGCCGCCCATCTGGACCGGCGTTGCCGAGCCCAGGTGAGTAGCCGGGGCCATGGCGGCGATGTGGCTGCCGTACAGGATATAGGTGCCGGCACTGGCGGCCCGGGCGCCCTGGGGCGACACGTAGGTGGCCACCGGCACCCGCGAGGCGAGGATGGCCTTGATGATCCCGCGCATGGACTCCATCAGGCCGCCGGGCGTATCCATTTCGATCACCACCAGGGCCATGCCATCGGCCTCGGCCCGCCCGATGCCCCGTGTGACATAGTCCAGGGTAGCCGGGCCGATCGGCCCTGCCACAGTCAACACCAGTGCCTGGCCACCGCTCTGGGCGCTGGTGGGCACGGTGGCCAGCCCCACCAGCAGCAGACCGAACAAACCGGTGGCTCCCAGCAGCCACAGACGGATCCTAGCCATGCAAGCCCCTCCCTGTCGTTGTCGTGGCGGGCGCGGCGGCGGACTCAGAAGTACAGCTGCTGCTCCGGCGCCGAATGGTCGCCCGTCGGGTGTTGTTCCACCGGCTCGTCGCCGGCCATACGCGTCAGCTGCTCACCGATCATGGCGGGCAGGCCGTCCGCCCGCTCCACCGCGCGCTCAATGGCCCGGCGGTTCACCTCCACCGCCGGATGCCGGTCCCGGAACGCCGCCACTTCCGCCAGAACGCGCTGCCAGAGGTGGTCTCGGTCCTCTCTGGAATACTCCTCATGGGGGCGGTGCACTTCCAGCCAGACCTCTCCCTCGGACAATCCGATCTTGACCGGGTCCCGGATCACCTGCACCGGGGTGCCCTTGTCCACCTGATAGACGAACCGGGCAATGTCCTCGTTGTACATGCGGAAGCAGCCATGGCTGACCGGCAGGCCGACACCAAAACGCTTGTTGGTGCCGTGAATGAGGTACCCCTTTTCACTCAGCAACAGGGCATGGGTGCCCAGGGGGTTGTCCGGGCCCGGCGGCACCATGCGGGGCAGGGGGCGGCCGGAGGCCGCGTATTCGGCGCGAATGCTGGCAGGCGGGTACCAGGCCGGGGACTCCAACGGCATCACCACCTGGGCATCGGTCAGAGGCGAGGGGTTCTCCTCGGTCCCCACCCCCACCGGATAAACCTGCACCCGGCCATCGTCGGTAAAGTAGTAGAGCCGGTACTCCGCCAGGTTGATGACGATGCCGCGCCGCTGCGCTTCGTCGGGGATCACATAGCGGCGGGGCAGGATAATGGTGGTGCCCTCGCCCGGCAACCAGGGATCCACGCCGGGATTTGCCTTCACCAGCTCCAGATAGCCCAGCGCCAAGCGGTTGCCGAGGGCGGCGAAGGTGTCTTCGTAGCGGGTGGTGAAGGTTTCCAGGTGCCCCGCCAGATCCCCGTGAATGGTAAACGTGGGCACGCGGGGGCTGCGGTCCTCGACTGCCAGGCCGTCGTCGTCCGCCACCGCCCCGGCGGTGGCCGTCACCCCCAGCAGGGCTGTCATCATCAGGATCAGACAGGTCCGATACTTGGCAAACAACATAGCTCCGTTCCGAGAGTTAAAAGTCGTAAACCCACACCCACCGTGACAGGCACGCCCGTCAGGAGTTCACCAGAGCCCCCCACAGGGTCACCACGGCCAGCACCACGAACAGCAGACTGGCGCCCACCCGTGCGGTGGCCAGCGGCAGGCGCTCCATCAGCCAGCGACCCGCCATGATAACCGGGACATTGGCCAGCAACATCCCCACAGTCGTCCCCATGATAACCCAGAATGTCTCGGCGTACCGGGCAGCAAGCACCACGGTCGCCACCTGGGTCTTGTCGCCGATTTCCGCCAGGAAAAACATCACCGAGGTTGCCATGAACGCCCCCATGCCGAGAAACCGGGAAGATTCGCTGTCGTCCTTGTCCGGAATCAGCAGCCACAGGGCAATAGCGATGAAACTGACGGTCAGAATCCAGGGCAACCAGGCGTCAGGCAGCCAGCTCGCCACCCAGGCTCCGATCCAGGCGGACAACGCATGATTCAAAAGCGTCGCAAGGAGTATGCCCAGGATGATCGGCAGGCGCTGGCCATAGCGGGCGATCAGGAACAGGGACAGCAACTGGGTTTTGTCACCGATCTCGGCAATGGCGACCGCGAGGGTCGAGGCAAGGAAGGCATCCATGAATACGGCTCCAGGGCGGAAGACAGACATGAGGCAGCTCACCCTCCGCCCTTGGGGGTGATCTGCCTCAGGTCTTGCCAATCCCGCCAAACGACGGCGAGACACGGTGGCCATGGAGATTGGGCTCCAAGTGTGTTGACCACCGTTCGCCCGGTACCCGAAGGCCCGGCGCGAAGGCTACTCCCCTGAAGGTGCGCGTATCCTAGCCAATCCGGCGAGCGATCGCAACTAAGTCCGCATCCGCCAGACCGGAATCACGGCCAGCGCAACAAACACCGCCACCAGCCACCAGGCCCCGTGGAAGGCGGCGGGAGCCGGCAGTTCACCCTGGTGTTCCCCGAACTCCACCGCCAGCGCCACCAGGTTAACGCCAAAGGCACCCCCCAGCTGACGCGTGAAATTGATGGTGCTGGAGGCGGCCCCCAGCTGTTCCGGTCGCAGCGGATTCAGCGCCGCGGTGGACAGAGCCGGCAGCATGAAGCCAATACCGATCCGCCCCAGCACTGCCCAAAGGGCCAGCCAGCCAAACGCCAGCGCCTGGCCGGACAGAGCGAACAGGATGGCCGACAGGGCGAACAGCAGAATGCCGGTCACCACCAGGGAACGCGCGCTCCGGCGATCCGCCAGACGCCCCGCCAGGGGAAAGGTCACCCCCAGGACCACACCCGCCGGTAGCATCAGCAACCCCGCCTCGGTGGCGGAAAACCCCAGGGATGTCTGCACGAACAGGGGGATCAGATAGGTGGAGCCAAACAAGGCCAGCCCCAGAGCCAGGGCGCCTAGGTTGGCTTGGCGGAACGAGGGCAGACGCAACAGCGCGAGATTGACCAGCGGATGCCGGGCCGTCCGCTCCCGGGCGATGAACAGCACCAGGCTCACCAGCATGACCAGGCCTTGGCCAAGCAGTCGCGTCTCCTGCCCGGACAACTGCTGCAGCCGGTTCAGGGTATCCAGGGCCAGGGCGATGGTGAGCCCCAGCAACGCCAGCCCCGGCCAGTCGAAACGATAGGGTTCGGGGCGCAAACGGGGCCACGGCAGGAAACGCCAGGCCATGACCACCCCCAGCAAGGTCACCGGCACCGGCGCGAACAGCACGTAGCGCCAGTCCAGTTCGTCCACCAGGACACCGCCGAGCACCGGCCCCAGCGCCGGGGCCAGGATCACCCCCATGCCGTAGATGCCCATCGCCTGGCCGCGCCGGTCCTGGGGAAAGATGCGGAACACCAGATACATGCCCATCGGCTGCATCAGTCCCGCCATCGCCCCCTGGCCGACCCGGGCGGCAATCAACTGCTCCGGTGAGACGGCGAAGCCGCCCGCGACGGAAATCAGGGAAAACAGCGCCATCGCGGTGGCCAGAGTCCGGCGCACGCCCCAGTGGTCCAACAACCAGGAAGAGGCCAGCATGGAGGTGGTCATGGCGGCGATGAACCCGGTCGCCAGCCAGTGCACCTGCCCCTGGCGAATCCCGAACTCCAGCATGATGTCATGCAGGGCAACGTTGACCACCGTGGCGCTCAGCACCGTCGCCATGGTGCCCAGCATCACCGTGCATACCGCCAGCCAGCGCCAGCGTTCTCCGTAGCGGGCCCGTAGACCCTCGACCGAATAATCCGTCAGGGCGGACTCCTATTTCTGCTTTTCGGCGTTTTCCATGATTTTCTGGAACACCTTCAGCGCACACGCCACTTCCTGGTCACCGATGCCGTCGAGCATCTCCTCCCGGAGCTTGGCCGCGCGCGCGGACAGATCGTCCATGAACGCCCGACCGGCGTCGGTCAGGTAGAGCCGGCGGGCCCGGCGGTCATTGGGGCAGGGGCGGCGCTCGATCAGACCCTGCTGCTCCAGGCTGTCCAGCAGCCGCACCAGGGTCGGATTCTCGATGGCCATCAGGTTAGCCAGCTCCCGTTGCGTCAGTCCTTCGCCCCCTTGCTGCAGGTACACCATGGTGCTCCAGCGGGCCTGGGTCACTCCCAGATCCTTGAGGCGTTCATCCAGCATCTTGCGCCAGCGGCGGGGCACCCGGGCCACGGCAAAGGGAAACTGCTCTCTCATGGGTCTCATGCTCCTCTCCGAGGGGGCCTTGCTGCCGCCTGGACGGCAGGCCACATGCTCACATTATCGAAAAGCCAACAATAGTATGCTAACCATTGGCATAAATACAGATACGGATGCAGAAACATATATGCGGGAAAACCGAAAGGCCGGAATCAACCGGCCTTCGGCATCTGCGACTCGGGCGGCGGCTCCTGCGCCTCCGGAGCCTCCTGAAACGCCTCGTTGCGCGGGTCCAGCTCGGTCAGCACCACGGAAGATTCGGGCATGGTGGTGACAAACTGTTCCTGGTCCGCCACCGGCACATCCTCGGTATGGCTGATTCGATAACTGGTGATCAGCGCCAGCAGGGTCAGGAAAACCGCCATTCCAAAAAACAGCCCCTCCGGCCCCAGCAGCGCGATCAGACGGGCCATCACGATCGGTCCGAGTACGCTGCCGATGCCGTAGCTGAGCAGCAGGGTGGCGCTGGCCGGCACGATGCGGCTGCTTTCCATGCGGTCATTGGTGATCGCCACCGCGACCGGATAGAGGGTGGCGGAAAGACCGACCACTGTGCCCACGAGCAGCATCAGCAGCCAGGGATCGAAGGCGCCCAGAAGCCCCACCAGAGCCGCGGCCAGGGCCGCCGTCAGTGCCACCCAGAACATCACCCGGCGACGGTCGAAGCGGTCACAGACCCGCCCCAGCGGCCAGGCCAGAATCATGGCGGCGACGATGGCACTGGCCATGAACGTGGAGACCTTCGCCAGGTCCAGGCCCACCAGAGTGGCATAGACCGGCCCCAGGGCGTAGAAGCCACCGATCAGCACCCCGCAGATAACCGCGCCGGCAACGCCGGTGAAAGACTCCCGCGCCAGGGTAAAGAACGACAGCCGGCTGACCTGTTCGATCACCGGCGCCTCCATTCGCGTCAGGGACAGCGGCACCAGCGCCAGGGTCAGCAGGATCGCGGCCAGGGAGAACGGCAAGAAACTGGCGGGATCACCGACGTTCACCAACAACTGGCCACCGGCGGCGGACAGGTAGAACACCACCTGATACACCGCGAACAGGGCGCCCCGGTTGGCGTTGGTGGCCCGGCTGGAGAACCAGCTCTCCACCACCACCAGGACACCGGCGATACTGAAACCGGACAACACCCGGAGAAACGCCCAGAACCCCATCGACAGCGCCATCGGATACATCAGCGACGCCACTGCCGCGAAGGCCGCGAACACGGCGAAGGCACGGATGTGACCCACCCGGCCGATGATCCGGTGCACGTACAGGGTACCCAGCACGAAGCCGATTGAGTAGCACACCAACACCCAGCCGATGATGTCCGGCGCCACCTGTTCGATCCCCAAGCGAATGCCCAGCAAGGTCATGAGAAAGGCATTGCCGGACACCAGCAGCACGATGCTCAGAATCAATGCGGACAAGGAGGCGACCATACGGGTCATGCAGCGGCTCCGGACCTTGGGATAGCAGATTGAATGGCCATGGCTGACACCATAGCAGCAGGAACCGGACATGGCCGGGAAAGGCATTACAGCAGCCGCTGCCGGAACAGGCCACTAAGCACTTCCCGAGACCGATGCAAGCGCTTGCCGGGCACGGGCGCAATTTCACATAATTTTACATTATTAATGGGCCGTAACAGACCGCATGACCGGGAGCAGGTAACATAAATCCAAGCTTTTCAATAGATCCGCGAGCGCCTGGATATGAAAAAGACGGACTGGCCCATCCGCTGGGATTTGCTTCTACGCTACCGACTGATTGAGACCATCGCACTGTGGGAAGGCCGCCTGACCACCAATCACATCTGTCACAGCTTCGGCATCGGCCGCCAGCAGGCGTCCAAGGACATCAACACCTACCTGCGGGAACTGGCGCCGGGGAACCTGCAGTACGACCGGCACCTCAAGGGTTATGTTCCGGCCCCGGAGTTCCGGCCGGTGGTGACCCGGGGTGACGTCGGCGAATACCTGGACCTGCTGGCGCGCCAGCAGAACCTGAGCCACACCTTCGAAAGCCTAGAACTGGGGCTGCCGGGCAGCCATGTGGTGACCACGCCCAACCGGGTCGTGCTGCCGGATACCATGCGGGCCGTGGTCAGCGCGATCCGTCAGGGTCGCCAGCTGCGCGCCAGCTACACCTCCCTGAGCCGGCCGGAACCCGCGGAAACCATCCTGGAGCCCCATACTCTCGTGTGCACCGGCAACAACTGGCATCTCAGGGCCTGGTGCGAGTCCAACCGGGAATACCGGGACTTTGCCCTCAGCCGTTTCCGTTCCGCCCCCGAGGCCCTGCGGCAACGCGCCAAGCACACCCGGGACCAGGACGAGGACTGGAACCGCGAAGTGACCCTGGTGATCACCCCGGATCATCGTCTCACCGAAGCCCAGCAACGCATCATCGCCCGGGACTACGGCATGGACGACGGCCGCCTGGAAATCCACACCCGGGCCGCGCTGACCCCCTACGTGCTGTCCCGGCTCGGCATCACCTTCGACAACGAGCATCCGGACCCGCTGGTGCAGCAACTGGAGCTGGCCAACCCCGACCAGCTCGGCTTCGGCAGCCGCCGGGAGCGGGCGCTGAAGGCCGTGGCCGGCCTGTCCTGACCAAGCACGGTGCGGCACCACCGCGTCCTGACCGCCGCCCTGCTGCTACTGGCCGCCACCCCGGCCAGTGCCGGCGGTGACTGCGGCGACCCCTTCACCCCGATCGCCCGGATTCAGGGTGAGGGTGAACGCTCGCCCCTGGTGGGCCAGCCGGTCACCGTGGAAGGCGTGATGACCCTCGACGCCCGGGGCGACGGTGGCCTACAGGGCTTCTACCTGCAACAGTCCGAGGCCGACGACAACCCCCGGACCTCCGAGGCCCTGTTCGTCTACACCCGACGACCCGGAGGCCAGCCCGGCACTCGCCTTCGCCTGACCGGCGAGGTTCGGGAGTACCGGGGCCTGACGGAACTGGCGAACGTCCAGACGCTGATCCTCTGCGGCCCGGCGCCACTGCCCGAGCCCCTGCCTCTGGAGCTGTCTGCCCGGGCCGATCTGGAACCCCTGGAAAACATGCGGGTGGCGGTGCCCACCGCCACGGTCGTGGACAGTCACAACCTGGCCCGCTACGGCGAACTGGAACTGGCCCCCTCAGACCCGGTGATCCCCACCGAATACCGGCCGCCGGCGCCCGGCGTACCGGATCTTCCGGCATGGAATGGTCACGGGCTGATTCTCGACGACGCCCGGGGTGTCCGCGACCCGCGCCCCATTCCCTGGCCCTCTGGCCAGCCCGGGCTGCGCCTGGGAGACACCCTGAGCGACCTGCAGGGTGTGCTGGACTACCGCTTCAACCGCTGGCGCCTGCAGCCGACCCGGCCACCCCGACACATTTCCACCAACCCCAGGCCGCCGGCGCCGCCCCGCCCGGACACCGCCACCTTGCGGGTGATGGCCTTCAACCTGGCGAACCTGTTCAACGGCGACGGCCAGGGCGGGGGCTTCCCGACACCACGGGGCGCCACCAGCGAAGCCCAGTACCGACGCCAGCTCGACCGGGTGGTGGCACTGCTGACGGCGCCGGATCCGGATATCCTGACGCTCAGCGAACTGGAAAACGACGGTTACGACGAGCACAGCGCCGCCGCCGACCTCGCCCGGGCCTTGGGGCCCCAGTGGCACTTCGTGGCCACGCCCGGCGCCGACGGCCGGGACGCCATCCGGACCCTGATCTACTACCGGCGCGACCGGGTACGCCCGGTGGGCCCGCCTACCCGTTTCAGCAGCGGCCCGGGGCGCCCCCCGCAAATACAGGCCTTCCAGCGTTCAGCGGGCGGGCCGGTGGTGCGGGTCGTGGCGGTGCACCTCAAGTCCAAATCCTGCCAGGGCGCCGCCGGGGAAGAGCGGGACCGGGGCGACGGCCAGGGCTGCCACGCCGGGCAACGCACCCGGGCTGTCACCGCCCTGGTGGACGGGCTCCGCGCCCCACTCGAACCGGTCGCCGGCACGCTTATCGCCGGCGACTTCAACAGCTATAGCCAGGAAACACCGCTGCAGGTGTTGGCCGAGCACGGCTATGTCAACCTGCTGCCGCACTTCCATCCCTGTACCCCCGCCCAGTGCCGCCACTACACCTACCGCTACCGGGGTCACCGAGGTGCCCTGGACCACATTCTGGCCTCCTCCGCGCTGGTGCCTTCGGTGCTGGCCGCCCAAGCCTGGCTCGTCAACACCGACGAACCGCGCGGTCCGGGACTGCCGGAACCCGACTCGGGCCCCTGGGGCGTATCCGACCACAATCCGGTGATTGTCGACCTCCGGCTGTGACTGACCCGGCCGCCGCCCCGGCCGGGCGACCCGGCCAACGCCGGCCGCCACACGCACGCTAGACTGATGGCACGAGTTCGCGCAAGGACCTGCCATGCTATTCCCCAACCTCTGGCCCGCTGCCCGCACCGGGCAACGATGGCTGCTGAATGCCCGACGCCGCGTCACCACCGTGGACGGCCATCGCATGGTGTACCTGGAACGGGGCCACCCCCGCCCGGGACGGCCCACCGTGGTGCTGATCCACGGATTTGCCTCGATGAAGGAAAACTGGGCGTTGTGGCTCCAGGCCCTGCCCCGGCACTGGCACCTTCTGGTACCGGACCTGCCCGGACTGGGCGAGAGCGACTACCGGGTCGAGGCCTGCTACCGTTATCAAAGCCAGGCGCAGCGCCTGAACACCTGGCTGGAGCAGCAGCCCGCCGGCGACCTGCACCTGGCCGGCAGTTCCATGGGCGGGGCCATCGCCGCCATCCTCGCACACCACCTGGCCACCCCCCCGCGCAGCCTCACTCTGCTCAACAGCGCCGGCATTCCCGAACAGCCCGACCGGTCACCGGACGCGCCGTTCCAGAGCGACCGGGACCAGATCTTGATCCCCCGGGACTGGCGTGGGGTCTACCGGATGTTCAACAGCGTGGGCAATGGCCGGCCGTCGGTCCTGGGGGTGGCAATGACCGGGCTGCTCGGCCCGGACCTGCTGGGACGCACCCGCGCCCTGGAACACATTTTCCGGGACATGCTGGCCGACCCGCTGGCGCCGGCACGCTACCTGGGCAAGGACACGCCGCCGATGCAGGTGCAGTGGGGCGACCGCGACACCATCACCCCCACCCGTTGCGTGCGCTGGTTCGAACGGGCCACCCCCGGGGCCGAGCTTCATCTCTTCCCCGGGGTGGGTCACCTGCCCATGGTGGAGGTTCCCCGCCGCTCGGCATCGGTGTTCGCCCGTTTCGTGGCGCGCCACCAGCCCTGACAGCCGGTCGGGACCGGCGGGCCAATTGGCCCGAATGGCCCCGTTCTCAGTCACCGAAGCCAAGGGATTGTCCGTCGAAGCGCGCATAATCGGGCGACATAACCCGGCCTTGCATAACAACAACAGAACACAGGAACAGCAAAGGGGACCCCCATGCGCGCCTCCGCTTCCACGGCCAAGGACCTGGGCATGCCGGCCATCTACCTGCATACCCTGGCCCAGTTGCTACGCTCCATCGGCATTGATGACCGCAGCCTGCTGCTGCGGGTCGGGCTAGACCCGGACCGCCTGAACGCCACGGAACTGAGGGTCAGCCAGGCCCAGGCCAGCGAGTTCGTCACCCGGGCAATCATCGAAAGTGGCGAGCCGGGTCTCGGCATCCTGCTGGCCCAGGCGATGCAGCCGCCCACCCACGGTGCCTTGGGCACTGCCGTCATGAGCAGCCGCAACCTGGGCGAGGCCCTGGACCTGCTAACCCGCTACCTGACCCTGCGCGCGCCCCATTGGCACGTGCGCAAGCGCCTGACCCAGGGTCAGGCCTGGTACACCGTCACCTCGGAAGTGGACCCTGGGCCCCTGCATAATCTGATTCTGGACGCGGTGCTGCTGGGCTGCGTGTCCATGGGGACCCAGCTCACCGGTACCCCGGTGACCGGTATCCGGATCCTGCGCCGGGGCCCGGAACCGGCTTATTTCCAGCGCTTCCGTGCCCAGATACCGGTCCCGGTCCACTACGATGCCACCGAAGACGCCCTGCTGGTGCCCCAGGACCAGCTCGACCTGCCCCTCCGGTTCTGCGACGAACGACGGGCGGCCGCCTCCCGGGCGGAGTGCGAACAGGCGCTGCAACGCCTGTCGGAAGATGCCGGCTTTGCCTGCCGGGTTCGCCGGGTCATCGAAACCAGCTACCCGTTCCCCCCCAAGCTGGCCCGGGTGGCGAGCACCCTGTTTGTCTCGGAGCGGACCCTGAAACGGCGACTTCAGGAAGAGCAGGCCAGTTTCCAGCACCTGGTGGACCAGGTGCGGTTGGAACGGGCCCGAGAACTGCTGACGCACACCGGCATGAACCTGAGCCAGATCGCCGATGCCCTGGGCTATGCCGACGCCGCCAACTTCACCCGCGCTTTCAAGCGCTGGACCGGGCGCAGCCCCAGCCGGTACCGAAGCGAAGCCCTGGCTGTGCCTGCCGAGGCGGGCCGCCCCCGGGCGAGCGCCTGATCTCAGTCGATGCCGATGAGCTTGTGCATCTGCAGGGTCAAGCGCCAACGGGGATGTGCCAGGCAATACTCAGTGGCCTTACGGGTATTGGCAAGCTTGACCGTATCTTCGCCGGAGGCCGGCGCGGCGGGTGACGCCATGGGGGACAGGAAGTAATGGCGGGCCTGGATATGCTCGAAACGCTCGGGCATCGCCAGGGGTTGAGGAAACACCAGTTTGAGCTCGTCGCAGCGGTCGACGACCACCGGCGCATCGGCTTTGGGGCTGACACACAGCCAGTCGATGCCCGCCGGTGGCGGCAGGGTACCGTTGGTCTCCACACCCACCTCAAAACCACGGCGGTGCAGGGCCGCCACCAATGCGTCGTCCAGCTGCAGCAGGGGCTCGCCACCGGTGCAGACCACATAGGGCCGCCCCGGTGCGGACGGCCACAAGCGCCACAGATGGTCCGCCAGCGCCTCCGCCGTCTCGAACACGCCGCCGTTCTGGCCGTCCGTGCCCACGAAGTCCGTATCGCAGAACGAACACACAGCCCGAGCCCGGTCCCGTTCCCGGCCATTCCAAAGGTTGCACTTGCTGAACCGACAGAACACCGCGGCGCGACCGGCCTGGGCACCCTCGCCCTGAAGCGTGTAGAAAGCCTCCTTGACCCGGTACATCAGACCGGCACCTCGTATTCCAGGGGATCGCGGACACCGTTGGCGGCGAAGGCTTCCAGGCGCTCGACGCAGGAGCCACAGCGGCCACAGGCCCGCTCGCGGCCGTTGTAGCAGGTCCAGGTGTGCCGGTAGTCCAACCCGAGTTTCAGGCCATCCGCCAGGATCTGGCCCTTGTCCATGTGCATGAAGGGCGCCTCGATCGCTACCGGCTCATAGTTGGCGATACGGCAGACCGCATCCATCTTCTCCACGAATTCGGGCCGGCAGTCCGGATAGATGGCATGATCGCCACCATGGGCGCCGTACCAGACCGCCTGGGCACCGACGGTGACGGCGTAACCGGTGGCCAGCGACAGCAGGATCATGTTGCGGTTGGGCACCACCGTCGCCTTCATGCTTTCCTCTTCGTAATGCCCCTCCGGCACGTCGATGTCCGAGGTCAGTGAGGAGCCGCTCATCACCTCGGACATGGCGCGGATATCGAGCACCTTGTGTGGAATGGCCAACGCCTGGCACACCTGGCGGGCGCACGCCAGTTCACGGACATGGCGCTGGCCGTAGTCGAAGGACAGGGCATGAACCCGGAGGCCCCGGGCCAGGGCCCGGTGCAGGAGGGTGAAGGAGTCCATCCCCCCGGAATAGATCACTACCACGGTATCAGTCATTCGGAATCTCGCACTCGCAATGGCAATGACAGCCGACTGTCATCGGAGTTTTATACGGGCTGGACATATTGTAACAGTGCCACGTCAGGTTGGGTTCGCGTCCGGCGAGCTGGGCGGGTAAACTCGGCAAACACACGCCATTGGAACACTCGGACACCATGACCTGCGAATCGATTCCGGCCTTCATTGATTTCGAGGCCTCCAGCCTCGATCTCATTGCCAGCTACCCGATCGAAGTGGGCATCTGCCTGCCGGACGGGACCCTGCACAGCTGGCTCATCAGCCCCCATGCGCTGTGGCGGGACTGGTCGGAAAGCGCAGAACGGGTGCACGGCATCTCCCGGCGCACGCTTCAGGCCGATGGCCATGGGGTGCGGGAGGTGGCCCGCCGGCTGAACGAGCTATTGCCTCCGCAGGTGTTCTGCGATGCCTGGACTTTTGACAGTTTCTGGCTGCACCGGCTGTTCCGGGCCGCCAATCTGCAGCCCGAGTTCCAGCTGGAGTCCATTTCCATGCTGCTCAGTCCGCAGCAGGTCCGGGAGTGGTCGGGCGTCCGGCAACAGGTGATCGCCGAGCTGGGACTGCCGATTCACCGAGCCGCCAACGACGCCCTGATCCTGCACACCACCTGGAAGCGGATCACTTGCCAGGACGAAGCCGCAGAGTGAGGAACTGCAGGCCGTCTTTGAGGGTGTGGAGCGTCCAGTAGGTCGCCAGCGCCATCAGCACGGCACCGACCACGGTGAAGCCCAGGTCGGCCCCCACCACTTGGTCCCTGGCAAGGAGGAAATACACCGCCAGCGCGGCCATCAAAACCATTTCGACGATAAAATCGGAACGGAACCTGTTTCTGACTGATCCGGGTTCGTCGGACATGTTCTTCGTTTCAACCTCTGTCTTGAGTGGGATGAATGGACTTGGTCTGAGTGACTAAATTATCGCCAAAACAGAGGGCTGCCTCAGTACGAACTAGTGGCTACGCAGTTTCCGAGGGGATCGAGTAGGAGGGGGAGTTGCCTCCCCCGTCCTCTCACACCACCGGGCATACGGTTCCGTACCACGGCGGTTCCCA
>MDTD01130585.1_pt1 | contig 15053 bp, 7 predicted proteins | sample 811221 | NCBI WGS metagenome assembly MDTD01 (sample SAMN05326646, study PRJNA326480) | marine metagenome | isolation source: seawater | place: Pacific Ocean: South West | collected 2011
CCATCAGTTCATCGCCGACGATCCGGATGGCGATGCCCTGACCTTTGGTGCCCGGAATCTTCCCGAGGGCCTGGCTATGGATCCCCAGGGACTTCTGCAGGGTTTGGTCCCCTCGAGCCGAGCAGACAGTCAGGCTGTAGCGACCATCTGGGTTCGCGACAGCAGCGTTCCCGAAGGCTTGGATCAAATGGAAGTGACCCTCCTCTTCATCGCTGCTGATCGAGAGCCCTACATCACGCTCCCCGAGGAATTGGTCGTTTCACCCAATACCCTGTTCCGTCATCCTGTCGACTTTGGTGGCGGGCAAGATTTAAGCCTGGTCGTGCTGATGGGTCCCCCTGGTCTCGCAGTCGACCCCCAGGGGTCCACACTGGTTTGGAGCGTCCCCTCGATGCTCGCCGATCGAACCGTCCTGGTCCTGGGGCTTCGGGGCGCGGAGCGACCTGTCCGAGCTCAAACCATCTTGGTCAAACAAGAGAATGATCGCCCCCCCCGTATCGTCCTGCCCGCAGAAGTCACCATGGACGCTTTGCAGGTCATGCTTGATGCATCTGAAAGTATGGATCCGGAAGGGGCGCCGTTGCTGTTCGAATGGTACCCCGAACCCGGTGCAACCCTTGAGGATTCAACAGCAGAGGGAAGAGCCCGCTTCCGATTCGAAAAAAACAAGCGTTACAAGATTGTCCTGCGGGTCAGCGACGGCACCCATGCCGTGAGTCGAGATGTCCAAGTTTTACCGGAGGCAATGGGCACAGGGAGCGTCCCCAGTCAGGGCTGTTTCGATGCCTCTGGATCGGCGGGTTCTGGCCTGTTTATTTTGCTCGCCCTCTTTCTCCTTCGTGGACGCCGAAAAGCTTGGAATGCAGTTGCGGCATTCCTCCTTCTCGTTGGCTGCGGGTCAGGCTTACCCCACTCCGAAACCGCCGAACTGCCAAAACCAGCAAGCCTCCTTCCCGGATTGCTCAACGTATCGGCTCCATCACCTGATCACTTGGTTCAAGTGAAGGGAGAGCCTGGCTCTGGAATTCCACTCGCCGAGGTAAGTGTTCTGCCTGAAAACGGTGAAGGGTCCACGACCAGCGTGGACCTGGATGGAAGCTTTGAAACCTATGTCCTGGCGTCAAACGCCGAAGATCTGACACTGACTCAAAGCATCGATGGGCAAACCTCAGAAGCGATTACTGTGAAGGCTGGGGTCCGCCCTCCCACGGGACGAGTCGAACTGGCTCGAGATGCTGCGGACCAAACCGTCTTAACCCTGAGCACCGCAACGAATGGTTCGCAGGATGATCTTTGGATCCGTGACCCCTACGGCTCATGGCAAAAACTCCCTGCCCCCGATGCCGCTGGACGTTTCGTCATCCCCACCGAAGCGGGGTTACCACCAAGTCCTGGGGACGGTTACGAACTGAAGCAGGTGGTCGACGGTGTCAGTTCTGCTCCACGCCCCCTGTTTGTTAGCGAACCCCCAGGTAAAAATGGTTTTTCCATGACGACGAACCGGGACCCGGAAGACGACCATGTGTATCTTTCGGGGCCTGCGATCAGTGATCGTTCATCCGCTTTCATCCTCGTGACAAATCTCGATAAAGAAGGTTTTCCACAGCGTAGTGCCCAGGCCGAAGCTGATGGTCGTTTTGGACCCATCGCTATGCCTGGAAAACACGGCGATCGAATGGTGATCGAGGTCATCGGTGACAACGAGTCTCGCTATGATGTCATGGCACCTTTGGACCGTCGACGGACCCGAAGCAGTTACACCGATGGCGGCACGGGTCGAGCAACGGGAAGCCCGGGCTCTGCTCGTCCAGGAGCAGAGATCGAGGTGAGAGTCCCTCGGCGAGGCCGGACCTTTAGGACCACAGCTGATGAGCATGGCGCCTTTGACCTCGAGTTCATCGTCGGTGCCGGCGAAACTATTTTGCTCACTCAAAGCAAGACATCAGAGGATGGATCGGCCCTCTATGAATCACCTCCGATTCGACTGGAGTCGCCGAAAGAAGCAGAAGCGATTCGTGGCGATCTCCTCCGAAGCAGCCGCGGAGAAGACGGAAGCCTTCGCCTCATCGGGCTCGCTGGAAGCACAGAAGCAGGGGCATTGGTGAGCACTCAACACGCGCCGAGTGGCTCCTCCTCACAAGACGATTTGGCCGCTGCGGGGGCGACGACCGCCGCGGAGGATGGTAGTTTTGACCTCGCTATTTTGGCGGCAGACGTTCGAGGAGGTGATGAACTACTGATCACATCCCCAACGGTTCGACCGACCGTTTATCTCGTCCCCACAACCGTCACAGAGGTCGAGGTCGAGGGTGCAGATCGAGGAGGGCTCGTATTTTCAACGGCACCGGGATCCGACCAAAGCTCGGTGGCATTGGCTCCAGGAACGTTGCCTGCGGGCGCCACCTATACCCTTGAGGTGGGCGACCTAGATCTGGATCGAAATTTTACGCCGAAAGGCTCCAGTCTAGGCGGATTTGGCAGTGGCTCGGGGGGTCGTTGGGCGCTCACCGTCGGGCCGGACGGAGGGAGCGGCTCTCGGCCTGTCCAGGTGAAGCCTGGCGACGCCATCCAAATCGTCGGCGCCAATGACGATGAAAGTCGACAAATCATCACCGAAGTGATGGGACTCCGCACGGACCAAATCGGTGTCAGTGCACCGGATGAACAAGGCCGAGTGGATGTCTTTTCGCCACCGGGTGCAGCGCCCGTTGGAGCAACGGTTCGCGCCCAAGCAAGGAACGGTGGAACCAGTAATATCTTGGTCGACTCCGATGGTGGATTTGGGCTGAGGGTCGCCGCAGAAAGTGGAGATTCGATCCTTGTCTACGTTGACCATCCGGGCTGTGATTGCAGTTCGCTCCCCACCACTGTGGTCGTTCCCGGTGGAGACGAACCCACCATGACACTCCCGACCCCTCCTACCCAACTGCTCGCTACCTGGCGACGAACCGGCGGCTACATTGTCTATGGTGCACCCATGGCGACCGTTCCAGGCGCCACAGTCCTCATGCGTCACCCAGATGGTCGTGTCTTTACCGGTCAAGCGAACAGTCGAGGAAGTTTTCTGATCTCAGCCGAAGGTGAACCCGGTGATTTGGTGGAGCTCACGGCACAAAGAGGACAAGCTCGAAGTGAAGCCGCACAATTTTGTGTCCCGGAGGTTGCGCAGGATAGCGGAGTGGCGCTGACCATGTGCGCGCAAGATTGGCAACTGTCAGGCCGAGCCCGCCTGGGCGAGCCTGGAACCACCATGACCTGGACCCTCACATCCATGGACCCCCAACGAGCTGTTGCGGCCCAGTTGTTGTTGAACGGTGCCCCTGGGCTCGTCCCATGGAGACGGCGTGCTGGGGAAACCCTCGCAGTCACTCATGCTCCGCCGGTCACGTCCATGTTCAGCAACCATACCGAACCATTGAACCTCGGTCGTAGCGCCTGGATCGGTCCCGTCGGTGAAACCTCCCTTCTCCTCCTCGATTTTGAAGCGATCCCGTTCCAAAACCCCCAGCATACCTTGCAATTGGGTCTGGGGCTTGGTGCCCAACGGCGCTGGCGACAGCCTGAGTTGGTCACAGGCAACGGCAGTGGTGGACTGCAGTTAGCTCAACTCCCAACGGGTAACGACCGATTGCTCCTGCGTACCGTCGGCCCGCTCAGCACCTTGCCCATCAGTATGGGACCGACGGTGGGTCCCTCGCCCACCTTTCCGACCGAGGGTTGGGAATTTAGTTGGGAACCCGGTGTCGATCACATGGAACTCTGGGGCGGCGGCTTGACCGAAGGCGACCTGATCATCGCTCACTATGCCACGACCGAGCGATATGACCTTTTCGCCAGCGAGATGGTGGAGCGCCCCCCCCTTGAAGAAGGTGGTGAGCCCGGTCCAACCGAAGCCCGTGTGCGTGTTCAGCTTCGATCCGAATGGATCGATCAAGAGGCCCCCGAACCGGTCCATCTCGCGCTCATCCGAGCAGGGCGAGTCTCGGAACCGGTGCCCCTTTGGCTCGACGACAACGACGGAGTGCCCGTGGCCGTGGAGCAAGGCGAGGGACGTAGCCGATTTGACGATGGACCACGGGATACAGACCGAGATGGCATCCCGGACCTCGCCGATCATGACTCGGACAACGACGGTATTGAAGACCGAGAAGAATACGGTCAGCCCGAAGAAGGCGAACCCATCCGAGACAGCGATGAGGATGGAACGCCCGACTACCTGGATGAGGACAGTGACGGCGATGGAATTCCGGACCAAGAGGAAGGGGCTGGTGACCAAGATAACGACGGGACCCCAGACCATCGGGACATCGACGCGGACAACGACGGGATCCCCGATGAACAAGAGCGAGGACCGGGCGAGTTCGCCCAGGACTCCGATCAGGATGGGATCCCCGACTTCCAAGACACCGATTCCGATAATGATGGAGTGACCGATCAAGTGGAAATCGGCGCAGATCCGGGACAACCTGCAAACGAGGGCGGTGCTGGGCCTGACTATCTCAACCCATGCTACCCTCGAGCACCTCAGCCTTTGACCGTTGTTTCGTTGAGTGGTTTGCCCGGACAATTGGCGCTTCCACAAGGCTTTGGTGAGAATGCCACGGAAGCGGTTATGGCGACGGCTCACGCTCTGGGTGATGACGACTGCACCCGACCCGATCCCGGAAACCCGCGGGTGCTTCGCCCAGTCGGAACACGCATCACGAGCGACAATGGCCATCTTGCCGGAGCCGTTATCCGTCGACATCGTCCCATCTTCCTGGACGCAGAACCCGTGTGGAGACGTGCAGCGGCTCATCTCGAGGATCTAGTGGCACGCCTCCAAGGCAATGGCTGGAGTTTTGAGGGGCCTGGACCCAGAGCCTATCAAAAGGCGGAAGGGAATGCGGCCTTTGTTCAGTTAAGAGCGACCCCACCGGATGGGGATACCTCATCCCTCAACCATCGATTGAACGACGTGTTAAACACCGTTCTCCAGGATTGTGATGCGGTCGACGATGAAGAGGCTGAGCCACAATGTACGAACCCGGGAGTTACCCTTCGTGAGGGAAGTCCCGCCGGTGTCGAAACGCAGAATATCGAACTCGCAATCAGTGCTTTGGATCGATGCGAAGGCAGCGTGGACTTTCAAATCATGATGGCTGCCAAGGACCAGGGCGAAGAGAATGAGCGCCTCCTGCATGCAGCCATCGCATCAGCGATCGCCGGAGGCAGTCATGTCGGTTCAAGCGGTGCCACTCTCAGTTCGGTGTGCCGTGATTTCACCTATGGCCAGGGACCGGGTGCCCTCGATGTCATCGTCGTGGTCGACAACTCCGGCAGCATGGTTGAGGAACAACAGGCGCTTGCGGAAGCAGCCGATGACCTGACCAACACGCTCTCCGGCAGCGGTCTTAATTGGCGGGTCGGCGTCACAACAACAGATGCGAATCCAAACATCTCGGGCGGAGATGGCCAGTTGGTGGGTGGCTTTACAAGGTCTACCGACAGTATTCAGAACACCATACGCAATGTAGGGATCGACGGTAGCGGCCGTGAATACGGTCTTCGAGCGGTCCGTCGAGCACTGGAGAGAGCCACTGCTGACGACCGACACGATGACAACGCCTTCGCGCTTCGCCCTGGTGTCCCTGTGGCGGTCATCTTGCTGACCGACAGTGAAGATCAAGCGGCTCGGGATGCTCGCTGCGACAACCGGGATGGGAATCGCGATGGGCTGGTGGATGACAACGATTGTATCGACGATGCGGTCGAGAGCACGATCGCCCTATTGAACGGCGAACTCGATCGAGTTCCGCTGCCCGAAGGGCTCGATCGAGTCGGTACTTTGTTTGCGATCACGACCAGCCCCATCGACGGTTGTCCCGACCGTGAGAGCTTTGGCTGGTCTCAGCGTGCCGTGGCTCTGGCAACAGGAGGGTCGGTCGGGAGTATTTGCTCCAATGACCTCGATTACAGTGCCTTGATTCGCCGAATGGCTGCACAAGCCGCAGATACCGTCCCCAACTATGACGTGGGCAATGGCATCATCGCAGCGAGTCTGCACGTGAATCGAGGCGACGAAGGCGACCGGCAAACACCTTCCGCAGACAGTTATCGCCATGATCCAGTCAGTGGACAGGTGATCCTCGACGCTGCGGCACTGCCAGGCGCCGGCGGACAGGTTGGTATCAGCGGAATTCGTTGGAGTCGCTAGGACTGCCTAGGTGTCATAGCCATGGACGTCCCCATAGCGACGCAAACGAAGGGCATTCAGCTTGATGAAACCATCGGCATCCGCCTGGTTGTAGACCTCTTCCGCTTCAAAGCTTGCCACCTCAGGGTCATACAGCGTTGTCTTCGCTTTTCGGCCCACCACCATGGCTGAACCTTTGTACATCTTCACACGCACCGTGCCTGTGACATCACGCTGACTTTGATCGATGGTTTGCTGCAAGAGCTGACGCTCGGGCGCATACCAGAAACCATTGTAAACCAACTTTGCGTAGCGTGGTACAAGCTCGTCTTTGTAATGGGCGACTTCCCGATCCAGGGTGATGGACTCAATCGCTCGATGTGCAGCGAGAAGAACCGTGACACCAGGGGTTTCATAAACCCCCCGACTCTTCATCCCGACGAAACGATTTTCGACAATATCTACCCGGCCGATCCCGTGCGCCCCAGCACGCTCATTCAGGTGGGTCAGCAATTCAAATGGACTCATTTCTCGACCGTCGACGGCGACGGCATCCCCGGCTTCAAAACGGATCTCCATGTACTCAGGCCGATCCGGTGCATCCTCTGGATTCACCGTCATCTTGAACATCGACGCATCCGGCTCTCGCCAAGGATCTTCCAGAATCCCACCCTCATAAGAAATGTGCATCGCATTGGCATCCATCGAGTAGGGCTTCTCAGCACTCGCCTCGACTTGAAGACCACGGGCTTCACAATATTCGAGGAGATCTTTTCGACCTTTATAGCTCCAGTCACGCCACGGAGCGATCACCTTAATGTCGGGCTTCAGGGCGTAAGCTGTGAGTTCAAACCTGACCTGATCATTGCCCTTGCCCGTTGCTCCGTGACTGATCGCATCGGCACCTTCCGCTTCAGCGATCTCCACCATGCGTTTGCCGATCAAAGGCCGCGCCAATGAAGTCCCTAAAAGATAGACGCCCTCGTAAACCGCATTGGCTCGAACCGCTGGAAAGACGAAGTCACGAACAAACTCCTCACGTAAATCGTCAATGTAGATGGTCGAACCTGCTGCTGCAGCCTTCTCCTCGAGGGGGTCGAGCTCTTCGCCTTGCCCCAAATCAGCTGCAAAGCAGACCACTTCGCAGTCATAGGTCTCCTTGAGCCAGTGAAGAATGACGGTCGTGTCCAAGCCACCACTGTAAGCGAGAACGACTTTTTTGATACTTTGGGTCACGGCAGAACTCCTGTTTCTGGACGTCTGCCTACAGGGGCTTCAGGCAGGGATCAACCGGTGCTCAACTGGTCCCCCAGGGTTGCTGTCAGATCATCAGGTAAACCTTGGATCTCCCCCTCCGAATCCTGAAATGCCTCCAACCAACGAATAAATCGGTCTGCCTCTGCTGGAACGCCCCGGGCAAGGACATCTTCACCATGCACAAGGATCCTCGAAATGCGCGCCACCTCAACCTCATCTGACGAATCATCTCGCAGTCGACGAACGTCACTGAGCAAAAGCCTTAAACCATCTCGAGAGGCTTGTTTGATCTTGTCCGTATGACTCCTCAGGCGATTGACCTTATGCCGTTCTTTCAGCTTTTCCATTTCTTCACGGTCGAGTCCGGAGGGGACAAGCAATGCGGCTCGATATTCGTTCCCAGTCCCGGCATCCTGAGCAAAGAGACTCACGGTACCATCTGCGTCGATACTGAAATCTAAATGGACGCGCACACTACCCCGTGGGCCCTGCTGCAATCCGGTGATCTTCACCAAGCCCATCAATTCATTTTCGGATGCTTTTTGCGAGCGCCCCTGCCGCACGACCAAGCTTAACTGCTCCTGATCGTTCTGACTGGTGGTTAACGAACGAGCAGCCATCGCTGGAATGGGGGAGTTCCGTTGAACGAGCTTCTCGAATCGGTCGTTCGGTAGCTGGATCCCCAAGTCGTGGGCGGTCACATCCATGAGTAAAATTTGCCCCCGCAATCCAGACAATGCAGCCGCTTGGACAGCCGCTCCCATCGCCACAGCGTTGTCAGGATCGACCGCCAATGAGGGATCCCGCCCCGAAAGGACCTTGAGACGCTTCCGAACCAAAGGGGTGCGAGTCGTGCCCCCGACGAGGAGTATTTCATCGATGTCGTCGAAACTCAGTTCGCAATCATCCAGTGTTTGCTGGGTCACTTGCATCGCTTTGCCCACGAGGTCTTCGATTAGATTTTCCAAACGTGCACGGGGCAGTTCCATCTCAAGATGGATTGGGGAGCCATCCTCAAGGGCAGAGAGAAAAGGGAGGTTCACACGAGCAGTGACCGCATCGGAGAGGATATGGCGTATGTTCCGAGCCTCCTCCCGCAGCCGCTGCATTGCGTTCGCATCATCGCTCAGATCGACCTCATGCTGATCCCGAAGTTCATGGAGGAAGAGCTTCACGACTCGGTCGTCAAAGTCCTCGCCGCCAAGTCTGGTATCCCCCCCGGTTGCGACCACTCGAAACATCCCGTCACGAACATCGACAATACTGACATCGAAAGTTCCACCGCCCAGATCGAAGACGAGAACTCGCCCCTCCTGACGATCGTGACCATAGGCCAGGGCTGCCGCTGTCGGCTCGTTGATCATTCGGAGGACTTCGAGTCCTGCAATCTTACCAGCATCCCGAGTCGCAGCACGCTGCGAGTCGGTGAAGTAGGCGGGCACGGTGATCACTGCCCTACGGACCGGCTCTCCCAGAAAGGCTTCTGCTCGATCTTTCATCTCGGCGAGAACCTCGGCACCGATGGCCGCAGGAGGCAATATTTCGTCACGGAGCTTCACCCGAGCATCGCCCCGCGGTCCCGCAACGATCTCGAAGGGGCTTAATGGAATTTGCTCCGCCAGCACGGGATGATCGAAGGGCCGGCCGATTAAGCGTTTCACTCCGAAAATGGTGTGCTTTGGATTGGTCACCGCTTGGCGGAAGGCCAACAGACCGGAAAGCAAACGACCATCGGCGGTTTTTGCAACGACGCTCGGCATCCCAATCTCGCCGCTTTCATTGGTCACCATGACAGGACCATCGCCCTGCCAGACCGCGGCACAGGTGTTGGTCGTCCCCAAATCGATACCCAAAATGGGACCGGTATCGTTTGCAGAAACCATCTAGCGTCTCTTTTTCTTCAAACGCTCTTGAATATCTGACGCAGCAGGATCTAAGCGACCGATCTGCTCTGCGATGTTTCGAGCCTTTGCGTCCATGCCGGCGGTGTCCAAAATATTCAGCATCACTCTCAAAAACTCGGTGTTGTCCGGTGCAATATCGATCGCCTTTTGAGCCAGATTGGCAGCTTCCTGCAAGTCCTCACCCACCCGACAACAGCATTCCGCTGCACGGGCCCAATATTCGGGTCGATGGGCACAAATCTTTGCTGCGTTCTTGAAGGCCGCCTCGGCCTGGTCCCAACGCCCTACATTCATCGCAAATTCGGCTGCCTTCACATGGGGCTCGCTCCGGTGGTCCGAAGCACGCACCCGCATACGCTCTTCCATTTCCGTGTACAGCGGATTTCGAGGATCGAATGTCTTGGCAGCCATGATGGCATTGTGCGCCTTTGCGAACTCTTTATTTTCGACGAACTTCATCGCCTCCTGATAGAGCGTTTTCGCTCGACTAATGTTCGCAAACATGGGGTTCTTCTTAAGACGACGATGCCTCAACCCAGCGGAGATGCGCTCTCGTTCTTTTTGACGGGCTTCTCGTACTTCCTGAGGCAGCTCCTCTTCCTTAATTTCTTCGGCAGAAACGCCCAGCAACTGAGTACGAAGCTCGCTGCGTTTCTCCGGGTCCAACAGAAGATCCGCAGCTTCACGAACCTTGTTGTACAGGCGAAGGATGATCGGTCCAAAGCTACCCACTTCCTGTCCGAAGTAAGTGTCCGGGTGAAACATCCGCAGCTTCTTGTCCGCCTGCCGCATGATTCGACCGTCGTCGGCAGACAGCGGGAGATCGATCACCTTGAATGGGGACATGTCCTCAATCCGAGCGTCCAAAAAGAGCATTTCCTTGCGGACATTTATCTCCAGGGCACAGATTTCCTCCAGCGGTCCGCGAGGAAACATGAATCCTTCGAAGCGTCCGACGCCGATGAGGTCCGCTTCACTGACTTTATTGATGCGCTTTGCAAAGTTTTTCCTCGATCCTTGCCGGTCGCTGCTTGCACCTTCTGCATCAGCAATTGCCTGCTTTTGGACCAAGCTATCGGGCAGTTGCTCCGCACCATCAGGAGCCAGAATAACGCCACGAGCCTCCAGGCGCAGCAGGCCCGCTGCGACATGCATCGGTGACTTGCCAACCAGACTGGCAATCTGCCGCACCGTCGTCCGGCCATCCAAGCGACTGAACAGAAAATGATCCTCAGCGCCGATGACCACGCTGTTCAAATCCAAGTTCGGCTTCAAACGAGGTACGAAGTCGCCGCTATAACGAAGCGCTGGATCCACCGACACCGGAAACTCTCCTCTGAACCTGCCTCAGGTTACCCTAACCGAGAGGGCAAGTCCCATATTTTGCCGCGCCCGCACGAGGCAACGCATTAATCCAATGGGAGAGCACCCTATTTTTACACGTGTTCAACACGGTCGACGGCCCCAAAAATACGATCCAAGAGAGCAGACTGTGCATACAAGCGATTCTCCGCCTCTTCCCAGGCCAAGGACTGGGGACCGTCGATCAACTCGGCCGTCACCTCATCACCACGGTGAGCCGGAAGGCAATGCAACAAGATGGCGTCCCCACGAGCGCAAGACATCAGATCTCGGTTGACCTGGTAGTCAGCGAAGAGTCGGCGGCGTTCTGCCGCTTCTTTCTCTTGTCCCATGGAAACCCAGACATCGGTGACCACAACGTCAACATCGTCCACCATCCCTCTTGGGTCCGAGTCACAACGGACAGAACCCGGTCGATGATCTAGGCATTTCGCAAGAATCTCCGGATCTGGCTCGAACCCTTTGGGAGTCGCGACTCGAAGTTCAAAGCCCATTTGAGCTGCGGCGATCATCCAAGAATGACACACATTGTTGCCATCCCCAACCCAAGCGACCTTCAGTCCAGCGACTCGTCCCTTCGCCTCCTGCACGGTCAAGAGGTCCGCCAAAATCTGACAAGGATGAAATCGATCGCACAACCCATTGATCACCGGGACGGCACTGGAAGCGGCGAGATTAAGGACGTTGTCGTGATCGAAGGTCCTCACGACGATGGCGTCGACATAGGATGAAAAGACCCTTGCGACGTCAGCGACAGGTTCCCGCTTCCCTAAGCCGACTTCAGAATGACTTAAAGAGATTGCGGATCCACCCAAGCGAAACATCCCGACTTCAAAGCTCGTCCGTGTACGCAAGCTTGGCTTTTCGAAGAGAAGTCCCAACACCCGTCCAGCGAATACAGGCGGTGCCTCGCCTCGTCTGATCGCCGCTTTCAGTTGAACGGCTCGATCGATGACTTGTGAGATTCCAGTGGAATCCAGATCCCAAAGATTGCGTAGATGGCGGGCCATCAGGCCTCCAGACTCAGTCGAAGTCGATCACAGAGGTCATCGATTTCGACTTCGGTAATGGTCAGTGGCGGTGCGATTCTTACCACTTGATTGGCATCCACCATGCCGATCAAGAGACCATGGGCGCGAGCCCTTGCCGGAAGTTCAGGATCTGCAGAGGTCAACTCCAGCCCCCGTAGGAACCCGCGACCGCGCAGTCCTACTGCCACGGGGTGAGCCTCGATGAGATCGCGAAGTTTCGATTCCAAATAGGCCGACGTGGACCGAATCTGTTCCAGCAGCCCATCACGGACCAGGCGTTCGATGACCTCGATCGCCGCCCGTGCACAGACTGGATTACCGCCAAAGGTCGAAGCATGGGTTCCAGGGACGAGGCAATCGGCCAGGGCTGGACCGGCAAGAAAGGCGCCGATGGGAAGTCCGCCACCAAGCCCCTTTGCCAAGGAGCAGCCATCGGGAACGACACCCTCGAATTCAGCCGCGAGGAGCGTCCCTGTCCGCCCAACGCCTGTTTGAACCTCATCGAACAGGAGGAAAGCACCGCTTTGATCCGCAAGCTCCCGTAAGCCCTTCAAATAGCCGTCAGGCGGCGTGATGACTCCGCCCTCTCCTTGAATTGGCTCCACTAAAATCGCTGCCGTCTGATGGGTTAAGCGGTCTCGCATCGCATCCAAATCGCCGTAAGGAACATGGTCAATTCCCGGCAGCATCGGTTCGAAGCCCACATGATATTTCGGTTGTCCCGTCGCGGTGACCGTGGCGAAGGTCCGGCCGTGAAAAGACCGCTCCGCCGCAATGATTTCGAACCGGCCTGTGCCCAAGTCATGCTGCGCCCTACGGGCAGCCTTCATCAACGCTTCGTTCGCCTCAGCTCCCGAGTTACAAAAGAAAACGCGTTGAGCGAAGGTGTGGCGAGTCAAGAGAGCAGCGAGGTCCATCGACGGGCGAGTGTAGAAGAGATTGCTCATGTGCCAGAGGCGATCGACTTGGTCGTGCACCGCTTGTTGCAAGCCCTTGTCACAATGGCCGAGAGCGCTCACGGCAATGCCCGCAATGGCATCCAAGTAGCGTCGACCCTGCTCATCGAAGACCCAGACGCCCTCACCTCGAACCATCACAAGGTCAGGTTGGCGGTAATTGGGCGTAAAATCTTGCCTAGCGGCTTCTGTTGCCTCGCTCACGACGCATCCTCCTCAGGCGGTGATCACCGTCCCCACCCCTTCGTTGGTGAAGAGTTCGAGGATGACCGCATTCGGAATTGTACCGTTCAGGATGGTGACCTTTTCCACACCACCCCGAGCGGCACGCACCGCACAACGGACCTTAGGGATCATCCCGCCACTGATTGTGCCCTTCTGAATCATGGATTCCGCCTGGGCTGCCGAAAGTTCAGGCTGGAGTTCTCCTGCTTCGTCTCGAACACCGTCGACATCGGTCATCAAAAGCAAGCGCTTTGCCTGGAGCTGTGTGCTAATCCGCTCCGCAACGACATCAGCATTGATGTTGAGCGGAATGCCGCCAGGACCGTACGCAACCGGTGCAATCACTGGAATGAACTCGTCATGAATCAATGTCCGCAAGATGGTCGGATCGACGGCTTCGACCTCGCCGACTCGACCTAAATCGATAAGTTCTGGGGTCTTCACCGAGGGTTGAGCAGCTAGCTTGTGAGCCCGAAGCAACCCCCCATCGCGCCCCGTTAATCCCACGGCCCGCCCGCCATGACGGGCCACACGAGCGACGATCTCCTTGTTAATCGATCCTGCAAGCACCATTTCGACGACGTCCATCGTTGTCTCATCGGTGATCCGCATGCCATCGTGGAAGCGGCTCTCGATGCCTAATGCCGCCAGCATTTCACCGATTTGAGGCCCCCCACCGTGAACCACAACGGGATTCACTCGGGCTTGTTCCAACAAAACCATGTCGCCAGCGAAGCTTTCCTTAAGATCCCGGCTACTCATGGCATGCCCACCGTATTTCACCACGACAGGCTGCCCTCGGTAGCGTTGAAAATAAGGCAAGGCCTCTTTGAGTACTTGGGCTCGTATGTTTTTGGAGTCGTTCACTCACATACCTCCAACAATGCACATTTGGCTTCGAAACACGTCAAGCCCCCCCGGCAACTCCGCGGTCGGTCACAGGGCGCCCCCTCTCCACCACGCAAACGACAGAATCCACCAACGCAAGCGGCAGCTGCGCCACATGCAACGTCCTCACTACAGGCGTCGCCAACCGCCTTGATTGCCAAGCAACTGGTGGAACTGCAAAACGTTCCCACCGGGCAGAGTCGATCCGGCGCATCGCACAGATCGTCTTCATCCAGGGCAATACCGGCCGTACAAATCCCCGAAATGCACACCGAGTCGTAACGGCAATCATCGATATCAGGGTCACCGTGACAGACATCACCAGGGGCTCGCTGGGGCTCACAACGAGCCCGCTCCGGGTGACAGAAAAGAGAGGGGCCGCATTCCAAATCCGACTCGCAGGCAAACTCAAGGTCCCGTCGCGGCCGACAGAGAAAAGTTGCGTCCCGCCCCCGAACGCAAGCGCGCTCAAAGCCACAACGACTTTCTCGGGCCGAACAATCGTCCCCGACCTGGGCGTAACTCTGACACTGACCGCAGCCCTGATCGTCATTGAAACACCATCCATCAGCACAATCGAAATCCGAGATACAAGGGGAACGAGCTGCAGCATTTGCACCAAAATGAGCACGACACTCCGGCAGTAAGGGCCAGCGGTCATCGAGCACAGCACATTCAGCGTAAGCGGTCGCGTCGATACAGGCTTGCGCTGCGACCGGATCGAAATCCTCAAAGGGTTTTCCCGGTGCTGCTTCCGAACTGCCTTTACATGCGGAACGTTTCGCTTGCTTGCAGGCCGCTAAATCTTGGGTCCGGCCCAGGCGGAGCGCGCAGGCTTGTCGACGCTGGCAATGGGCTTCTGCCAGAGCCAAACAACTCACAACAAAACGTTCCTGAGCTGTCGGCTCAGGCTCAGGCTCCGCTGGACAACCAGCAATGAAGAGAAGCCCGCAAACGGTAAGACGCAACATCACTCTGAGGGCTGAACCTGGACAAGTATCATCGCGGGATTGGCGCTCACACCATCATGAAAGAATCCAAGTTGGGCTTCCAAGCGAAGTTCGATGCCCGGATTGTCCCGATCAAACACCACCCGCAATGCCTTGCTTTCCGACGGACCGAGCGTAAAGGGCAACGCGAGTTCGCCGTCGACCTCTGTGACCGTAAAGTTCTGCGCCATACGATCGTTTTCAGGCAACAGTTGGTTATTCTGCAGTACGCGGACCGAATCCACAGTCACCTCGATATCACCGGG
>MDTD01074664.1_pt1 | contig 15051 bp, 11 predicted proteins | sample 811221 | NCBI WGS metagenome assembly MDTD01 (sample SAMN05326646, study PRJNA326480) | marine metagenome | isolation source: seawater | place: Pacific Ocean: South West | collected 2011
AGCCTAATTATGCTCAAGCCTATTACAACTTGGGCGTTACCCTAAAAGAGCAAGGCAAGCTAGAAGAGGCCATAGAAGCATGCAATAAAGCGCTCTCCATCAAGCCTGATTATGCTGAAGCTTATAACAATACACTTGAAATTTTAAAAATTTACACGCCGAAAAACCCAACATCTCATATTTTATTTGATATAAACCGAAAGTTGAAAAAAGTTAGCAACAAGTTATTGCTGGCTAATTCAGAAAAAGAAATAACCGATAATTTAAAAAATGCCCTCCGGCACCTAAACACAGACAACTTTAAATATAAAACACCCTTAACTCAAATATACAAGCGTAACTCGGTAAATCTAAATTGCAGTAGGCATATGAAGATATTTGAGACAAAAAATATAATACCGGAGTTTTGTTTTGGCTGTTTCAAGGTACAAGTGGAAGTAGATACTTTTATCGAGTTAGTTAAGCTCACATCAATCTTCTATAAATTCAATGCTGATTTAACAAAGAAAACTTTTATTGAGCTGCGATCAAATATTTCTGGATTCTATAAAGGTTTGATTTTTTGCAGTGGTTTGAAACAAGCAAAAGAAGTTAAGAAGTTACTGGACATTGCTTTAAAGGATGCATTTGATGAAAATACTACCTCGACTATAAAAAGAGGATGCTCTGAATATCCAATAAAATTTCCTGAATATGGTAAAATCACTGAAAATGAAATACATGATTTTGCTTATCCAGAGAACTGGAAAGTCATTGAAGAAAAATTTGATAAGACTGAATTTGTAAAGGGTAAAGAAACTTTCGACCCATCTTTACCAGGTTTCTGTTTAAGTGACTTTTACATTATTCAAACCTGGATTGATTATGCTAAAGGTTTAGAGGATTCCTCATGCGACTTTTCTAGCAATAATCCTATAATTTTTAATGATATTTATGAGAGCGCTCGTTGGCGAAAAACAAATTTTGAAAAAAATTAAAATAGATTGTCATTATTTTCATATAAAACTAGTCTATAAACTGTTACAAATTTGACTGCTTGAAGCGCTTATTGCATGATACGAAGTCCTTGATTGACTCCAAAATATCCAATAGATAGTTAAAGCGAAGTAGAATATTGCTGGAAATTAAGATAACAAAAATATGGTTAAATTCGACTTAATTGCTGTTATTCCTGCAAGGCTCGGTTCAAGCAGAGTAAAAAGAAAAGTGTTGCAGGATCTATTTCCTGGCGTAAGTCTCTTAAAGAACAAAATTGATCAATTAGCAAAAGTTCTTCCCAAAAAAAAAATAATTGTAAATACAGAGTCAAGAGAAATTGCGCAACATGCTGAAAAAGAAGGGGTCAGAATACATTTCCGCGATCCATATTATGCCGACGCTCACAAAGCATCTTGGTCAGAACTTATAGTCCACGTAGTTTCTCCAATTGAAGCTACGCATGTAGCATGGACACCTTGTGTTTGTCCATTTTTGGATGAGATCGAATTTATGGAGAGCTTTGATAACTACGAGAAACACGTAATAAACGGGAACTACGACTCTCTGGTTAGCGTAACAAATTTGCGTTCATTTATATGGGATAGTGAAAAAGCCCTGAATTACTCCCATGGTAAAGACTTTACATACAGCCAAGACCTCCCTGCCTGGTATGAAGTTACCAACGGTAATTATATGGCATCCAAAAAATTAATGCTCAAACATGCTTATGTTCTGGGAAATAAGCCATATTTAGATATAAGGTCACAAAAGTGCAAGATAGATATTGACACGACTACCGATCTTAAGCTTGCTCGGGCTTTCGGTCAAATTTAGAACTATGAATTTCGGCCGAGAGGCGCTTACAGTTGGATGTGGCAGGTTCAAATACAACATTTAGATCATGTCAATTCCGTTTCTAAACTTATACAAAAACTTAGTTCTCGAGAATTAAATAAGTAATCGTGATTCTAAAAGAACTTCACAGGAAGGTATTAAGACCTCATTTTGCTACTGCATGATTATTTATTATATCTTTAGCAATTAATCGAAAAACTTGTTCCCATGGCTCCCATGTATTTCGCTCATATAAATCTAAAGAAGGTCCTTTAGGAGCAAATAAAACATTATTCCACGGACTTTGCCGCCATGACGCAAATTTGGTTGGCGTTCCAACTTTTGGTGCGATCATAATCAATACATTATGCGTCGAGACAACAATATCAAGTGCAGCAGAAAGTGCGGCCACATCCTCTAAATTTTCAAACTGATCCAAATCATCAAAATTATGCACTTTTACTCCAAGTTCGCCTTGTATTTTATTCAAGTCATCCTGAAAGTCTCTATACTGAAGGTTTATAAAAGTTGCATTGGGTATCTTAAAAACTGGAGATAATTCAGAAATGGGTGCGTAGTTATGCAGACGTTCGGGTGTGATAACTGAGCTTTTCCAGCTAACACCGATGTAAGGACCTTTTCCTAGAGAATTAAGACGTTCCTGCCAAAATTTGATCCTGACTGGGTCAGGAACAAGAAAGGCGTCGCCACTAGAGCCGCTAGAGCCACTAGAATCTGTTGCAATAATGTGTCTGTAAAGACTTCCCATCGGCAGATGAAAATCAAAGTCATTTCTTTGAGAGTCTAAACTTCTGTTTTCAGGCCTGACTTCTACATTTGGAAGTGACCGTGCTAACAAAGGGACCAATTTCTGTTGACACTCCAAAATACAATGCTGTGCTTTAGAGGCAACAAATGATAGGCCAGAAGACCAATTTATTGTGTCTGCGACACCTTGCTCACTCCAAAATAGAATCCTCTTGCCTTTCAAACTTTTTTGACCATCCCATAAAGGCTTTAAAAAAACCCTCGCAGATGAAAGTCTCTCAGGATTTTTCCAACGCCATTCATATTCATCGAGGCCCTCTTTCAAGTTTCCACTATTCAACAATACAAAACTTAAATTTTGGTGCGCTTCAGCATAATCAGGTTTGATAGAGAGAGCCTGTTTATAAGCTAATATTGCTTCCTTTAGCTTACCTTGATCTTTAAGAGCAATACCCATGTTGTTATGGGCCTCCGCATAACTAGGCTTGATGGAGAGTGCTTTTTTATAAGCTAATATTGCTTCCTTTAGCTTACCTTGATCTTTAAGAGCAATACCCATGTTATTATAGGCCTCCGCATAATCAGGGTTGATGGAGAGTGCTTTTTTATAAGCTAATATTGCTTTTTTCAGCTTGTTTTGAGCTTTTAAAACAGTGCCCATGTTGTAACAGGCCTGTGCATAATTAGGCTTAATGGCTAGAGCTTTGTTGAAAGCTTTTATTGCATCTTCATGCTTGCCTTGCTCTTTGAGAGCAATGCCCATGTTGTTGTGGGCATCAGGAAAATTAGGCTTTATGGAGAGTGCTTTTCTGTACGTTTCTACTGCATCCTCTTGCTTGCCTTGTTCTTTTAGAGCAAGGCCCATATTGTTGTAGGCCTCCGCATAATCAGGCTTGATAAATAGTGCCTTATTATAGAATATCACTGCCTGATCATAATTTTTTAAATGCTGATGACATAAAGCTATACTGGCAAATACTTTTTCATCAACTGGGTCAAGTTTTACCATTTCTTCAGCAATAGCAATCGTATTTTCAAAATCTTTAGCTTCCATTTTTAAGTTTAAAACTAGATGCCAAATTTGCTTGATATGGGGTTTAAGGATATGAGCTTTTTCTAAATCAGCTAAGGCATTGGCATTGTCTGCTTTATTTAAGTAGATTAAGCCCCTATTGATTAGCGCTTCTGAATAATTTGCGTTTAGTTCGATTGCTTTATTAAGATATTTTAGACTTTCATCAAAGCTGCCATTTGCTCTCAGGCATGACCCTAAAGCAACAATGCCCTCAACATCATCCGGGAATAATTTATTAGTCTTCTTAGCAATGGCTAAAGCTGCATTAACTTTCTTCTGTTTTACAAGCAGCCTAGTTTCATTCCAGCCTACTGTAGCTATTTTGGGATTGATATTTTTAGCTACATCTAAATAAATTTTAGCTTGCTCCAGATTATCACTCAAAATGTAACAGTGGGATAGTATTGCTAATAAATTGGGGTCTGCGAGCAATTGCTTTTTGTGACTTAACAGTAAATCAATTGCCTCATCATACTTACCACTTTCCCGCAAACCTATTGCTTTCTCAAGTATTTCTTCATCGGGTTGAGAGCCTTCAACTTGGGTTACTTTTTCTAAACTTTTCTCAATCTGATCAAAGGCATCCCCTTGTACGCCATTGCTTTTGGCTCCATCAAAGACTGCCTTTGCATCTGCTATTCGATCTAGTTTCATCAACGCATCAATATAACTTAGCCAGTACTGAGTCGTACTGGAGTTAGCTTCCAAAGCGGTTTTAAAGAACGGTATAGCAGCCTCTACCTTACCAATCCCAACAGCCAGCACACCCATATTATGATTAGCGTCAGGATGTTTGGGATTGGCCTTTAGTATGGCAGTATAATAGCGATCAGCCTCCTGAAGCTTGCCAGCTTTGTGTGCCTCAACGCCCCTCTTTAGTGCCTGATCTAGGGTGAGTTCCATACCAATCAGTCAATATAATATGATGGCGGAGGAGGTGGGATTCGAACCCACGGTGGGCGTTAACCCACGTCGGTTTTCAAGACCGGTGCATTCAACCACTCTGCCACTCCTCCTACTTTCGTTCAATTATCGAAAAATTTATGATTCTTAAAGCACAAAGATAGAGTTCTTTGCTTGAACTAAAAACCTACACCTTTTCACCATGAAGCTAACGAGCTATAAACAATCTGGCAGTACTTCTCTTGGGTAACAAAATGTATATTTTAAAAAACGTAACAAAAATTTCATTGTTAAGCTTACTATTAGCAGGATGTCAGTCCGCAGATAATGAGATAGTTGGCAAATCATCCAAACCTTTGGGTATTGAATTCAAGGAAAACGATGTGGAGGCTCCTGAGATATTCAATGCCGAGGGATTAGCCTATTGGGATGGCCAATCTTCATTAGGTGGGGTCTGGGTCACGCATCCGAAAATCGATCAACCAACGAGGGTTCTAATTAAAGATAAGTATGGAAATAAATCTGTAATTGGAGCAATTTTTAATAGAATTAGCGATACTGATGACAAAAGGATGCTGTTATCATCTGAGGCAGCCGCGAATCTAGACATCGACGCAAATGAAAATCGAATAATTTCTGTAACGGCCCTAAGACCCCTAAAAACGGTAAAATCGATAAAAAATAAAACAGAAATTATCAATATAAAAACCGGAGCCGATTCAAAACAAAATATCGAAAAGGAGAGTATGAACTCACATGATCTTGCTATTCACTTATCGAAGCCGTATATTCAAGTAGGTATATTCAGCATTGAGCAAAATGCTAGGAATACTGCTGAAGTTATGAATCAGCTAAATATTCAGCCAACGGTCAAAAAACAAACGAGCCAAAATAAGACCTTCTGGAGAGTTATTGTAGGACCCGCTACTACCAAAAATGAAAGATCCACACTATTACAAAAAGTAAAGGCCGTGGGTTTCGGTGATGCTTATGCTGTATCAAAATAAGTTGTCCCCTATTTTTAAGTTTTTGATGACAACCCTGTTATCGACTATATTTTTGTGGGCTGGAAAAGGACTTTCCTTCGAAACATCAGCAAAGGCTGCCTACATTCTGGATCAAAATACCGGAACGGTACTTCTTGAAAAAAATGCAGACGAACCATTGCCTCCAGCATCAATGTCAAAGTTAATGACTCTTTACATGGCCTTCGAATATATCAATCAAGGTAGGCTGGAACTAACAGAAAAACTCCCAGTTTCAGACGCTGCAGTCAAATATCGTGGATCGACGATGTTTTTAAATACTAGCGATAGAGTAACCGTAGAAGACCTACTACGCGGGATTATTGTTCTATCAGGCAATGATGCATGCGTTGTTTTGGCTGAAGCGTTATCGCCTGATGGCACGGAGAAAGGCTTTGCAGACTTAATGACAAGACGAGCAAAAAAAATGGGCATGTTTAACTCAGTATTTGCAAACTCTAATGGATGGCCACATCCTGAACACAAAATGAGTGTAAAGGATCTCGCTATCCTTGCAAATAAAATAGTAACTGATTTTCCAGAATATTATCCAATGTTTGCTGAGGACACATTTGAATTTGATGGACGTGCAGCGGCCAATACTCGTAATCGAAATCCTCTTTTGGGTTTAGGAATTGGTGCAGATGGACTCAAAACAGGTCATACTAGCGAAGCCGGTTATGGACTTGTTGGGTCTGCCCTACAGGGTGAAAGAAGAGTTATTTTCGTTATTACAGGATTGAGAAGTCAAAGTGTCAGAGCTGATGAAGCAGAAGCAATCGTGAATTGGACCTTTAGGCAATTCACTGAAAAAAAATACGGTGATAAAAATGACGTAATTGGGGTCGCGCCAGTCTGGAACGGTGCGTCTCCACAAGTGGGGCTTGCCCTTGCCGAAGATTTGAATGTTTTAATACCAATATTTGATCGCGATGATATCAATTTTACTGCAGAGATTAAAACCCCCATAAAAGCGCCACTATCGAAAGGTACTACCATTGGAAATTTAATTATTTCGAGGCCTAACTTGCCAACTTTTAAAGTTTCACTGGTTGCAGCGGAAAATATTGGGACCGGAGGATTTAAAGAGAAAGTTTTATCCGCTGCTAAATTTATTCTTCGTTCAATTAATCAAAGCCAAGAGGCTGCATTTTGAATTTGAGTGGTAAATTCATAAGCTTCGAGGGGATAGATGGTTGTGGAAAGTCCACTCAAGCAAAAATTTTAAGTGAAGAACTTACTTTTTGTGGGAACAAAGTTTTACTTACGCGAGAACCAGGCGGTTCGGCGGGAGCAGAAGAAATTCGTAATTTACTCCTTACGGGTAATACTGATAGATGGTCAGCTGAAACTGAAATATTACTATTTACAGCTGCCAGGAGGGATCATTTAGAGAGAACCATTTTACCTGCACTCAAAAACGGTGTAGCCGTTATTTGTGATCGCTTTTCAGACTCAACGAGAGTTTATCAAGGTGTTACGCGCGGTGATTTACGAGACTTAGTTGATAAACTTGATACTGCTATGATTCCGCGACAACCTGATATTACTATTTTAATCGATTTGGACCCTACCATCGGCCTAGCACGAGCACTTGAGCGATCAAACAAAGAAGCTAGATTTGAGGGCTTTGGATTAGAAATGCAAATTAAACTTAGAGAAGGTTTTTTGACTTTAGCAAATGAATTTCCTAGTCGCTTTATGGTAGTCGATGGGAATAGAACCGAGGCGGAAGTTGCAGGAAATATAAGCGAACTACTTAGCGAAATTGGTTGATTTATGAGCGATGAACCAGATAATTTTTTTTCTGACAAGATAGCTGGTGCACCTCACCCGATGCTAACAAATAAAATTATCGGGCATAGTTCCCAAAAGCTTAACTTTTTAAATTCCTTTGCAAGTAATAGACTTCCGCAGTGTTGGCTATTAGTCGGTGAGAGGGGAGTAGGCAAAGCTTCTTTTGCATGGCTAGTAGCAAAGTTTTTATTAACCACAAAATATGAACCATCCGATTTAAAAATCGATCTTAATAAATCGAATATTAACTCAATTTTAGAGCCACAAAATGGAGGTACTTTAAATCGAATTATCTCAGGATCAGAACAAAGAGTTTATATTGTTAGGCGGGGATATAATGAAAAAAGGAAAGAGTTTTTTAAGCAAATTTCTATCGAGGACGTTCGCAATTTACAATCATACTGCTCGCTTTCAATGGCTGACGGAGGTAAAAGAGTAATAATAATTGATACCGCGGATGATTTAAATAAAAGCTCAAGTAATGCTCTCCTTAAATTACTCGAGGAGCCACCAAAAAATACTATCTTTTTATTGATATCTCACCAACCAAACTTGTTATTACCTACTTTCACATCGAGGTGTCAAAAATTATCATTTTCGAGTCTGGACCAAACCGAGATAGGAGCAGTATTGACATCAATAGGATGCGAAGTGGAACCGTCAGACGAAGTGTCAATTTCAATTTTATCAAATGGGTCAGCCGGCACAGCTTGCAGGTTAATAAATTCTAACTGTATTAATTTGTATAGAGATATATTAAACTTAGTTTCATCACTCCCAAATCTAAATGTAAATGGAACATTACAGTTAAGTCAGAACTATTTTGCCAATGCAAGATCAAATGAATTTGAAATTTTTATAGAGATAATGCAGCAATTTTTCTCACGTTTATGTAAAACGGGAGCAATGCAAAAACCGTTACTACCAAGTGTGACTGATAACGAAGCTAACATTATGAAAAATTTATGCCCATCTCTCAAAAGTGCTCATTTATGGTCTGAAGCAGCAAACATTACCCTTGCTAAATTAAATAAAGGCTACCTTCTGAACATTGATATTGAAAGCCTCATCTTAGATGCATTTATATATTTGGAACAATGTTATAGGTCTTTTAATTGTAATAGGATTACAAATGAATAACACGCCACGCATTAGCGATAGCCACTGTCATTTGGACTTTCCAGATTTTAAAGAAGATCTTTCAGAAGTTATAAGTGCTGCCCTAAAAAGTGGCGTAACTAGAATGGTTACAATATGTACAAGGCTCAGAAATGAACCATTAGTTAAAAAAATTTCGGAGGATTACGAACCAGTTTATTATGCAGCGGGGAACCATCCGATGAGTGTTTCTTCTGAGCCAATGGTAGACTTAAATGAATTAATTAAAATAAGTAAACATCCAAAATTTATCGCTATTGGAGAAACTGGACTAGATTACTATTATACATCTGATACTGCTAATCTTCAAAAGAAAAGCTTGGAAATCCATATAAATGCTGCGCAAGAAACAAAGTTACCACTGATAATTCATGCCCGAAATGCCGATACCGATATTGCTGAAATTCTGGAAAGTGAATTCAACAACTCTCCATTTTCCTGCGTCATGCATTGCTTTTCCTCATCAAAAAAACTTGCTGTTAAATCTATCGACCTTGGATTTTATCTTTCCATGTCTGGAATAGCGGCATTTCCTAAAAGCAAGGAATTACGTGAAATTTTTTCGCTAGTGCCGGTAAACCGCATTCTGGTTGAGACAGATAGCCCATACCTTGCCCCTCCTCCATTTAGAGGCAAAAGAAATGAACCCGCTTACGTTGTTAATACAGCAAAAGTTGGCGCAGAGATATTTGAACTTAGTTATGAAGATTTTGCGTTACAAACAGAAAAGAATTTCAACTCTCTTTTCAAAAAGTCCTTAAAAATGGAAAATCCTGATGGATAGGCTTCGGTTCACTATATTAGGCTGTGGTTCATCAGGCGGCGTGCCCCGTCTCGGCGGCAATTGGGGAGAATGCGATCCAAGAAATCCAAAAAACATTAGGCAAAGATGCTCTCTTTTGGTCGAACGAGAAAATAGAAATGGTAAAACGCGAGTTTTAATAGACACTTCTCCAGACATGAGAAATCAGCTCTTGGATGCAGGAGTGGGGTCGCTCGATGGTGTTCTTTATACCCATTCACATGCAGATCACGTGCACGGGCTAGATGACCTTAGGATGATTTATTTTAATATGCGTACGAGAATAAATGTCTGGGCCGATCAATCTACGCAGAAAGATCTAGTAGAGCGTTTTAAGTACGCTTTTGTTCAACCTGCAGATTCACCGTATCCCCCAATTTTAAATTTACACACTCTTGAAGGCGTAACTGTCGTAGAAGGTGAAGGCGGATCCGTCACTTTTACTCCTTTTCGAGTCAAGCACGGAAATATTAATGCACTCGGCTTTAGGATTGGACCACTTATATATCTGCCAGACGTTTCAGAGATGTCAAATGACGCATGGGATGAAGTAGCTAAGGCAAAATGTTGGGTTTTAGATGCTCTTCGACGTAATCCGCACCCATCCCACTCACATCTGGAAAATAGCTTAAAGTGGATCAAGAAATCAGGAATAGAAAAAGCTGTTTTAACTAATATGCACGTAGATCTAGACTACGAAACACTCATGAACGAAACACCAAAACATGTTGAACCTGCTTTTGATGGTATGGTCTTGGATTTTGGATTTTCGGACTGAAGTATGGAAGTTTTTCTTAAAGTTATCCTGCCCGTTTTCATCGTAATAGTAGTGCGTTCGCGACATGCCAAACACGTGTTCTTTTTGCTCTGGTAATGTATTTTTATTTAGATATATCAGTATGACATAGTCATTTTATATTCATTTAAATCTTTTAATATTCGCGAATATCTATTGGAAAACGGTCTTAGGGGTGGTGAAAAAATTTAAAGCCAGAGCCAACCGAGCGCCTCAACCCCAAGATAAATAGGGTTATCGTCCCTCTGCTCAGGATACAATTCATTAATCAGCACCCTTTTCAATTCATGATAAGGAATCATACAGGATTTAGTCCCAGTTTCGGATACAGGATTTACATCAAAATAGTTGTTTTTGATTATCTCAAAATTCTTTTCGTTTAGATCAAACATTTCTTTAAGATACCTGATCCTTTCACTTTCGGATTTTGCGTTATCGTAATTTATCGAGGCAATAGCCATGTCATAAATTACCTTATTCCTTTGATTGGCCACTATTAGTTTTTCAAAGTGGGGCTCGTATACCTTTAGTCTGCGATTACCAGCAACACTTTTTCTGATTTTTTCAAGTTTTTGAATTATATTAGGCCAATCGCTTTTTGCTTTTTCTATTCTGACAATATCTCTTCTTTCTACTTTGTTCCTTGCAAATGGAAATTCGGTAGGAAATATTTTTAACTGGCTCTCATGGATGGTGAACATATTCTTCAGGACATAAAGGATGTCTTCTGCCAGATCTCTTCCAAAAACAGCTGTAAGAGAGTACTTATAGAATTCCTTTTCTTTTATTTGACCCCCCCAACTGTAGTAGGAATGGGCGAACAGGTGAATAAAAAAACCATACCATTCAAACATATAGCCGTTAGTTCCTTTTACGCCTAATTTGGCAGAACCCATATGTTGCCGGATATCTTCCTCTAAAAATTGATTATTATTTTCTTCTTCGCACCTTAATCCATTTGAACGAAAAATCCTTATTAATCGGCCAAAACAAGAGGAAACTGCATTGCTTTCAGAATCTCTTCCCCAGATCCTTTCTTTTCCAAAGTTTACGGTCCATTTCTCGAATTCACTTTCCGGAACGTATAGACCAGGTGCCCAGAATAAACCAACATCATCTGGAACGCTTTTAATCATCTTTTCTATCAACTCTATAGGTTTCTCCAAAGGAGGTTGTCGCCAGGCTCTGATACCAATCTGGCAGTTTTGGTTTTCATCTCGGATAACTTTATATAGTGTTTTCAAAAGCTCACTGTTTGCGACGTTCTTAGCCTCTTCCGGAGTATTAGTTTTAACAAGATAGTTATCATAACATTTCTCGCAATCGCAGTACCAAAATGCCTCCTCACTTTCTTCAAAATCAATTCCATCGTAACCTAGTTGAACAATTCTTCTGATAGATTTCTTGAGGTATTCAACAGAGTCGATATCGCTCAAACAAAGTCGATCAAAATCGTTTACGTACTTGCTACCTTCTGGTACTTTCATACGCTTTTTCTTGTAAATATTCGAATAACCCCCATTGTAGCTGTTCAGACCAACATACGCAAAAAACGAAACACCGAGCTTGTGCCCGTATTCTATCAATCTGCTGAGAAATTCATTGCTGAGGTTTGGATGAAGGTACTCGACCGTAACCCAGTTTCTACTTTCTTTATTCCATACTTTTATGGGGTAGCTTTTTAAAACTGTTTCCGGAAATTCCTTAAATTCAAAAGGCCAATATCCATACATACACATATTAAACTGGTTAATCTTAAAATCGGAACAAATATTTAAATATTCGATCCATTCCTCAAATCCCCACAACTGCATATCGAAACCCAACCGCCCATATCCGGCATACCACCCGAAAGTATTTGAAACAGAGCGTTGCTCTATCGAGGGCCAATCCTTTATTGTTACACAGTCAAGATAATAGGCGTCATCCATCTCTTTAAATAGTTGTTTGAGAGTTGAGAGGCCATTTACGAGACCCGGTCTTTCCTCGTAGAATAATTCGACTTCGTTAGATTTAACTTCTAGGATATAGCCTTGTTTTGTAAATAAAGGCCTACTTGCAGTTTTACAAACTCCAAGACCTTTTTTTATTTTCAAAATTAAAGGTTTTGTCTCGTTATGATCAAAGTCAACAATTTGTATTTCCGGATAGTTCCATAATTTCATCTCCAGCAATTCTAGTAGATCGTCATAACTCAATACAGTGGTTTCCGCGTCAAGTTTTATGCACCTAAACTTGTCCGTCCGTCCATTTCCCTTAGTATGTTCCTTAACTTCGGGTAACATTCTTTGCATATGAATTCTATTTTTATAGTTTAAACGTATATAGATTATAAAGTTAATATTTTAAATTTAATATTAAAATATTTCGGGCGATCACAAATGCTTGTGATACTCGTCATAGACGATGTGCCCATCGGTTAAAAAAAAACGCTATCATGGACATGACTATGTAAATAGTATCAACTGAATTTATGACTCTTGATTTTTGAAAAAATAATCGGATTAGGTTTTCAATATGCGCTTTGAATTTATGTTACCATACCAAATTAAGGAAGAGATTACCAAAAATACACCAGTTGTACTTCCCATAGGAGTGATGGAGTATCACGGTGAGCATATGGCAGTAGGTATGGACACGCTTGCAGTGACCGGGATTCTGGACAGGTTAGAGAACCAAATGGAATTAGTCATTCTTCCACCATTTAGTTACGGTGCTGCTAGTTATGCCGTAGCAGCGCCAGAAGGAACAGGGAGCTTACATGTTGATGCAGCGGTTCTTGCTCCCTTGGCCGAGCAAATCTTTACTGGTTTGTTAAGAATAGGCTTCCGAAATATACATGGGATCGTACACCACCAAACCGAAAACTTTACCTCTGGCATGCCAACTGATCTAGCTTTTAAAATTGGTGCTAAACATGCAATATTTAAATTCCTAGAGCGCACTGAAGGTGAGGCCTGGTGGGGGAAGCAAGATATGAGTGATTATTATACCAGAAATCAGGCGGGGAGTGACCCATTCAATTGGATAAAGTTACATCCTTTGATGGATTGCGATATTATCAAAAATTATATTTTTGACCATGCGGGCGAAGGAGAAACTTCGCTTTTAATGGCGCTTGCTCCGGAAGGGGTTGAAATGGATCGTGTCTCAGAAAATAGCACTTGGTATACTAAATCAGCAAGCAACTCATCATTTGAAAAGGGAGAACAAGTAACGTCGGAAATTGTAAAAAACTTAATGGATCGTCTTAAGTCATAATAGCTGTTGATTCAAAGTTATCGGACATCAATACTTGTTTATTCGGGGCTTTTAATCAGCTCTTACATTTGTTAACTATTAGAGCCTTTGAAGCCCATTTTTAAAAGTGGCAATTGGTAGGTTTAAATTATGGAACTTGGTTTACAAGAAAAAGTAATTATTGTTACTGGCGGAGGCTCTGGCATTGGAGCATCAGTTGTAAATAAGCTTTCATCAATTGGTGCCACACCGGTTATAATAGATAAGTCAAAACCAGATGACACTTTCTATGAAATCATAAAAAAGCGATGTCCAAGAGCTGTTTGGAAAACCTTGGATCTTTGTGATGATCAAGATTGCAAAAATGCTGTCAAAGATATTCTGGCTAAGCTTAGTAGAATAGATGGTTTAGTAAATAACGCTGGGATTAATGACGCCGTTGGCATTTCGGCTGGGCCAAACGAGTTTCGGAAATCACTCGATAGAAATCTTGTGCATTATTACACGATGGCAAATTTATGTATGACAGAGTTAATAAAAACTAAAGGAGCAATAGTAAATATTTCTTCAAAAGTTGTCTTAACCGGTCAATCTGGAACCTCTGCTTATGCAGCTGCAAAGGGAGGTATTTTGGCTTTAACTCGCGAGTGGGCAGCTGAACACTCGGGCTACGGACTGCGCATAAACGCAGTCATTCCCGGAGAAGTTATGACACCGATGTATGAAAAATGGTTGGAAGGCTTCAAAACGCCTGATGAAAAACTTAAACAAATCTCAAGTCGTATTCCCCTAGAAAAAAGAATGACAAAAGTTGAGGAGTTAGCTATGCCTATAGTTTTTCTTTTGTCTCAATGGGCGGGACACATTACAGGGCAGTTTTTGGTGGTCGATGGAGGTTATTCGCACTTGGATAGAGCCCTTACTTAAAAACAAAAGCCACTTCAGCATCAGCAGTCTGTCTACATTATTTTTTGTAGAAACGAGATTTACCCGTCTGTACTAGACCTCAAGTAAGTATACATCATCAGATAGTAATTGTCTTACATCCATTGGTGCGGTTGATACGGTTTTTAATCAAACCTAAGGCATTGAAAGTATGAATAAAAAGTAAGGAAAATGGCGCACCGGGGTGGATTCGAACCCTCTAAAATAGCTATTTTACCTACATATAACACACACAGAAGAGACAAGTACGCGCACGGACGCGGGCACGAGCCATAATTTGGCTTAACCGTCAACAAAAAGGTGGATAGAAAGGTGGACAATATGCGCCTTTACTTATCAAGTAACTGTTTTTAATAAATTATTTTTATTATTTGGTGCGGTCGATACAGTTTACAATCTAACCTAAGGCAATGAAAGTATTAATAAAAAAGCGATCAACAAAAAGATTTTTGCGTTTTATTTTGCGCCAAACTGGCGATTTAATTGTATAATAAACGGCGCTACTTACTGTCTTATTGCAGTGGCCTGATCTGCCTGGATAATACTCTGCCCGTAAAGTTCGTAGATAAAATTTCGTAAAACGAAATGCTTAAAGGTTGCAGCTTAAGAGTTTACTTATTCATATCCATACTTCCCATTTTCATACAATCCATCGCCATATCTGACATAGGCATCATGGGCGTAGACCAAAAATATCTATAAAATAAAAATGCACCGAAGATTATCAAAG
>MDTD01000687.1_pt1 | contig 15047 bp, 14 predicted proteins | sample 811221 | NCBI WGS metagenome assembly MDTD01 (sample SAMN05326646, study PRJNA326480) | marine metagenome | isolation source: seawater | place: Pacific Ocean: South West | collected 2011
AATTTTTCGAGTAATATATAGTTGTTTATTTTGTCTATTGGGTGAGGCCTAACTATAATTTTTAATTTAGTTTTATTCGAAAGAACTTTTATTAATTGAAAAAATTTCTCAAATATTCTAAAGCTATCTCTTCTTATATTTTTTGACCTACTTAAAGTAAATCCACGTTTTCTGTAGCCAGAACTTTTCATAAATTTTAGATGTTCATCAAATTCTTTTTGTGATCTTAATGCAAAATTAAAACTGAATAATATATAATTTTTATATTTAAATTTTTTTTTTTTAAAAAAAAATTCTAAATCTTTTCTCCAAAAATCTATTCTTGGATTTCCTGATTTAACAAATTTTTTTTTGTGTTTTGTATATTTATTTACCAAATTATTATAATCAAATTTACCCCACGTGAAAACTTTATGCGTTAATTCTAAACTTTTATTCGAAAATCTTTCTTTTACATATTTGTTATTAAAATTAACTAAACCAACCTCCTCATCAAGACTAGTTAATATAAAATTTTTTTTTTTATAAAATTTTAATTCGTTCAATCTACTTGGAGAAGGTGTTATAGATTTTTGAAGAACAATACCTGGGGCAAAAAAATCTCTCAATAAATATTCTTTTAATCTGCCCATATATACTTTCATACCTCTTGATGCACCTTCCATCGCTATTAATAATTTTGAGTGAAATTCTCTATTTATAATTTCGATAGGAAGATAAAGGTTCATTAAATTAAAGAATAAATTTTATAATAAATATTTAGTCAAAAAAAATTAATATCTTTTTTTTTGTTTTTGTCCATCATATAGTTTAATTAAAGATAATAAGAATTTTAATTAATGAAAAAAATTCATAAAGACGATTTTGATGGTTTTATAAGATTTAAAAGTAAAAACTTATTTAATAAATCTACCGGTAGAAATCTTCATTTAAAAAAAAGTATAAAAAAAGATAAAATTGTAAAAAAATTAATTTCAAAAAAACAAAATCAAGAATTTCGAAAATGTTTAGTATGTAATTCAATTTCTTATAAAATTTTATTTAATAAAAATGGCTATGACCATGTTGTCTGTAAAAATTGTAATTTTGTTTATGTAAATCCAATTTTAAAAACAAAAATTCAAGAAAAATTAGTTAAAGGTAATATCTATAATGATTCCTACGCAAATGTTCTAAAAAATAAAGTAAATATAAAACTAGATAATTTAAAATTTCAATATGGCCTTCAAAAATTGAATTTCAATTCAAAAAGTAAAAGTAAAAGAATATTAGATTTTGGTCCTGGACATGGTTTATTTCTAGATGTTGCAAAAAAGTATGGTTGGGAGTGTTATGCCAATGAAGTCAATAAAATTTACTTAAAAACCTTAAAAGAAAAAGAAGTAAATATTGATAATAAATTTAATAAAAATTGTTATGACGTTATTACACTCTGGTTAGTGTTAGAACATATTCCTTATCCAAACAAATTATTTAAAAAATTTCATAATTCCTTAAAAAAAGGTGGTAAAATATTAATACACGTCCCAAATATAAATAGTCTCACGGCATTAATTCTTAAAGATAAATGTACAATGTTTTCTGGTGAGCAACATATTAATTTTTTTTCAGCAATTACATTAAAAAAGTTTTTAGAAAAAAATAATTTTAAAGTTCTTTCTACTGAAACAATTATCTCTGATGCTGGAGGTGTAATAAATCATTTAAACTTTAATAGCTTACTTAAATTTGACCATGGTAAAACATATCCATTTACCGATCCAAAATATATTCACAAAAATATGCTCGGTTATACTCTTCTTACTATAGCCCAAAAAAAATGATTTTGATTTTAATTTTCAAATGATTATTTTTTTTTTTCAATAATTACGAAATAATGAGGTTGTAAAATACAGCCCGATACTTGTTCATTTGCCAAAATTTTTGTTGCTAAGGGTCTTTTCTCATTTTTTAAACTTTTTGAAATATTTGATTTTTTGTAAAAATCATCTTTTATAATCTTAATTTTAGCATTCGGATAAATTTTTTTAATATTTTGTGTAAGATAGTCAAAAGATAAAATATTAAAATAAGAGTAAGCCCTTGGCGATCCTTTATCATCAAATTCATTAATCGGACTCACATCTACATCAGACCACCATTTTTTATTATATACTAATTGAATTTTATAAGACACATCAAATAAAACTGTTCTTAAAATTATTTTTCTTTTTGTAACTCTCATAATTTCTTTAAGAGGTTTTTTTATATCGTTTAAGTGTATAAATACGTTGCTACAAAACGAAATATCAAATTCATTATTTCTAAATGGTAGATTGTAAATATTTCCTCTTATTAATTTAACGTTTTTATTATTTTTCCAAGCAATTTTACCTTTTTGCAAAAAAATTTTATAAGGATCAACGCCAGTGTAGTAAAAATTTTTTTTTACTCTTTTTTTAATAGACCTATAGAAATGTCCACAAGCGCAACCTACATCTAAAATTTCATCTTCTTGTTTAATAATTTTCTTTAACTGTTTTGCCATAGCCTTCGAGGTCTCCATTTCTGGAGCTTTTCCGATAGCTCTCTCATAATATACCTTTGCATTATTATAATTATTCTTATACTCATTTAAACAAAGGCCATTTTCATCAATCACTGGTTTTTTTGATTTTTTCATATTGTGTTAACTAGCTCCCATTTATTATTAACACTTGATTTCCAAATTTCATTATTTCTATGTTTATCAACAATTTCATTAAATTCTTCCGTATTAATATCTAAATATTTTAACACTTCATCAAAATCATCTACCGGAAACTCACTGTCATATTTTCTTGCAAGTTTAATTGCCTCACTTCTTTCCATCTGATTATTTTGTATCATTCTACAAGAGTCTCTAGTTGCTCTTCCAAAACCAAATTTGATATATTGCATGTAATAATATAAACAGTCAACTTTATCATCCAAACTATCAAAGTCTGTAAAAGTTCCTCTTGTCCTTTTATTAGGGTTGGTTTTAAAACTTGGCATTTTATTCTTTACATAATTAAAGTTATCCAACATGCTCCACTTAAAAAAATAACTAAAGTAATAAGCCTTCAATTTTACTTCTGAAATTTTACTTTCGTCTGGGTAAACATACGGGGCTAGATCTTTCTTACTAATATCTTCGCTAATCCAATTTTCAGGGAAATCCCCTATTTGATGCTCAATTACCTCTCTTATATCTCTTTGTTTTAAATTATCTTTACTGAGAACTAAACCACCATATTCACTTTCTCCGTGTTCTGCGTAAAAAACATAAGGAATATTGTAATTAAGTGCAACCCTAACCGGTGCTGCATTTATACCAGCATTCCAAGCGACTTTTGGATCTCCTCTCTCGATGAAAAATCTTTTTGCAAGTTTTTTTGAAATAATTTGATTTGGTTTTACTAATATTGAATCAAAACCCATTTTTAATAATTCATGGCGATTGTAAGTCCCACAAGAATTTTCAATCAAAGGTGAAAAAGTAACTAGTAATGGATTCAAATTGTATTCAAATTTTAATTTCATAGCAATACAAGATGAGTCTTTTCCACCTGACCAAGGCACTACACAATCATAATATAAGTTGTTTTTAATTGAGTTATTTTTTATATTTTCTATTAATTCCACAAACTCTTGTTCTCTTTTTTTCCAATCAGTTAGAAATTTTTTTTCACTATTTAAACAGGCATTACATATACCCATATTATTGAAAACTATTCTTGGTCTGGAATCTGGCATAATACACTTCTTGCAAAAATTAATCATATTTTTTAGTTTCTTATATTAATTTCTAAATTTTTTAAATGTCCTTTTAGCGATAGTATGCTGTGCTCAGTAAAATGAAATATATTTTGAGTGCATGCTGCTGAAATATCAGTTTTTATAAATAAGTCTGAAAAATGATTCCAATTACCAGCTCCACCTAAAGCAATTATTGGGCAGTCAAACTTGTTTTGTGCATGTTTGATTAAATCTATGTCAAATCCTAGTAAACTTCCGTCGTTATCTATATTGTTAATCAATATTTCTCCAGCTCCATTTTTGAGAACTTCCTGACCAAACTCAAATGGGTCAATATTAGTTTGTTTATCACCACTTTCGGTGCATAAAAAAAATGAATTTTTTGAGCTGAGATTTTTTTTAATATCTAAAGATTGTATTATTGATTGTTTACCATATTTCATTGAAATTTCTTTTGTAATATTCGAGTTTTTAAATGTTCCGTTACCTAAAAGTACTTTATCAGCTCCATGCTTAAAAAATAAATCTGCATCTTTTTTATTTTGGATCCCACCACCAACTGAAAGTGGTACAAAACAATTTTTGGAAAAAAAACTAATTAATTCGAGAAACCTAGGTGAAAATTTTTTTTTTGAGATATCTATAATTATCAACTCATCAATACTCCAAAGATCTACAAAGTTTTTTGTATACCTATAATCAGGTTTGAAATTTTTTGTTCTAAACAAAATTCCATCTAAAAAAGTAAGACATATAATAATTCTTTTTTTCAACATTTAACAAAGCTCATAGAAGTTTTTTAATAGTTTGAGACCATTAGATTGGCTTTTCTCAGGGTGAAACTGAACTCCATAAATATTATCAAAGTTCACAGAAGAAATAAAATCTACGTTATAAGACGTTTTTGAAATTATATAATTTTTTTCACATTCTAATGAAGTATAAGAGTGGGTAAAATAAAAATCCGAATTATTTTTAATGCCTTCAAATAATTTATTTTTATTTATAATTTTACATTCATTCCATCCCACATGAGGTATTTGAATTTCTTTTGAAAAGTCTTTAAAGTTTTTTATTTCTCCATCAAAATAAGCTAATCCTTTTGTATCACCGAACTCACTACTATTTTTAAATAGTACTTGAAAACCTACACAAATTCCAAGTAATGGAATTTTTTTTTCTACTTTATTTTTGATTATATCGTCTATTTTATTTTTTTTAATTTTGTTCATAAAATCTTTAAATGCACCTACCCCTGGTAATATTAATTTATCAGTGTTTTCAAAATCGAAATTCGATTTACAAATTTTAAATTTTATATTTAACTTTTCAAAAGCTGAAATTAAAGATGCTAAGTTTCCAGTGTCCAAATCTATTATTCCAAGATGCATTATTAATTATTTTCCAAAAAAATTTGAGTTCCAATTATAGAAAATATAAATTTTGAAATATGATTTGGTATTTGTTTGAAATTCATATCATCATTTAATTTTTTTAAGTTAACATATTCTGCAACTAGCGAATTTTTATTAAATATATTTTTTAATATTTCTGGATCATTGAAATCAATTATTGAGTTAATTGAAGCATTAAAACCTTTTTTTTGTCTATTCAATCTCACTTTGTCAATTAAAATATTTTTTACAGAATTTCTTAAAATGTTTTTTTGAAAACCATCAGATATTAATAATTCAGGGGGAATTTTTAATGAAAATTCTAAAAGACTTTTATCCAAAAAAGGACTTCTATTTTCAACAGAGTAATACATAGAATTTAAATCATCATGTTTTAGGATCACTGGAACAACCTCATGAAATAGTTCATTTAACATTCTATTCCTTAGCAATTCAGAACTATATTTTTCTTCCTCAAACAAGAATTTAAAACTTTGCGTTGCATATGCTCTTACATTGAAATCCTCCTCATAAACAAGACTTCTATCATTAGGATTCTTAATATATATCTCGTGATTTTTCAGGTAAGGATTTCTTATATTTGGTAAAATATATTTCTTCCAATTTTTTAGATTTTCTTCATAGTGTTTACTTGTTTTTAAGGTAGCTAGATGAAGTAAATTATGATCATAGTAACCTGTAAGAATTTCGTCGGCTCCTGTGCCCGAAATAGAAACTTTAAAACCTTTTTTTGCAATTTCCTCAGACAAAAAAGAGTGTACATAGTACGAAATAGTTGCAAGAGGCCCGTCGTGATATCTTACTAATTCATTCATTCTATCAAAAAAATTATCTTTATTTTTTTTCAATTGTATCTTGTGTGAAGCGCAATTAAGGTCTTTAGTCACTGTATCAATATTTTCTTCCTCATTATATCTTTGATCTTCATCAATAATTGAAAATGTATTAATGTTCCTATTCAAAATCTTTGATGCGATAGAGCTTAAAGAACCTGAGTCAATACCTCCACTTAAACAAAATGCAAGAGGTACATCAGATCTTAATCTAAATTTTAAACTTTCTGTAATTTTTTGTTTAAAAATTTCGTTTATATCCTCCTTATTTAATTTTTTATCTACTCTACTTTCTGGGATCCAATATTTTTTAAATTTTAATTCAAGATTTAAATTTAAAGTAATGTTGGTACTATTCTCTAAGATTTTAATTTCTTTATAAAAAGTTTGATTTTGTTTGTTTAATGACTTGTACCCTAAAAAAAGATTTTTATTTATTAAATCTTGATTAATTTCAAAATTTTTATTGCACAGAGATTTGATAAATTTTATTTCTGATCCAAAAAAAAAACCATCATCACATAAAAAATAATATAAGGGCTTTTCACCAAAATTGTCTCTAGATAAAAAAAGTTCCTTAGTTTTCTCATTCCAAATTGCAAAAGCCCACATTCCTACAAAATGGTCTACACATCTTTCACCATACTCACGAAAACATTTTATTAAAACTTCAGTATCTGAGTCAGTTTTAAATGCATATTTATCTTTAAGTTCATTTTTTAATTCCTTGTAATTGTAAATTTCACCATTGAATATAAGTTTTAAATGACCATCGATAAAAGGTTGATCGGATCTATCAGATATATCTATTATACTCAATCGTGAATGTATTAATGAAAGTTCTTTTTCTCCTAATTTGGAGGTTATATATTTTTGAGCATCTGGTCCTCTCCGACTCATTAATTCTAGAGTGTTTTTTATTGCATTTTCACGAACCAATTTTTTTTTACTAATATAGCCACTTATTCCACACATTTATTTTAAATTTCGATTTTGAATAATTTGATTTTTTTTAACATCATTCTTAATTTTTTTACCAATTATATTTTCTAAATCTAAAAAGCTTTTCGATTTTGTTGATCTCAAAAATCTAATATTTGAAAAAGAAATCCTATCGCCTTTTTTAATATCTTTTTTTGCGTAAGGCATTCTTCTTGTCGCTTTCAAAAAAGGTACTTCACATTTACCTATTTCTTTTTGATATGAACCCTTCATTTTTTCAATTATTCTTATCGATTTCACAATTTCTCTTAATTCTTCAAAATTTGCTGACATTGCATGGTCTCTAAATTTTGAAAATCTTTTATCGATAGTAAAGTGTTTTTCTATTATTTTTGCTCCATTAGAAACTGCATAAAGGCAAGCTTCATTTCCTAAAGTATGATCTGAATATCCAATACATAAATCAAATTTTTTTTTTTAAAAAGTTGATTGAATTTAAATTAGCATTTTCATTATCAACTGGATAACTAGTAACACAATGTAAAATTGCAATTTTTTCTTTTACCTTTTTTTTTCCAATTTTGTTAACTATCTTTTTTATCAAATAAGAAATCTCACCAAAATTTAACATTCCTGTTGAAATTATTAATGGTTTATTTTTCATAATTATATTCTGAATCATGGGGAAAAAATTATTATCACTTGACGCAATTTTTATTAAATCTGAATTTTTTAGAAGAAAATTTGAACTTTCATAATCTAAAGGAGTAGACATAAATTTAAGATTATATTTATTTGCAATTTTTTTTAGATTTTTAAATTGGTTGTAGCTTAGTTGAAACTTTTTAAGTTGATTATATCTTTTCTTTTCCTCTTTATTAATAAAATCATCCACTCTGAATGTTTGAAATTTTACTGCATCAACTCCAGCTTTTGCAGCTAATTTAATAAGTTTTTTTGCAATATCATAATTTCCTTCATGGTTATTACCAATCTCGGCAATAATAAAAGTTTGTTTTAATTTATCAAAATTTATTTTTTTCATTTAAATAATTAAAACTTATTTAATATTTCTCCAAAAATCTTTGTACCACTTTATATATTTAATATAACCTTCCTCTAAAGAATACTGAGATTTATAATTCAAAATTTTATTTGCTTTATTATTACTTAATGTGCCTCTCTCTGGTGTTAGCTTATCTTTATTTTTATAAATTACTTTAACCGAGGGAAATTCAGATTTTATTAAATCTATCATTTCATTAATTTTTCTCCCTTGACCATAGGTAATATTAAAAGTTTCATTTTTTACTTCATTATTCATTATACTTAAAGTAATCCCTCTTAATAAATCATCAATGTATGTAAAATCTAATTTTTCCTCACCTGTTCCATTAATTTCTAGTGAAATACCTTGTATTGCATTTTCAATAAAAATTTGCCCTACTCTTCTACTTACACATCTTTCGCCATACAAAGCAGAAGGTCTTATAATTATATAAGGCAAATTAAATACCTGATTATAAGATTTAACCATTAACTCCCCACATAATTTTAAAGTTCCATAAATTCCAATTGGTTTCGGCACAGTATTTGTTTCATCAACAACTTTTCCATCAAAATTTCCATAAATCATACTAGAAGATAAATAAACTACTTTGGTATTATAACCTCTTGCCCAGTCTAAAGTATTTTCTAGAGTTCTAAGACTATGATCAAAAGTAGTATGTGGATCTTTATTAGATTTATTAGCATGCGAAACTGCAGCTAAATGGACTATCACATCTGGTTTTATTTTTGTAAGTTCATTTGATAAAAGATGATAATTTCTTGCATCTATTATCCTTAAATTTATTCCATTCTTATTTATTAATCTTATTCTTTCATTCAAAATTGATGTGTATAACTCTTTATTAGTTATTTCGCTATCTGTAAAACTGAGTAAATTATTTACAGACAAACTATCAATTATATTTACATCTAAATCATAATTTTTTTTAAGACTAAGAGCTAAATTGTGACCAATAAATCCACAACCTCCAACTATTGCAATATTTTTAATATTATTTGTCATAGATTTTTATTGCTAATAATAATTTCTTACAAATATATTTAACTTGTTCTACAGACATATATTCTGAAATTGGTAATGATATATTGGTGTCAGCATAAATTTTTGAATTATTAAAATTATTTAAATTTAATTTATATTTTTTTTTATAATATATCATATCAGGTATTGGTTTTGCGTAATGAATTGAAACACCGATTCCATTATTTTTAAAAAACTTTAAAATTTTATCTCTAATGTTTTTTTTTATAAAAATCTGAAATATAAAATATGAAGACTCTTTATCAAATTTAGGTAGTTTGATATTAGAATTATTTGATAAGATTTTAGAATACAAAAAAGCTAATTTTTTTCTAAGTTGTAAATTTTTTTTATAATTTAAAATTTGATTATATCCCATAGCTGCTTGAAAATCAGTCATTCTATAATTATAACCAAGTAGCTGGACATTATATGTCCCCTGTTTTTTTCTTTTATCTATATCTTTATCAATTCCAAATGCTTTTAATTTTTTGACTTTTTTATAAAAGCTATAATTATTAGTTGTTAGCATTCCTCCTTCCCCGGTTGTGATTTGTTTAGTTGGATAAAAAGAAAAACAACCAGATATACCAAAATTTCCAGCGAATGTATTATTAGATTCTGTACCCAACGCGTGTGCACAATCTTCTATAATTTTTATCTTTTTCTTTTTACAAAAACTCTGAATTTTTTTCATATCGCAAATTGAACCTGCCATATGGACAACTATAATTCCTTTAGTTTTATTGCTTACTTTTTTTTCAACTTCATTTAGGCTTATATTTCCATCATAAAGGTTGATATCTGCAAATACTGGTTTTGCCCCTGTATACTCGACCGCATGTGCTGTAGCCACATGTGTCATACTTGGAACGATGACTTCATCACCTTTTTTAAAACCGCAGGCCAAGCATGATAAATGCAACGCAGCTGTACAACTTGATACTGTTACTGCATACTTAGATTTAACGTATTTTGAGAATTCTTTTTCAAACAAAGAGGTATATTTACCATGTGTCAACCAGCCACTTTTCAAAACATTTTCCACAGTTTGAAAAATTTTAGGATTAAAAATTTTTTTATTAAAACTTATTTTGTTCATAAATATTTAATTAATAAAGTTTGTTCGAAGTTTTTGTGAATATGAGGATTTTCGTAAATCAACTATAATCTCTCTCTCTGGTAATTTTTACACTACCGTCATTGTTTATGATTACTTTTCCTATTCTTTGAGCAGGATTACCAGACACTGCCGTATAAGATTCAACATCAAAAGTTATAGTGCTATTTGCGCCTATAAAACAATGATCTCCTATTGTTACTCCCCTAGTTATTACAGCGTTAGGCCCTATGAAACAGTTATTGCCAATTTTTGTTTTTGAAAATGTTGTATCAGATTTATGACCACTTAATGATCTAGAAATATTGTCGTGGCTATAAATTTGTACACCAGCTGCAATACTATTATTGTCACCAATTTCTAGACCGCCACCACCATCTAATAAAGTATAAGGACCAATGAATGTATTTTTACCAATTTTTACATTCGCAATAATGTAAGCTAAATGTGAAATATTTGTTTTTTCATCATTTGAATAATTTTTAGCTGACTCCCATCTATCAAATAATGCATCCAAGGATGGAATTGTTCTATTCCACTTGTCTCGATAAATTGATTGGATCGATAATAAATTCTCTTTCAATTTTTTTATTTCTTCTAAATTAATTTTATTTGAAGGAATTGAGTTCATTTTCATAATCTTTTCTAATTTATCATATTCACCATTATTTTTTTTGTTAGAATAATTATTTTGATCTAAATATTTAGTTACATCTTCTTCTTTAATAATTCCACGATTTTTAATTTTTTTAAAATCAATATTGTTAGAATTTATTAATGATTGAGCCTTTTTAGTTATTTTAATTTTGTCATCAATTACATTGTCTTTGGTATTTTTTGCTAAAAATATCTCTAAATCTTTTTTCTGTATTTTATTTTCTGAGATTACTGCGAGTATCTCGCCAACTTTTATTTCATCTCCAACTTTGCAAACTGTACTTACAAATCCTTCTTGTTCAGATTCAACCTCTAGACTTGATTTTGAAGTTTCTAATATACAAATAATTTGTCCTGTCTTACAATATTGATTTTTTGCAATTGAAACTTCAACGACTCTTGCAATATCTTCATTGGCTGACACTAGTGGAGCAATAATTTTTTTCATAATAACAGATTTCTAGAATGCTCTAAAATTTTATCTTCATCAACAAAATGTTTTCTTTCTTTCTCTACGTTTGCTGGAATTATAGATTTTTTTGGTCCAATTATTTTTACATCTTTAAAACTTAGAAAATTATTTACCTCCGATAGAATATTTAGGATATAAGATCCCCAACCATTGTCTGTATAATTATCTTCAAATATTATTATTGGCTTATTTATTTTAGATAAGTATTTATTTAGTTCAATATCTAATGGGTAAATTTTCGATGGTATAATAATTGATGTTTCTATTTCATCTTCAATCAAAAGTTTTTTTGCTGCTGAAATAGCTCTTTCAGTTAATCCACCATAACACATCATAAAAATATCTGGATTATCTAAATCTTTAGAGTTGCTTAATATTTTAGTTTTTAATTTGCTCGAAATATCTTTAGTTTTTAATTCATTATCTTTAAGAAAGTCTTTTGTTATAATTTTTTTTGCATAATCTAGTTTATTTTCTAAAAAAATTTTTACATTACTTTCTGTCTCATAAAAATTTTTTAAAGTTTCATAAGGGTCAATTAAAAGGTTCGGTGAAGCTAGTTCTAAATTTGGAAAACCAAAAAATATTTTTTCAAGATTTTGACTGTGTATCGGTCCATACCCTCTGCCCCCGCCACCTGGAGTACGTATTAATAATTTTCCCAATTTCTTTTTATTTTTACTTAACTCTGGTATTTTTGTTGATGAATTAATTATTATGTCTGACACTAAGGGCAAAAAATCATTAAACATAATTTCAACAATAGGATTCATGCCTTTCAAAATCATACCAGTGGCCATTCCAACAAATCCAGATTCTGAAATTGGTGTTTGAATTATTTGATTTGAAAACTTCTTTGATAAATTTTTTGTAATTTTGAAAGCACCTCCATATGGATCTTTTATATCTTCTCCAATTAGAACTGCTAATTTGTCACCCAACAAAATATCATGTATTGCATTGTTAAGTCTTAATGAAGTCAGCACTTTAACGCTCATTTATTAAAAAATTTATCATTTTTTTTGAATAATTATTTAAATTATCGAAATTTTTATTATTTTTTTTCAAATGGTTAACTGGATCATTTAAAAAATTTATTTTTTTTCTAAAATCATCTCCTTTACTGTGAGCACAAAGCCTGTCAGCCTCAACAATAACACAAAATGGTTTTGATTTTTTCCTTACTTTCTTGATAATGGGTACAGATTTTTTTGATAGCTCATATACATTTGTAGAGCATATTTTTTTTGTTTCAATTCCAAAACTTTCAAATCTTTTTTGAAGAGAGCCAGATGTAATTTCATTTATTGATGTAGATTGAGAAATATTATTTTGCTCTAAAACAAATAATATCGGTAAATTATATAAACATGACATATTTAATGTTTCGTAAACTATTCCTTGTCCCATTGCACCGTCGCCAATAAAACATATACATATTCCACCCTGTTTTTTCATTTTTATTCCAAAAGAAATTCCCGACGCAACAGCTATTGTAGACCCAATAATTCCGTTTGAAAAAAAATTCTCAGATAATAAAACTTGACTACCACCTAATCCTTTAGAAACACCGTTGTCTTTTCCCATAATTTCATTCATGAGACCTTTGTAATCATCAGTAAATGATAAATAATGTCCATGATTTCGGTGATTGCTTACAACAAAATCTTTTTTTTTATCTAAAAAATGACAAAATGAAACTGCAGTAGCTTCTTGGCCAATACACCTATGATAAGTTCCAAATATTTTTCTTTTTTCAAAAAGTTTGTCTAAAGACTCCTCAAAATATCTTATATTTAAGACTTTAGTTGCTAGTAAATCTTTATCTTTTTTCATAAAGAATAATTTATTTTGATCCTTTTTTTTTTTAGCATTGACTCCTCGGCTGCGAAACAAACATCCATAATATCATATACGCTTTTAGTATCTGCTATAAAAAGTTTCGGTTTTTTATCAATTACACCTCTAATAAAACTCTCAATAACTCTACTTCTTGTTTTTTTCGCTGGATAAATTGTTTTTTTTAAAACTAGATTATTAATTTTATTTTTCAAAAAATATTTTGAATTATTATAATTATGCGTAAAAGTTTTTTTAGTACCATATATTTTTAATCCGTGAAAATGAGGATGTACACATGGTCCATTTCCAGTAATCTTAACTATGAGATTATTCTTAAAAATTAGATTTAAAATCACGAAACTATTAAATCTCATTTTTTTATTAGTTCCTATTTTATTCCCCTCGGCAAAAACAAATTCGGGTTTTTCACCTATCAACCAGATTATGAGGTCGACAGCATGTACTGCGGCACCATAAATTTTTGAATAATAATTTAATTTTGACCTCCAGCCATAAAATTTATTTACTCTTCCCCATAAATAGTCGCTCTCGATAAAAAATACTTTTCCAAATGCGCCTGATTTTAATTTTTTTTTGATATTTATAAATAATGGATTTGCTCTTAAAACTAAATTAGATGATAAAAAGTTTTTAGTTTGTTTTTGTTTTATTAATATTTTTTTAAGTTCTTTTTTAGACATACACATCGGTTTTTCAACAAAAACATTTTTTTTATGATTAAAACTTTGAGTAATCTGATTACAATGAAAATTATCGTAACTTGCTATTGAAACAATTTTTATTTCATTATTTTTTAAGATATTCTCAAATGTTGAAATTACAATTCTTTTAGAAATTTTTTGAATTTTTTTTTCTAAATTTTTATTAAAATCACAAATAAATATATTATTTATATTTTTAGATTTTAAATAAGCTTTTAAATGCCAAAAACCTACTCCTAATCCTATTACTGCCACATCAATTTTTTTCATATGCCTGAATAATTTTTTTCAAGTTAAATTTATAATCTTTTAGTCTTAAAATAGTTTTTTTTATTTTTAAAAAATCTTTTTTTGTATCGACTGCCAAATGTATATTTGAATAATTTTTTTTATTTTTAATATTATATATCCTAAAATCTTTATAATTTTCATAAATATAAGGTGTTATATGCTCTTTATGAATTCTTTTTTTAATTTTTTTGGAAATCTTTTGTAAAGTATGAGTTTTTATAATCTCAACTGACATGCCTGCAGGATATGATCTTGGAAAGACATTTGTTACCAAATCATATTTTCTAGTTTTAAATTTTTTTAAACCTTTTTTGATAACAGACAAATTTACTAAAGGACTATCACCATTAACTCTTATAAATCCATAAGCTTTTTGTATGCTTGCTAGCCTGTAAACTCTTTGTAAAACATTAGATAAAGACCCACGAAAAAAATTGATATTCTTTTTTTTACAGAATTCACATAATTCGTTATCAGATTTATCGATTGATGTTGCCACAAAGATATTTTTTTCACTAAAGTATGTGTTTAATTTTTTAAAAATAATTTCAATAATTTTTAAGTTTCCAATTTTTAAAAGTTGCTTTTTTGGTAATCTGGTAGATGATAATCTAGCTGGAATGATAATTATAATTTTGCTTTTTGTCATCATCAAATCAAATATTAATCTTTACTTTAGATCATTAAGATTAATAATCTAATCTTAATTAATATTGATTTTAACATTTTGCCAACAACATTTTTAAGATCTAAGGTATTTGAATTTTTTGATCTTTATAAATCTAAAATTAATATCAGCTTATATATAAAATTTTTTTCAGTGCATAAATCAAGCCAATTGAGCTATTAGTACTGGTCAGCTGCACGCATTACTACGCTTCCACACCCAGCCTATCAACGTG
>MDTD01188206.1_pt1 | contig 15047 bp, 9 predicted proteins | sample 811221 | NCBI WGS metagenome assembly MDTD01 (sample SAMN05326646, study PRJNA326480) | marine metagenome | isolation source: seawater | place: Pacific Ocean: South West | collected 2011
ATTGCACCTGGAAGAACTTATAGATCAGATAGTGATCAAACACATTCACCAATGTTTCATCAAGTTGAAGGCCTTCATATAGATAAAGATATAAATATGGGACATTTAAAAGGATGTTTAAATTATTTTATTAAAGAATTTTTTGAAGTAAAAAAAATTAAGATGAGATTTAGACCAAGTCACTTCCCTTTCACAGAACCTTCTGCTGAAGTTGATATTGGATATGAAATTAAAGATGGAAAAATAAAAATAGGTGAGGGCAATCAGTGGCTTGAGATTTTAGGATGTGGGATGGTTCATCCGAATGTATTAAAAAATGTAAAAGTTGATCCAACAAAGTTCCAGGGATATGCATTTGGTATAGGTATCGATAGACTCGCAATGCTTAAATACGGAATTAATGATTTAAGAGCTTTCTTCGATTGTGATTATAGATGGCTGAATCATTTTGGATTTGATCCACTAGATGTACCAACGAGCTATAGAGGATTAAGTCGATGAAGATCACATTTGATTGGCTTAAAGATCATTTGAGCACAAATCTTAAAGAGGAAAAACTTTTAGAACAACTCACCAATATTGGTTTAGAGGTTGAAAGCGTAGAGAATTTATCAGCAGGCCTTGACTTATTTAAGGTAGCAAAGATTATAAAAACTGAAAAACATCCTAATGCAGATCGTCTTAAAGTGTGTGATGTTAATGTTGGAGAAAAAGAAATTAAGAAAATTGTATGTGGTGCTAATAACGCAAGAGATGGACTAATAACAATTTATGCTCCTCCAGGAGCGATTATACCTAAAACTAAAACAAAATTAGTTGTTGCTAAAATCAGAGGGGTTACATCTTATGGAATGCTTTGTTCTGAGTCTGAATTAAATTTATCCGATGAAAGTGATGGAATTACAGAATTATCAACATCAAAATATGAGAAAAGTATTGGAAAAAATTATTTTTCAAAATCAAATTCAAATCTTATTGATTTATCAATAACACCTAATAGACCAGATTGTCTGGGTGTGAGAGGAATAGCTAGAGATCTTGCTGCTTCAGGTTTTGGTAAGTTAAAGAATAATAAAGAAAAAAAAATTCAATCTAAAATAAAACAATCTTTAAAAGTAAAAATAATTAAAGAAAAAAATCAAGGATGTAGTATTTTTGGAAGCTATTTAATCACAAATGTAAAAAATACCGAAAGTCCTCAATGGCTAAAAGATAAATTGATATCGGTTGGTCAAAAACCAATTTCAGCAATAGTTGATATTACAAATTATGTTATGCTTGATATTAACCGCCCATTGCACGCCTACGATGCTGATAAAATAGAAAAGGGCATAATAGTTCGAAATTCTAAATCGGGAGAAGAATTTACAGCTCTTGATAATAAACAGTATAAATTACAAAATGGCATGTGTGTAATAAGCGATAGTAAGGGAGTTTTGGGATTAGGAGGAATTATTGGAGGCATAAGATCAGGTACAGAACTTGATACAAAAAATATACTTTTAGAGTCAGCCTATTTTGATCCAAGATCGATAAGAAATACAGCAAAAAAATTAAATCTAGATACAGATGCAAAATTTAGATTTGAAAGAGGTATTGACCCATTATCTATTGAAGATGGCTTAAACAAAGCAGCATTGTTAATTAAAGATATTTGTGGTGGTCAAATTAGTAAATTAGACATTCAAAAAATTGAAACACATAAATCTAAAAAAATTAAATTTAACCCTAATTTATTTGAAAAAATTTCTGGTTTTAAAATTTCAAATAAAAATATGCTTAAAATTTTAAATGATCTTGGTTTTGAATCTAAAAAAGAAAAAAATAATTTAGAATTAACTATTCCATCCTGGAGACCTGATATTTCACAAGAAGTAGATATTGTTGAAGAATTAGTGAGAATTAGTGGATATGATAAGATTAAAACTATAAATCCAATTAAAGAGAGAACGAAATCTACTTTAAATCAATCTCAAAAATTATTCCATTTCTTACAAAGAGCTATTGCATCAAAAGGTTATCTTGAGGCAATCACTTGGTCATTTACAGATTCAAATTATAACGATTACTTTAGGGGAACGAGTAAAGAAATTAAGATTGTAAATCCAATAAGTTCTGAGTTAGGAGTTTTAAGAAGCTCTATATTTTCAAATTTAATTATGTATATGAATAAAAATTTGGATAGAGGATTTAAAGATTTATCTATATTTGAAATTGGTCCAATTTTTAATGGTTATAATCCTGGACAACAAAATACAGTAGTTTGTGGTTTGGCAGCAGGTAAAAAATTTAGATCATCTTGGATTGATAAAGAGAGAAACGTTGATGTATTTGACGTTAAAAAAGATGTAGTTCAAAGCCTAGTTGAGTCTGGTTATAATTCTAATAAATTTTTTATAGATAGTGAAACACCTAATTACTATCACCCTGGTAAATCAGGTAGGTTATTTTTAAATAGAGGAAAAGAACATGTAGCTGCTTATTTTGGTGAAATTCATCCTAATATTATAAAAAATATAGATTTAAAAACAGAGTCTTTAGTAGGTTTTGAAATTTTTTTAGATAACTTAAAAATTCCAAAAAAAACATTAAATGATCAAAAAATTAAATTTAATTTTTCAGATTTTCAGAAATCTGAGAGGGATTTTGCATTTATAGTAAGTAAAAATATAAAAGCTCAAGATCTAATAAATGCTGTTTCTAGTGTAGATCAAAACTTAATTAGTAATATAAAGGTTTTTGATGTTTATGAGGGTGAAAATATTCCAGAAAATCAAAAATCAATTGCAATTAGTGTAACAATTCAGTCATCTGAAAAAACATTGAATGATAGTGATTTAGAAATCATCACTAATTTAATAATAAAGACAGTTGAAAATAAAACTGGTGCTAAAATTAGATCATAGAAACTATGAGCACTATTGATCACATTAGAAATTTTGCAATTATCGCACATATAGATCATGGGAAATCAACGATTGCAGATAGAATTATTCATAAATGTGGTGGATTGTCTGACAGGGAAATGAAAGCACAAGTTTTAGACTCAATGGATATTGAAAGAGAACGAGGAATTACGATCAAAGCTCAAACAGTTAAATTAAACTTCAAAGCAAAGAATGGTAAAGATTATATTCTTAATATAATAGACACTCCTGGACATGTTGATTTTAGTTATGAAGTAAGTAGATCATTATATGCATGCGAGGGATCAATTTTAATTGTTGATAGTACTCAAGGTGTAGAAGCACAAACACTAGCAAATGTTTATCAAGCTCTCGAAATCAATCATGAGATTATCCCTGTTTTAAACAAAACAGATTTACCAGCATCTGATATCGATCGCACTAAAAAACAAATAGAGGATGTAATAGGAATTGATATAGATAATGCTGTACCTTGCTCTGGAAAAACAGGAGAGGGTATTGATGACATATTAGAAAAAATTGTTACTCTGTTGCCTGGACCAAATGGTCAGTTATCAGATAATCTTAAATGCTTGTTAGTTGATAGTTGGTATGACTCTTATCTTGGGGTTGTAATTTTAGTTAGAGTGATAAATGGAAAACTAACTAAAAATATGAAAATAAAGATGCTTTCAACAGATCAAGATTATTTGGTAGAAAAAGTTGGCATTTTTACTCCTAAGGCAAAAGACATAAATGAATTAAATGCGGGTGAGATTGGTTTCATAACAACAGGAATAAAAGTTTTATCTGAAACAAAAGTTGGAGATACAATATGTGATGCCACAAAGCCTAAAGTGGAAGCATTACCTGGATTTAAACCAAGTAAACCAGTTGTATTTTGTGGACTGTTTCCAGTTGATAGCTCAGAGTATCAAAAGTTAAAAGATGGATTAGCTAAATTACAATTAAATGACTCAAGTTTTTCATTTGAAGCAGAGTCTTCTTCAGCTTTAGGATTAGGTTTTAGATGTGGTTTCTTAGGACTACTTCACCTAGAAATTATTACCGAGAGACTTGAAAGAGAGTTTGATATAAATTTATTAACTACAACACCAGGAGTAGTTTATAAAGTAAATTTAAATAGTGGTAGTACAATTGATTTACAAAATCCTTCAAGCCTTCCTGATCCAACTTTAATAAAAAATATTGAAGAGCCATGGATTAAGGCAACAATTATTACACCAGACCAATATTTAGGATCCATTATAAAACTTTGTCAGGACAAAAGAGGTGTTCAAACTAACTTAACTTATTCTGGAAACAGAGCAGTGTTAAGCTATGAATTACCTTTAAATGAAGTTGTTTTTGATTTTAATGATAGAATAAAATCTATGACAAGTGGTTATGCGAGTTTTGATTATGAGATTGCAGAATACAAAGAAGGATATTTGGTTAAATTAGGAATTCTAGTCAATGGAGAACCTGTTGATGCTTTAGCTATGATGATACATAAAGATTTTGCACAGAGAATTGGCAGAGAAGTTTGTGAAAAACTAAAAGACTTAATTCCAAGACATAACTTTATGATACCAGTACAAGCAGCCATAGGTGGAAAAATTATTGCTAGAGAGACTATAAAAGGATTTAAAAAAGACGTTTTAACAAAAATACATGGAGGTGGTGCCACAGATAGAAAAAGAAAATTATTGGAGAAACAAAAAAAAGGAAAAGCAAGATCTAAACAATTTGGAAGAGTTGAAATACCTCAAGAAGCTTTTATTGGAGTGCTCAAAATTCAAAAAGAGTAATATATGACAAAACTTAATTGGGGAATTATTGGTCTAGGCGATATTGCTCTAAAATTTTCCAATGCATTCAATGATATACAAAATGCCAGATTACTTGCAGTTGCAAGTATGAGTAGTAATAAATTAAAAACGTTTGGCGAAAAATTTGAAATAAAAAAAAAATTTCAATTTGAAAAATATGAAAACTTATTAGATTGTAAAGAAGTCGACATTGTATATATAGCTTTACCAAATTCTTTACATAAAAAATGGGTTTTACAAGCTCTTAAAAGCAAAAAAAATGTTTTAGTTGAAAAGCCTGCCGTGATAAATTTTGCTGAGGCAACTGAAATAAAAGATTATTTAAGCTCAAATAATCTTTTTTTTAGTGAAGCCTTTATGTACAGATATCATCCACAGATAAATTCAGTAATAGATATGATTAAAAAAAATAAAATTGGAAGTTTATTATCTATGGAATCATTTTTTGGAGTAAATATTCTTTCAAAAAAAAAATTATTTTTTTTTAGAAAAAAAAAAAAAAATAGACCCAAAATCAAGATTATTTAATAAAGAGTTAGGTGGAGGATGTATTTTAGATTTAGGGTGCTATCCATCATCTTTCAGTTTATTGATTAGTTCTTTAATTGGGAAAATAAATAAAGATAATTTTAAGATTAAAAGTATTAAAACTGAAATAGGGGAAACAAATGTTGATATTGACTCCTCAGCTGAATTATTATTCCAAAATGGCTTTGTATCAAAAATATCGGCATCCTTTAAAAATAATCTTGGTAGTAGCAGTGTTATTCATGGAGAAAAAGGAACAATAATTTTGACTAATACTTGGACGGGTGGTGATATAATTTTAAAAACTAAAAAAAATAATGACCAAATCATTAAATACGATCAAAATAAAAATGTTTACGCATGTCAAATTAAAGAAATTAGTCAGAGGTTACTGAACGGAATAAATAGTTCTAGTTTTCCAGTAATGAGTTTAAACGAAACTCTAATAAATATGAAGGTATTAGAAAATTGGTTAAATTATTAGATTATAACGTTAAGAAAATAGTTTTAAAATTAAAAATTAATCAATGAAAATAAAAAAAATTTTACAAAATATATTTAAAAAAATCTTTCAAAATTTATTTAAATTAATTTACGGTCGAATTAAACTATTAGATAATAAATCTGAATTTAATTTTAAAAAATACAATATTGAAAAAATAAATATTAGTGGACAGGTTTATACTGTTAATAAAAATATTTATGAAATAGATAATGGAAGAGTTTTTACTGATTTAGTAGAACACGTAGCAATAATAAAAGATAATTTTATTTTATCAAAAATTTCATATCAACAAATTAAAGGTGAATTAAAAGAAACTTCTTATAATAAAGTCTTATCTAATGGAACAAATAGAATGAAAAAAAAAATTAAAGGGAGAGTATTATCCCTTTTGCAAGGAGCGAGTGGTAACAATTATTTTCATTTTATGTTCGATATAGTTCCAAAAATCTTATTGCTTGAAAAGATGAATTTACTTAAGCAAATAGATTTTTATTTAGTGCCAAATGTTGAAAATTGGCAAAAAAAAATATTATCAAATTTTGGAATTTTAGAAAAACAACTTTTAGATAGTAATAAATTTAGACATATAGAAGCAGAAAAAATTTATGCTTTAGATCATCCTTGGTATACTAGAGGAATTATACAAGATGAAATTGCTAATATTCCGAATTGGATAATTTTATCATTGAGAGAAAAGTTTTTAGATTGCTCAAAAAAATTTCCTATTACTGATAAAATTTTCATAGATCGCTCAGATTCTATCTATAATCATTGCAAATTAATTAATAACAAAGAAATAATAGATTATTTAGCTAAAAATGATTTTAAAAGTTATCAAATTAGTAAATTAGATTTTTCTGAGCAAATTCACTTATTTAAAAACGCTAAAATTATTATAGGTCCACATGGAGCAGCGTTTACAAATATTATATTTTCAAACCCTGGCTTAAAGATTGTTGAGTTAATACCTAGGACTCACTCTAGTATTAAATGTGAAAAATTTTCAAATTTATTAAATTTTAACTACACAAGAGTCAATTTAGATTTAATTGAAGATTTAGATAAAAATGAAATAGGTGATATGAAAATATCAATTTTAAACTTAGAAGAAATTTTAAAAAAAATTTTAAAAAATCCATTCTTTTAAATTATTTTGATTTTTTAAAATATATTCAGGAAAAGAATTATCCATATTCACTTTTGTGTAAGTAATATTTCTTCCAAATAAATCTTTATGTTCTTCAATATTTTTTTTTTATTATATTTATATCTGAGTATTGATTTTTTGAAAATTCGGTATGAGCAAAAGTTTTTAATTTTTTGGATATTTCTTCTGGAGATATTATTGAATTAAAATGCCAGCCCCCATTTTCAATTATTTCTATATTTTTTTCTTTATAAAATTTCCAAAAAGCTTTATTCAAATTTTTCTTTAATACTTTTTGCCTCATATAGTCAATAGATTTTAAATTTTTTTTTTTACACACCCTTGTTCCTTCCCAAGGACTTTCATATTTATTGAAAAGATTAAATTTGTAACAGTACATGTTTTGGAGAAAGATACCGTATTTCATTTTTAAATTGAGATTTTTTAATATTTGAGGATTTGGTATCTCATCTGGATCAGAAAACATAATATAGTCCTCTTGACCAACATTATCTAATTTTTTTAAAATATAATCTCTTTGCAATGCTTGATTTTTCCACGGAGAGTTATTTAAATTGAATGGTTTATCTAGAACTAGATAGATAATTTTATCTTTAAATTTTTTATTTAGAATTTTAAAATTTAAATTTTTTTTATTACCTTTATGATCATATTCAGATTCGCATACCACAAAGTAATCAACACTATCGTTTAAAATTTCAAATCTAATATTAGAAATCATATTTTCTTGAAAAAAAGTTATACAATCAAATATTTTCTGTCTCATAAGCCAATTTTTTTAAATTTAATATGATAAATCATTAACTTATATTATCTTTAAAAAAACAATTTTAAAATAAATTGTAAAATTAATTAATAAAAAATATGGCGAATATAAATGAATTAACTGTACAAATTGTTTTATATGAGGAAACAAAAGAGTTAATTTTCGATTGTTTAGAAAATATTAAAAATTTGAAGATATTAATTTTAGATAATTCAAATAACCTAAATCTTAAAAAACAAATAATAGAAAAATTTGATATTAAAGAATATTTTATACCAAATAAGAATTTGGGTTATAGCAAAGGGCATAATTTCTTATCTAAAATGGTTGATACTAAATATATTTTAATTCTTAATGCTGACTGTCAAATTAATGAGGATAGTATTAAAAATCTTTTGAATTCTTATGAAAAATATACAGATAGTGGTATCTTAGGCCCAACCTCATTTGATAAAAATTTTGAATATACTTATAACGGTGGGCAATCATTTGAAAATGAAAACAAAACTGAGATTACTAAAATTAGTGGAGATACTTGTTTTCAAAAAATACTTGGTTCAGCAATGTTAGTTAAAAAAAAACTTTTTTTAGAAGCGGGAATGTTTAACGAAAATATGTTTTTATTTTTTTCTGATTATGATCTTTGTAAGAAAATTAAAAAATTAAATAAATCTGTTATCCAAGTTAGATCTGCAACTTCAATTCATACTCATGGGAAAAGTAAAGTAAAAAATTTTATTAAAAGAATCTTTTTAAAGGAATTTAATATGACTTACGATCAGTTATATTATTTTTATATTAATAAACTTGAAAATCCTTTATTAAAGAAATTAAAAAAACAGCAGTTTAATTATTTGTTTAAATTAATTTTGAATTTAATTATATTTAAGTTCGATAAATCTGTTTATTATTACTCAAAAATTTTAGCTTATTATAAATTCATTATAAAAAACTGATTAATATCTATAAATTTGAGTTATCTTTGTAGATTATTAATGATTTAATTGTCATATATAAATATTGGAGAGGTGGCCGAGTGGTTGAAGGCGCACGCTTGGAAAGCGTGTAAAGAAGCAATTCTTTCATGGGTTCGAATCCCATTCTCTCCGCCATCAAATATGGGTTGATTTTAATAGTTAATTGAAACATTTAATTGAGTATTATTCATTAAATTTAAAACATTTTTTGTTAAATAATGTTATAATCTTTTTTTCCAAAAACTAAAAAAAATGTCAAATAATACAGCATATCAAGCAGACTCCATCAAAGTTCTAAAAGGTTTAGAAGCAGTACGAAAAAGACCTGGTATGTACATTGGTGACACTGATGATGGAACTGGCTTACATCATATGGTTTATGAAGTTGTTGATAATTCAATTGATGAAGCTTTAGGAGGTTATTGTAATAATATTTATGTTAAAATAAATTCAAATGGAACCATAACGGTGAAAGATGATGGTCGTGGCATACCAGTAGATATTCATAAAGGAGAAAAAAAATCAGCAGCAGAAGTAATTATGACCCAATTACACGCTGGTGGTAAGTTTGATCATGACTCTTATAAAGTATCAGGTGGCTTACACGGCGTGGGTGTATCAGTTGTTAATGCTCTTTCTGAAAAATTAGAATTGGAAATACAAAGAAATGGAAAAAAATATTTTATAGAATTCTCAGAGGGTAAAGCAAAAAAACCTTTAAAAGAAATTGGCAATTCTAAAGAAACAGGTACAGCAATAACTTTTTTGCCGTCTAAAGAAATTTTTTCTTCAATCAAATTTAGTGGAAATATTTTAATAAAAAGGATGCGTGAGTTAGCTTTTTTAAATAAGGGAATAAAAATTACTTTTATAGATGCTTCTCAAAAAAAAGAGAAAATTGAACAATTTAAATTTAGTGGGGGAATTTTAGAGTTTGTAGAATTTTTAGACGAAAAAAGAGAAAAGTTGCAAAATAAAAATGGTAATGACTTATTTAAAAAACCTATTTATATTGAAGGCAAAAAAAACAACATAGAGATTGAATGTTCTTTAAAATGGAATGCAGGTTATTCAGAGGATGTTCTTCCTTATACTAATAACATTTATCAAAAAGACGGAGGCACGCACGTTTTAGGATTCAGAAGTGCTCTTACAAGAGTAATAAATAAATATGCAAATGAACACAATCTTTTAAAAAAAAATAAACTAGCTATTTCTGGAGATGATATAAAAGAGGGATTAACTTGCGTTTTATCAGCAAAAATTCCTGATCCAAAGTTTTCTTCTCAAACTAAAGATAAATTGGTTTCATCAGAGGTTAGAATGATAGTAGAAACAATTTTGAATGAAAAATTGTCTATTTGGTTTGATCAAAATCCATCTATCGCAAAAATCATACTCGCAAAAATTATTCAAGCAGCAATGGCAAGAGATGTTGCAAGAAAAGCAAGAGAAAATGTAAGAAGAAAAGGTGCTTTAGAATTAAGTGGTTTGCCTGGTAAGTTAGCTGATTGCCAAATTGGCAAACAAGATGGAACAGAACTATTTATTGTTGAGGGGGACTCTGCAGGAGGTTCAGCGAAACAAGGAAGAAACAGATCTAACCAAGCAGTTTTGCCTTTAAGAGGCAAGATATTAAATACGTATGTCGAAAATATACAGTTAAAAAAAAATGGTAGCAATGATGGTTCTCAGCAAAGAACGAAAGCACTATCAAAAATGATTTCATCAAATGAAATTGTAACTTTGATTAATGCCCTAGGTTTAGATCCAAAAGCTGAGGAAATAGATTTAAAAGATTTAAGATATGGAAAAATTATTATTATGACTGATGCTGATGTTGATGGATCGCATATAAGGGCTTTATTACTAACATTTTTTAATAATAAACCATTTAATAAATTAATTGAAAATGGCCATGTTTATTTAGCCCAACCACCTTTATTCAAGATCAATAAAGGTTCCAAAGGCATTTATATTAAAGATGAAAAAGAATTAGAGGAATATATTTTGAATAACAACAAAGATTTAAAAAAATTAAAAAAAGGATCTAAAGAATTAATAAAAAAAATTGATCTAGAAAAATCAAAAATGAATATTCAAAGATTTAAAGGATTAGGTGAAATGAATCCTGATGAATTATGGAGCACGACTCTTGATCCTGAAACTAGAAACTTATTACAAGTTAAATATTCTAAAGATTTTAAGAAAGATCAAAATTTAATTCATACTCTAATGGGTAATGATGTTGCATTACGAAAAGATTTCATTATCTCTAATGCTATAAACGTTCAGAATCTTGATATTTAATTATGAAGTTTTTTGAAACTTCAAAACACCATTTTTTTAAAAAATCAATATATATCAATTTAAGATGGATAGGTATTATTGGTCAGCTTATATCTGTATATTTGGTATATTTTTTTTTAGGATTTAATTTTAATTTTTTAATTTCAAATTTAGTGATCTTTTTGGGAGTTTTGAGCAATCTATATTTAATTTTTATTTATGAAAAAACTCAATTATCAGATAGATCTGCATTTATTTTTTTAGTAATAGATATATTACAATTAAGTTCTTTACTTTATTTAACAGGTGGTGTTAACAATCCTTTTGTAATTTTTTTACTGATTCCAAGCATTTTTTCATCATCACACTTAAGTTTTAAAACTAATTATTTACTTGTATTTTTAACCACAGTCTCAATAATTTATCTTACATTTTATTCAGAGGATTTACCTGGTCCTATAAGTGACCATTTTCATATAGATCCATATTATCATTACTCTATTCCAGTTGCTTTGATAATTGCTTTATTTTTTTTGAATTATTTTGCTATGACATTTGGAACTCAATCGCGAATAAGAAAAGAAGCTTTAGCAAAAATGGAAGAAGTAATGGCAACAGAACATGAACTTTTATCTTTAGGTGGTCAAGCAGCTGCAGCAGCGCACTCACTTGGAACACCTTTATCAACAATTAAAATAATTACACAAGATCTTAAAAAACAATTTGAAGGACAAAAAGATGTAAAAAAAGATATTGAATTATTACATAGTCAAGTTGAAAGATGTAATGAAATTTTAAAACGATTGACTCTTAATCCTGTAGAAGAAGATGATTTTATTGATAAAGATCTTTCAATGAGAGAATATTTAAATGAAATTATTTCATCATTCAAAGTGATAAGTAAAAAAAATTTTTTTTTCAATTTTGACCAAAATTCAAATAATAAAAAAATAACAAAATCTATAGAAATTGTTTACGGTTTAAGAAATTTTATTGGTAATGCTAATAAATTTGCAAAAAAAAATGTCTATATTAATTTAAAAAGTGATAGTGAAACTACTGAAATTATAGTTGAGGATGACGGAAATGGTTACCCTAGAGATATTTTATCAAAGATTGGAGAACCATATTTGAGATCAAATGATACATTTGTCAATTCAAAAATTGGCTTGGGTCTTGGAATATTTATTGGAAAAACTCTTTTAGAAAAAAATTTTGCATTAGTAAATTGTAGAAACTCAAAAACAAGAAATGGTGCGGAAGTAATTATTAAATGGAAGAATAAAGATTTATTTAATATTTAGTGAATTTTTTTTTTAGTAGTATCAAATAAAGAGCTCAATTGAGATATCATAACATCACCTAATTCATTTACATCAGTAATTTTAATAGCTTTATCATAATATCTGGACACATCATGACCTATTCCAATTGCTAAAACTTCAATCTCAGTTTTATTTTCAATAAATTTAACCATCTTTTTTAGATGTTTTTCTAAAAAGTCACCTGAGTTAACAGAAAGTGTAGAGTCATCAACAGGAGCACCATCAGAAATTACCATCATAATTTTACGTTCCTCTTTTCTTTTTTTTATTCTGTTGTAAGCCCATGAAATTGCTTCTCCATCAATATTTTCTTTAAGCAAACCCTCTTTAAGCATTAAACCTAAATTATTTTTAGCTTGGCGCCATTGTGTATCAGCTCCTTTATAAATTATATGTCTTAAATCATTAAGTCTTCCAGGTGTTTTTGGTTTTGAATTTTTATTCCAAAACTCTCTACTTTGTCCACCCTTCCAATTTTTTGTTGTAAATCCTAAAATTTCTACTTTCACAGAACATCTTTCTAAAGTTCTAGATAATATATCAGCACAAATTGCTGCAATGGTAATAGGCCTACCTCTCATAGAACCCGAATTATCAATTAATAAAGTTACAACTGTATCTTTAAAATCTAAATCTTTTTCTTTTTTAAACGAAAGTGAATTATATGGATCCATTATAATTCTAGGCAATTTAGAACTATCAAGTAAACCTTCCTCTAAATCAAATTCCCAAGCTCTATTTTGTTTTGCTAATAATTGTCTTTGAAGTTTATTTGCAAGTTTAGTTATTATATCTTGAAAACCAACTAACTGTTGATCTAAGGTCTTTCTAAGTTTAATTATTTCGTCAGGATTTTCCAATTTTTCTGCTTTTGTAACTTCATCATATTGAGTTGTAAAAATCTTATAATCTAGATTAATATTATCAATATTTTTTTGAATAATTTGTTCTGAACTTTGTTGATCTGACTCTGTATCTAAAAGCTGTTCATCAAGATTGAATTCATCAACATTATAATCTGCGTCTAAAGTGGCCTGTGTTTCCTGCTCATTATTTTCATTTTTTTTATCCTCATTATTTTTATCTTGATCATCTTTTGATGGGTTGTCTTCTCCTTGATCTTGGTTTTCTTCTTTTTTTTCATCATCATCTTCACTTTGAAAAATATCCATTTCTTTTAAAATTTGAGAAAATCTTGCACTATAACTATTTTGATTTTCCAAATTTTCTTGTAAAAATTTTTTATGTTTATCAATTGATTTTTCAAAATCTTTTTCCCAAAAATTTAATATTTTTGTAGTTAAATCATTTAACTTTATTTGATGAAAATTCTTTAACATATAAAGTTCAAATGCCTCAGAAATAGGAACATCTTCTTTAGTTTTTAATTGATCTTTCCTTTTTTGATTTATTATTCGATTATAGTTCTCATGAAAATTTTTTTCTATCCCCTTGAGCATTTTTCCACCTAAGGACTCATATCTAATTTTTTCTGCAATATCATAAAGAGATCTAGATGAGCTATTAGTTGGTAAATTTTTTTTATAAATATTATAATTAGAAAACCTTTTTTTTAAAGCAGCTGAATCGGTTTCAGCACGCAATCTTATAAAATCACTAGGATTTGTTAAATTATCAATTTCAACTATATTTAAATCTTGTATTTTTTTATTTTTGGAAGATTTGTTATTTAAAATAAAATCATCTGATATAACTTTTGCTGTCGATGTTAAAGCAATTCTAAACTTTTCTATTAAATTTGTCTCTCTGCTGCTCATCTAAATTTGAATATTTATCAATGATTCTGGCAGCTCTTCACCAAAACATCTTTGATAATATTCTGCGATAGTATTTTTTTCTATATCATCACATTTGTTTAGAAAAGTTACCCTAAAAGCATAACCTATATCTTTAAAAATCTCTGAATTCTCTGCCCAATGCATAACAGTTCTTGGACTCATTACTGTTGAAATATCACCTGAAATAAATCCCTTTCTTGTTAGAGAAGCTACTTTTATCATGTTAGCAACTTTTTCCTTTCCTTTACTGTTATTAAAATTTTTATTTTTTGCTAAAATTATATCCATCTCTTTTTCAAGACTTAAATAGTTTAAAGTTGTAACTATATTCCATCTATCCATTTGTCCTTGATTTATTTGTTGAGTTCCATGATATAGACCTGTTGTGTCACCTAAACCAACTGTATTAGATGTAGCAAATAATCTAAAATGTTTGTTTTGCCTAATAATTTTATTTTTATCTAAAAGAGTGAAGCTACCCTCAGCTTCCAAAACCCTTTGGATTACAAACATTACATCTGGTCTTCCAGCATCATACTCGTCAAATACTAAAGCAACTGGATTTTGAATTGACCAAGGTAAAATTCCTTCATTGAATTGAGTAATCTGTTTTCCGTCTTCTAAAACGATTGCATCTTTTCCAATCAAATCAATTCTACTTACATGGCTATCTAGATTAACACGAATGCATGGCCAATTTAGTCTAGCTGCTATTTGTTCTATATGAGTGGATTTGCCAGTACCATGATAACCTTGAACCAATACTCTTTTGTTGTACGCAAAACCGGAAATTATTGCTAATGTTGTGTCTCTATCAAATTTATAACTTTTATCTATTTCAGGAACATAATCATTTTTTTTTGAAAATGCATCTACTTCCATTTCTGAATCAATTCCAAAAGTTTGTTTTAAAGAAACTTTGATATCAGGTTTAATATTAAGATTTGGTGTC
>MDTD01159536.1_pt1 | contig 15046 bp, 17 predicted proteins | sample 811221 | NCBI WGS metagenome assembly MDTD01 (sample SAMN05326646, study PRJNA326480) | marine metagenome | isolation source: seawater | place: Pacific Ocean: South West | collected 2011
GTTTCCACAAGGATGGGAATCTGATGGTCGATTTTCAGCAGATCCGTTATGAACTGCTCGGCCGGCATACCGGGCACCACATGGTTGGTGATGATCATCTTAAATTTTTCAGGCTGATTCTTAAAAATATCCAGGGCCTGCTCCCCGTCCCGGGATACCATCGCCGTATATCCCATCCGGTTGATAACGGAAGTGATCAGGCGGCTGCGCTTGGTATTTGAATCCAGTACCATAATATGGCGGTCTCCGTAGAGCATTCGTGCGGATCTTGTGGTGCCGGCCGTTTTTTTATTTTTGCCCAGTGCGCCGGGGGCCCATTTTTCGCCGCTGAAGGGATGGACATTGTTGACATTAATTTCAAAAGCTTTAGAGGCGATAAACAGATCGTTTTCATTCTCAGGCACCTGGACCATGAAGCTTTTGTCATGGGCAATATACTGCCTGAGCCATCGGCGGTATTCCAGGTCATCTCCTTTGAGGATCAGCAGTTTGGGCCCGGCATCCGAGGTGACCTGAATGGAATGGTAAATCATGGGGCTGTGGGAGTAGTCCATCTGGGTCTCTTTATAGTGTTCCTCGACAAATTCAACGATAAAGTCCCTGGCCCCGGCCGGAATGGCTGCCAAAATCATGCATAAAACAAGTATACCTGTAAAAATCTGCCTCATATAACACCCTGCCCGTATTTTCGTTCCCATCGTATCTTGCCAAGCGCTTCTTACTTGAATTTGTATCGGCAGATTGTCCTGATTCCTTGACCGCCCAGTAAAAAAACGTCATCGATCTAAAATAGAACCCAGAAAACAACAAACAGCAGGACATAAAGTCCGCCAAGAATCATGATCGGGACCTTATGGTCGGTTTTCCGCCTTGCACGGACCATGGCGAGCCCCAGGCCCGTCAGACAGGCGGCAAGCCCCGCACCCACCATATACACAAGATAGCGCAAAAAAACCGTATCCCACTGCGTACGCAGATTCAGGCGGTAGAAACGGTCAAACAGGGTTTCAAATTCCGGTTGTGCCCGGTGAAACACCAGAAGCGCGATAAACAGGATGGCCCAGGCCGCGTAGTTGATCCAGATGAAGGCGCGGGCCAGGACATCTTTGGATTTTCGCCGGTCTACAAATGGGGGATGATCCGCTATCTTTGACTCCTCCTCTTTTTTTATTTACATCCAATTTGGCTTTATATTATTATTTCGCCATGAATTCCATAGTTCTCTCTAAAAAGCAGTTCTACGAACTCAAAGAGCTGGTCTACCGCATCTCCGGCATCAACCTTCACGAAGGCAAGCTGGAACTGTTGAAATCCAAGATTGCCAAGCGGATGCGGGTAACCAAAAAGGATTTCAAAGCCTATCTTGACTACCTGAAAACCGACGAACACGAGGTGGTTGAATTCATCGATACCGTGACCACCAACCACTCCTTTTTCTTCCGGGAAAACCGGAGCATCGCCTACTTTATCGACCAGTTGGCTGCCCGGCCCGACGCCGGGAGAAAAATGTTCCAGATATGGTGCGCCGCCTGTTCCACCGGGGACGAGCCGTACAGCATTGCGGTTCAGATGGCGGCCAAGAATCTTCGGTTCAACATACTGGCCACGGACATCTCCCATACCGTTCTGGCTGCGGCGCTTAGAGGAATTTACCGTAAGGACAAACTCAAAAACGTTCCCCTGCCCATTCTGCACCAGTACTTTCAGCGAGGTTCCGGTAAATACAACGGCTTTGTTAAGATAAAAAAGGAAATCGCCTCCCACATACGGTTCGAGCGGTTTAACCTGATCACGGATCCCCCGCCTTCGGAACGCTTTGATGTAATTTCATGCAGAAACGTGATGATCTACTTTGACATGCCCACAAGCGAACGGGTGGTAAATAAATTGTATCAAAGTCTCCAGCCCCAGGGATATTTTGCCATCGGCAACGCCGAAAGCCTGATGAATCTTGAGCACCGGTTCAAATCCATTCCCAAAATTCCCAGTCTTTACACCAGGTAACCTGTGGTCAGCCCCTGATGTGGGCGTCTGCCTTGAATCTGCGGGTGATCATCTCAGCGATTTCCTCGGCTGAAGTTTCAATGGGCTTATTGCTGACATTGATCATGGAAAACCCTTTAGTGATATAATACTTCTGGGCATTCCGGATCTCCTCTTCCACCTCTTCCTTGCCGGAATAGGCATAGATATCTTTGGTGCCGAGGCTTTCCTGCCGCATCTTTCTGTGGGATAAAAGCTGCTCAGAGTTGATGTTCAGGGCCACGACACGGCGGCGGTCCACAAGATCCAGGGTTTCCGGCATGGGTACCCCGGGCACATAGGGAATATTGGCCACTTTCCACCCCTGAACCCCCATATACATAGACAGGGGGGTCTTGCCTGCCCGTGACAATCCCACCAGGACAATTTCCGCCTCTGTGAGAGTGTCCGGGTTCAACCCGTCGTCATGGGCCAGGGCGAAATCAATGGCAGACACCTGCTGCAGGTCAACCTGGTGGATCTCCCGGTACAGTCCCGGCATTTCCATGGGGGGCTTGTTGAGGAATGCCTGGATTTTAGACAGAATAGGTCCCATCATGTCGATGGTTACGATGTGGTTTTCAATACCCTTTCTGGTCAGATACCTGCGCAGTTCGGAATTGACAAGGGTGTGGACGATGAGGCTTTCAATATCTTTTACTTTATCGATCAATTCATCCACCTGGCTTTCGGTCCTCACATGGGGCACCTTGACCACCGTGATGTCCGAGTCCGGAAACTGAACCAGTGTGGACTCTACCAAATGAAAGGCGTTGATGCCCTGGCCGCAGGAGGCAATGTAAATCATCTGAAATTTATTGGAAGCGATCTCGTCTAACATGAACCAACCCTTTCTCAAGCATTTTTCCTTAAGGTTTTAGGTACAACCGGGCAAAAAGGATTCCTTATCTTTATTACCCGGTGCAATTACGCTATAACGGTCCTATTACAGCAATTGCCGGAGCATAGTCAATACGGAAGGGATCGCAAGACCATGCCGGTACACTGGGAAAGGGGCACCTATGGTTGTTGGCACGGGAATCATCACACTTAAACTCTTTGGTGTCTCATCACTCAAAGCCAAGCGGAAAATTGTAAAGTCCATGATTTCAAGGCTGTCCAACCGGTTTAATATTTCCGTTGCGGAAACCGGGGCCAACGACAGTCTGGACTGGGCTGAAATCGGGTTTGCCATGGCAGGCAATGACGTACGACAGATGAATTCAAAAATAGACAAGGTGTTCAACGCGGCAGAGGATATGGGCCTGGCCATGATTGCAGATACAACCATGGAAATAATCCAGATGTGAGCGGTTTGTTATTCCGGGTTATCCACAAGTTTTTTCCGGGTCTTGCGCTTGCGCCGCATCTTCTGTTTTTTTAGCCGTGCGATCCTGGCAGCTTCCTTGTCCGGTACGCCCTTTTTGCAGGCCTCAATCTTTTCCACAAGGCTGCGCAATGCAATGAAACGGTTCAGATGCTGGGACCTGTGCTTTCCCACTTTCACGGACAATCCAGTGGGATTGTGATGAAGATAGACGGCGGAAGAACTCTTATTCACCTTCTGCCCCCCTCTGCCGGATGCCTTGATGAATTTTTCTAAAATATCCGCCTTTCGGACACCCAGTTCGGTCATCTTCTTTTCCAATGCCTCTATTTTTTTTCGGTCCGGTCCCACAATGCACCCGCTGTGTATCGCTTAAATTCATCGCAATTCATGAAACAAAATTCACAATTTCCAGATAAATAACAGATAACCACCTATAAATACAACACAAAACAAAAAAAACACTTTACAAACACATTTTCCTCATCTAACCTGAACATAGACGTACCCAAAGAAAAGATCAGTCTGAAAGGGAAAGGATGCCCGGATGACCTTATCTGCCAGATATACCCCATACCCTGCCGCGGCAACCGGCAACCGTATACAAAGAAGTTACGGTGCCTTCACGCCGTATCAACAACCGGCACAGGTTACGACCTCCAAATTCAGGAGCCGGACCTCCGGCCTATCCGTAATAAAACAGACCCGGACCATGAAGATCGATCACCCATCCGGACGGGTCACCAAAAACCTGTTTGCCCAGCGCTCCCAGTCCGATGAATTCGGCATTGCATCTTCTTTGTTCTGTGCAGCAGTCGTGCGCAGAAAAGATGGGCAGCCTGCATCTTTGCTCCGCGTTCTGGAAGATACCATTGTGTGTGAAACCGTCAGGGACAATACTCGCCTTGACATCTATCTGGCCTGGGAAGGCATGCTCGGCACAACCACGGACAACGGCAGGGCATCCTTTAATTTCGGCCTGATGACAGCCTATGGAGATACGCTCAAAATGCTGTCCCGGGCAGACGTCGTCAACCGCATGGGTGCCAGGACCTGTAAGGGCCGGTCAAGCCTCAAAGACATTCATATCGCGGATAAGGGTACCCAGGTTACCTTTGTCATTCATCGGGAAATCCGTCTGGATATCCCTGACGGCCCAAACGCCATCTCGGAAATTCACTTTGAAAAACCGGATGACAACTTCTTTAAAATCATCACCCATTAGCCGCCGATACAGTCTTTATAAGACTTCCATGATACCTGTATAAAGCGCACAGGCGTCCACGATCTGGCTGACCCTGCAGTTTTCGTTCACCATATGGGCCAGCTTATATTCTCCGGGGCCCAACCCGATGGTGGGAATGCCCATGGCGGTTGTGGTGACCGCATTTGTACTGAAATCCCAATAATCCAGCTCCGGGGCCGCCCCGGTATACGCCTCTATCACTTTAGCACAGGCGATGAACAAGGGATGATCCTTCTCAATCTCCCAGGCCGGATGAAAAGGATGATAGGATACATCCAGTCCGGTCCAGCTTTTCCTGTGAAGCACCCCGATTTCCCAGGATGCCTTCTTACCTTCGATGATGGCATCCATCTCCTGCTGCACGGTCTCCAATGTTTCCCCAACAGTCAGGCGGCGGTCCAGGTATATTTCACAGCCAAATGGAACAGCATTCAAGGATTCACTGGTGCTGGATATCCTTGAGGCCACAAGAGTTCCGGCAGTGCCTCCGGCGGCTGTCAGCCCCCCAGCGGTACTGTCAATACGGCGGATAATATCAGCCATCTCATATATGGCATTGCTTCCTTTTTCCGGTGCAGAGCCGTGGGCGGACACCCCTTTTGTCTTCACCGAAATCTGCGCCTTGCCTTTGTGGCCGGTGACCAATCGGTTGTCCGAGGGTTCGCAGATTACGGCATAATCCGGTATGATGCCGGTCTGCTTGAACATGTGTTTGAGGTTTTCCCCGTCACAATCCTCCTCCATCACCGTACAGGAAACCAGGATGGTTTTGTTTTCTGCCAGTCCAAGCTTTCCTGCCAGCGCACCGGCATAGACAGATGCAGCCGCAGCGGATTTCATGTCCACGGCACCCCGCCCGTAAAGACGGCCGTCCTCTATAATTGCCCCGAATGGATCATGGCGCCAGAGTGAAGCGTCACTGACAGCCACGGTGTCCACATGGGAATCGAAAAGTATTGTTTTCCCGCCGTGTCCGATCCTGCCAACAAGGTTTCCCATGTCATCCACACGGATGTCTTCGTATCCAAGTGCCGTCATTTTTTCCTGCAACAGGCGGATAATCTTCTCTTCTTCACCGGTGTAGCTGCGGGTCCGGACCAACTCCCGGGTAAAGGCGATGAGATCCGCTTCAATGTCTTTGACTGCGTTTTTTATGGTTTCCACGTTCAACTCCTTATTTTCCATCTTCAAAGGGTATCGGCCGGTGTTGTTTCAAACGATCAAGGCTTTTTTGCCAGTTGGTGTGCAGGGTGTCCATTGCCGTTTGCCGGTCGTTTTTCCGGATGGCTGTCAGCAGGCAGGCGTGTTCATCCACCGAAGACAAATCCTGGATCACCCCTTTGAAATAAATGACTTCCAGCCGCCGGAACCTCAATTTTAGATCTTCGAGAATCCCAATCAGGTGCAAGTTGCCAGACCGCTCAATGAGTGTATGGTGAAAAGCCGTATCTGCCAGGGATGCCGCCAGGGGATCGTTGGCCTTCAATGTCTTTTCAAGTGCTGCGTTGGCCGCTGTCATGTCGGAAATGTCCTGCGGCGTCAACCGGGGCATTGCCGCATCCAGGGCTAGTTTTTCAAGTGACTGGATGATGGGATAAATCATCTCGGGTTCTTCCGGGGCAATCTTAGCCACCCGTGTCCAGCGGTTAGCCGAAGACTCAATCAAGCCTTTGTCTTCAAGGCGGCGCAGGGCTTCGCGCACCGGGGTCCGGCTGACCCCCATGTGGGCGGCCAAAGTTTTGTCCACCACCTTTTCTCCGGGGTGCAGTGTTCCGTCTACGATCCAGTCCAGCAGCGTATTGTAGACCGTATCCCGCATGGAAGGTCTGTCAATGGGATTTTCTTTTGCAGGCAGCGGCATCGGGTGTCCTTTTTTTGCTATCTAACGTTTAACCGAAAGAATCACTTCAAATATCGGATGTGATATATCGGAGAACAATGGATGTCAACCCTATAAAAACCACTGCCCGGAGCATTCCTGGGCACGAGTTGTTCTTCAGGCTGCCGTTGTTTTCCTTTCTGTGATCTCCCGGGTGAGTTCGGGGAGGATGCTGAAAAGGTCCCCCACATAGGTTTCATCGGCCATCTCGCAGATGGGGGCATTCCGGTCCGAATTCACGGCGATAATCCGCCCTGCCCCCATGACCCCTGCCATGTGCTGGATACTGCCGGATACCCCGCAGGCAATATAAAGATCCGGACGGACGGTTTTTCCCGTTTGCCCGATCTGGTGGGCCCTGGAGATCCATCCGGCCTCAACTGCGGCCCGTGTGGCACCGATCCTTGCACCCAACGCTGCGGCAAGCTTGCCCAACAGTTCAAAGCCTTCAGGCCCTTTAATCCCCCTGCCCCCGGCAATGATGATCCGGGCATCCTCAAAGTCGATTGCATCTTTGGTATTCTCAACAACTTCAACATGTCGGATGAGATCGTCTTTTTTACCAAGGGTCAGCGCCATGGTTTCGGTGGTACCGATTCTGTTAGAATCCCTTTTGGCCCTGCGCATGACACCTGGCCGGACCGTAGCCATCTGGGGACGGTTGTCCGGACAGACAATGGTGGCCATGATATTCCCTCCGAATGCAGGCCGGGTCTGGAGCAAAATGCCGTCCTTGCTGCAAAGGCTTAACCCGGTGCAATCGGCAGTAAGCCCTGTTTTGATCCGATTTGCGATTCTCGGGGCCAGATCGCGGCCAAGGGGTGTTGCCCCAAAAAGGATTATTTCCGGCATTTTTTCACGTATCACATCGGTTATAACCCGGGTATAATAATCGGTCCTGTAAACCGCCAGCCGCGGATCATCAATTATGATCACATGGTCAGCACCCAAGGCGATCAGTTCTTCTGGCATCCTGTCAAGCGCATGCCCGGGCAGCACCGCCGTCACCCGGCTTGTTTTCCTTGATGCGGCATCACTGTCTGCAAGTTCACGGGCCTTGCCAAGAATTTCAAGGGAACCTTCGGAAATTGCCCCGCCCAAGGTTTCAATAAACACGTAAATGCCGCTGAACCCGGTTATATCCATTTTAATGCGTCCCTGTCCTCCGGCAAGACTTATGGCGGAATATTTACAGGCGTCCAGGCATGCACCACAGCCGGTACATGCCGGTGTGCGTACCGCCTTTTTCCCTTCCATGGCAAGGGCATCATAGGGACATGCGGGGATGCAGCGTTTGCACCCGGTACAGATATCGGTATCAATGATTATAGACATCAACAACCCCTTTCATTTTTTCTTTGCGTCGGTACAGGTCTTACAAAACCGCACCACGTCCTTCAGGACTTGGGCAAAAGATTTTCTGCTTCCAGTGTATGGATAATACCCAGGCTGAGCGTTTCCGGTCCGCCGTCGATAATCCTACCCGCACGGCCAAGTTCCGGTACAAAGGTTTTTTTCACACTGGTGGGAGAACCGGTCAGCCCGATGCGGCCGGGATTGACCTTTATATCTTGACTGGTGAGCAATTGAACGCCTTTATCCCGGAAGGCTGCGGCAATACCCTTCATGGTTTTGTACCGGGGGCGGTTGATGGCTTTTCCCACGGTCACCAGGGCGGGCAGGTCGGCAGACACCCTGCGCCGGACAGCGCCGAACCCGCTCTCAACTTCCACGCTTTTTTCCGATGCCTTAATGCGCTCGGCATAGGTGATCTGAGGGATACCTAAGCATTCGGCGATCTGGGGCCCGACTTGGGCGGTATCTCCGTCTATGGCCTGGCTGCCGCAGAGCACAAGGTCAACTGGGGCTATTTTTTTCAGTGCCATGGCCAGGGTATAGGCGGTTGCCAGGGTATCGGCCCCGGCAAAGGCTTTGTCACAGGCAAGGAACGCCTCATCCGCCCCCAGACACAAGGCTTCCATCAGGGTGTTCCCGGCCTGTGGCGGTCCCATGGACAGCACTGTGACTTTTACATCACCCAGCTCTTCCCTGATACACAGAGCAGCCTCCAGGGCGTGTTTGTCTTCCGGGTTCATGATCGCGGGAACCCCTTCCCGGATCAGGGTACCTGTTTTCTTGTCGATCCGGACTTCGTTGGTGTCCGGCACCTGTTTTATGGTCACAACGATATGCATATATCTTCGCCTTTTTCGCTTTTGGAGGTCAGCAGCCGATGGCCCTTGAGATCACCATACGAAGCACCTCAGAGGTGCCTTCACCGATCTGGAGGAGACGCTGGTCCCTGTAAAAGCGTTCCACATCGTACTCTTTCATCAAACCGTATCCCCCATGGATCTGGACGGCTTCATCCGCCACTTCCTTTGCGATTTCACTGCAGTACAGTTTGGCCATGGCCGCTTCCTTGCCAAAGGGCTGATGCTGATCCGCCAGCCAGCAGGCGCGGTAGAGAAAATTTCTTGCCAGTTCAATCTTCATGGCCATATCGGCAAGCTTAAAAGAGATGACCTGCTGCTTGCTGATGGGTCGGCCGAACTGCACCCGTTCATTGGCATATTTCAAGGCGGCCTCGTAGGCCCCCTGGGCACAGCCCAATCCCATGGCGGCGATGGAAAGACGGCCCCGGTCCAGGGTGGAGAGCATCTGTTTGAAACCGTCCCCGGGCTGCCCGAGTACGGCATCCCTGGAGACCCTGACATCGGACAATGAAATCTCGGCCGTATTGGAGGCCCGCCACATGAGCTTATGCTTCATGGGGGTGGCGGTATATCCGGGGGTGCCATTTTCCACTACAAAACAGGTATGTTCAGGTTTCCCCCGGCTGTCTGAACCTGTGACCGCTTGGATGATGGTCCCCCGGGTAATGGGGGTCGCGGCGTTGGTGATAAATATCTTGGACCCGTTGAGGATCCAGTCGTCACCGTCTTTCACAGCCCGGGTCTTAGACGCGCCGGCATCGGACCCTGCGTTAGCCTCGGTAAGACCAAACCCCATCAAGGCATCCCCCCGGCAAAGTTCCGGCAGGTACCGTTGCTGTTGTTCTAAAGTCCCGAAATAGTAAATCGGTGAAAGCCCTAAGGAATTGCCCGCGGCCACGGTGGCTGCCTGGGAACCGTCAATCCTTGCGATCTCCTCCACGGCAATGATGTAGGAGACGTAATCTAAGCCCTGTCCGCCCAAATGTTCGGGTACGATCATACCGAACAGCCCGATCTCCCCCATTTGCCGGGTCAAGCTGACGGAAAAAGCCTCCTTCTCCTCAAGCGCTCCGGCCACAGGACGGATTTCGCACTCGGCAAACTCCCTGACGGCAGCACGGACCATCTCATGTTTTTCATCCAGTTGATAGGATAACGACATTATATTTTTTGCCTCGTTTGTTTCGCTGTCAATTTGCCTGTGATCCGCAAGGTATCGGTGGAGAATTACGCGCTGCAGAATGGTTTTGCGGATCGTTTCCGAGCATGCGTTCGGAATTTTACAAAGTGCTGCTTATATCACGAACGTTTCTGATTATACAAGCTTTAAAAAAAATGAACAAAAAAGGGCCTGCAGCACGCTGCAGGCCCTTTCCGGGGGGGGATAAAGGCGGATAAATCGCCCTTAAACTTTAAGGATTCATCTCATAGGCGTCGATCAATGAGTATACATGATCCTTAAGGACGGTTTCAAACCGTTCGGCATTGGCTGCCGGACGTTTGATCATCTTCATGCAGGCAGCCTGCTGGGCCTCAGTGCTGGACGGCTTTGAGTCTACCTCAAGTGCGTATTCGCTAAAATCCCTGACCATGAAATCAAAGATCTGGTCCAGGACCTCATCTTCAACCTTCTCTATGGCTGCACTTTCTATAATCAGCTGGCCGTAGGCCACCAGGGTAAAGAGTTCACCCACGGCCAGAAGATAATCAAAGTCGTTCATCATCTGGTCTTTGAGTTCCATGCCCGAAGCCATGAGGTATTCTTCATAGCCTTTGATCTGCTCTTTGAAAATATTGATGTTGGGCAGGTCCTTGGAGTCATAGGCCAGCCGGTAGTTGTGAAACTGAGTCTTGGCATAGCCGCGGGTCGGTCCCTGCTTGAAGAGGAAATCATCGTTTTCTCCGCCGTTGAGCCTGGGTACTTCGGGGAACTCGCCTGGGTTAAAAAAGTAAGAGGCGATGAGCTTGACAATCAGGGCCATGTTCACGTGGCGGGTGCCTTCCAGTTTGGGAAAGCCACGCAGTTCGATAACGGCCTGTTCAAAGTAGAGATCTTTTTCAAAGCCGCGGGCTGCGATGATGTCCCAGAGCAGTTCATGGACTTCTTCTCCTTGGATGGCCACCTTCATTTTCATGATGGGGTTATACAGCAGGTAGCGCTTGTCAGTTTCAGATGCGCAGCGCATGTAGTCGGTGGCTCTCAGACCGAAGAGTTTCATGGCGGCCAGGCGGCAGTAGGCATCCACAAACAGCTTTTTCACATGGGTAAACTCGGTAACGTATTTGCCGTAAAGATTTCGCTTGGCCGCGTGGTTCAGGGCTTCATAGAAGGAATGGGTGACAATACCGGTGGCACCGGAGCCAATGTTGAACTTGCAAATATTAATGGTGTTCAGCATGTCGTCCCAGGCTTTGGAACCGCGGGAAAGAATCTCGTCATCAGTGATGGGATAATCGTGGAGTTTGAATTCGGACACGTAGTTCTGAGCCCAGATCACGTTCTGGACGCATTCGTACTTCTCATGCTTTGAGTCCACGGCAAAGAAGACGTAGTCATCTGTGCCGTCAATTTTGCCGAAAACAGTGATGATACCAGCTTCATTGCCGTTGCCGATGTAGTATTTTGATCCGCGGGCAAGATAGGTACCGTCTTCTTGGGGATAAAGGCGCATGGAAGAGGAGTAAATGTCGGCCCCGTGCTCCTGCTCGGACAGGCCAAAGGCGCAGAGGGGGTTTTCCCTAAGTTTTTCAACGGCCAGGTGTTTGAACTTTTCATTGTCCCCCAGGAAAACAGGGTCCAGGCCCAGGGTGGAGACATGGTACATGTACCAGTAGGCCGTTCCGTAGAAACCGCAGATTTCGGAGAATTCATACATGCGGTAGGTGCTGTAGTACTGATCCTCTTCTCCGTATCCTTTCGGCAGGAACAGCGTTTCAAAAATTTTTTCTTTTTTAATGAATTCGGCAAAGTCATAGGTAAATTCCCTGGACCTGTAATCCTCCTTCATTTTTTTCATACCTTTGTTTTCGAACCATTCGATGGTTTTCACCATAATCTCTTTGGAACGTTCGTCCGGATAATTTCTGTCCTGGTACTTCTTAGGGTTTAATAACAGCATCGCATCCACCTCTCGTTTTTATATTGACCTTACTTAAGGTTAGTATACCAACTTCTTCCAGGTTCATTTTTCTATCCTTTTCATGCCTGATTCATAGATGACCAGATCAAATCCTTTAGGAACCGTTTGAACAGGAGTTGTTCTTCAGGACTGAATCCGGCCAGGAGGGTTTCGTTGGCGGTCTTGCGGACCTGAATCAACTCGGTCTTCATCTCGTTGGCCCTGTCCGAGGGAAAAAGGCGAAAGACCCGTTTGTCATCCGGATCCTGCATTTTTTTGATCCATCCCCCCTCCACCATTCGTTCCAGAACACCGGAAAGGGTCGCTTTGTCCAGAATTAACACCTTACCCAACTCTGCCGCGGTCAGCCCCTCCTGGTACCACAACCCCTCCAGCACCAGGTGCTGCATATTGGTCAGCCCAAAAGGCTTAAGCTGCTTCTTAAAGTCCCCGTGGGCCTTCTGGTAGGCTTTTCCCAGAAGAAAAACAGTGCAGTCCGGGACATCGCTGGCATTCTTATTCATCGTCATATCCTCCGCATACGAACAATTAATACCATTCACACACAAAGTCAACGATAAACTTGATAAACATTGTTCACATTATTGATAAAACACAGCTTTTCTCGACTTTAAGAAAAGTGAAGAAAGATCAGGTATCGGCAGATGCCTGCTTTAATCCACGCAGCAAACCGGCCACGGCCTGCCCCCGGATCACAACTGCACCGGTTTGATTTTCAATCCAGCTTTTTATGACAACCTCTTCGGCAGCCCGGTCAATGGACAAAATCTCAAACCATGCCGTCAGGGTGTCCCCGATAAATACCGGCCTTAGAAATTCAAGGCTCTGGGATTTGTAAATGGCGCCAATCCCCGGGATGTGCATTCCCACCAGGGTGGAAAACAGGGCGGCGGACAACATGCCGTGGGCAATGCGCTGGCCGAAAAAAGTCTGTTCTGCGAAGGTGGCATCCACATGGAGGGGATTGATGTCGCCGGTAATGGCAATGAAGTGCGACAGGTCGGATTCAGTGATGGTTTTGCGAAGGAAAGCCCGCTGGCCCACTGCCAGGTCCTCAAAACGGGTTAGTTGATAGGTCATTGCTTTGTTTCTCCTTTTGCCCTGCTCATTTTTTATAATCTGTTTCAGGAGACAACCTTCAAATTGTCATGTAAAGCTTGAATTCAGCCGTTAAAACGTGCAAATTAGCTTACCATATGAAAAGACAAGAAAGCGAAAAAATATGTTCCCGGGAGAATTGGAAATGATTGAAGCGTTTTTCAGACTGCTGGGGAACGACACACCGAACCAGGTTTTTAATCCTTGGCACCACAGGGATCATGAAAATGATAGTGATGCGACAGCCCCGGAAAAAAGACTGTCGAACCTTAGGACCTATCTTAGCGAACGCAGACAGGCACGCTATCTTTTGTGCGCCGAGGCGGTTGGATATCAGGGCGGTCACTTCACCGGCATTCCCATGACATCTGAACGTATCATTTTAGGACATAAGGCGGATCAGGGGATTTTACCGGCACATGTAAGCCAGACCCAATTGCATCGCACAAGCAATGGCAAAACCCATCAGGACGGATTTAACGAACCCACGGCCACCATCGTTTGGAAAAAGTTGATTGAAGAAAACCTCGATACCAGGGATTTCGTGCTCTGGAATGCCTACCCGTGGCACCCCTATAAATCCGCCAAAGGGCTGTTATCCAACCGGACACCCTCCACCTTGGAGATGAAAGAAGGGGAACCGGTCCTGAAGGCATTTTTAGACGCCTTTGATTTTAAACAGATTTTTGCCCTGGGCAACAAGGCTGATATGGCCTTGAAACACCTTGGCATCCCTGCGATTAAAATACGTCACCCTGCCATGGGAGGCGCTGAGAAATTCAGGGCGCAGTTTGTTCAGGCCATAGGAAAATAGCAGTAAAAAGGGCAGCACAAATTCAGCCCGCCGTCCTTTTATCTCCATCTTTTTACCGCTGGTCAGGCGATCCGGTTCAGTATTCACCGACCAGTTTCATCAGCGTTGTTTCGTAAGTTTCACTCAAGCCCAAGCTGTGAATTTCACGCAAAAGCTGCTCCCGGGTTCCGTTGCCGCCTGCATACCCATTGAGACGGGAGGCGGTTGTAGAATCAACAAAATCTGTATGGTCTGTATAATATACATCCAGTGCATGCCTCAAGGCGGACTGCTTTAACAGATATTTCTGATGGTAGTCCTCGGCAAGGGTAAATGACTTCAATGGAACGATGTCCGACCGAACCTTTTTTTGGGACCGCTGTTCCAGAGCAGCCCTGGAGTCCGCGGCCTGCCGGTGTTGTTCTGCAGTATGATAGAATACCGCATTTTTATACTGGGTCATACTGGATGGATTCATATAGTTATGACTGTCCCAGAAAATTTCCAGCAACTGCCCATAGCTTATCTTTTTTGGATCAAAATCAATCTGGACGGTTTCTGTATGATCTCCGATGCTTCGATATGTTGGGGACGGTTTATCACCGCCGGCATAGCCGACCCGGGTCCTGATAACCCCTTCCATAATCCCGAACTGGGATTCTATTCCCCAGAATCACCCTAACCCGAATGACGCGGTTTCAAATGTGCCCGGGGGATTCAGGTCCATGGGCGGCAACGAATTGCTCATACGGTCTGTGTGTTCGCTTTCTTGGGTTTTGGCGACCCCACCTTGACCGGCAAACACAACAAATGAGACTGCAATGATGAATGACAAAAGGCTAACAATATAAAAAAGTTTCATTTTTCCTCACCCTCTTTGGATTGGCATACAAAGAAAGTAATCATGTTTTGACCAGTGACAATGAAATCATCCCATCAACCGATGCAGGCCAAAGCATTGCCCCACCCTTTCGGGGCTGACACCACTGACCTCACTTTTAAAACCCATGTTCTATGTTGGGGCCTGCAAAATTTTCTTGACAAGAAAATAAAACAATGTTTCAAATAATTAATCACAATTAAGACAACGTTATATTTTACATAGAAAGGCGGTACAATGGAATTAAATTCCGATTTAGTCGGTACGACGCTCAAATCCTACGAGGCCGTGGTTACCATGAGGCAAACCACAAATCACGCCGCAGCAATCGGTGACAACAATCCCAGATATTTCGATGATACCTGTGTAGATTCCTATGTACCAATCTCCTAAAATTCTCATGCTATGTTACCTGGTGAACGATAGGACGCAAAAAGCCGGAAGA
>MDTD01112039.1_pt1 | contig 15044 bp, 5 predicted proteins | sample 811221 | NCBI WGS metagenome assembly MDTD01 (sample SAMN05326646, study PRJNA326480) | marine metagenome | isolation source: seawater | place: Pacific Ocean: South West | collected 2011
AAGTCGAAGCACGGGAAGAAGGCGCGCAAAGAAGAGGACGACGATGAGGATCACAAGTCGAAGCACGGGAAGAAAGCGCTCAAAGAAGAGGACGAGGACGAGGACGAAGAAGATTTGAAGAGTACCAAGCATAAAAAGTCATCAAAGAAGGGCGAAGACAAACTTCATCTTTCGGCAGCGGCGAAGATGCTCGAGAAGATTCAAAAGAGAGGAGAGGCGGCGGCGCATTTGGGAGCCGTATCGAGGGTGACGTCCAATCCCGCGCACGTCACGTACTTCTGGAGTACGATTTCAGTCGTGGCGATTGCCGCGGCGATCGCGATCAACTTCATGCCAGCGAAACGCCGCGACCGAGCGGCGAGCCAAACGGAGAGAATACCGTTGGTGCCGAGTAGTTCGTCGATGTCAGACTCTCCCAACAACACGTCTGCGGCCAAGTGGCAGCGAGACGCCATGGCTCGAAGAGGCATCGCGTACGGAGATTTTGACGAGTTTGTATAGACCTAACAAGTTGAGTTGAATTACAAAGTACGTACATTAATTCATACGTTTTCCGCGTCATACTTCTGCTCTTCGCTCACCAACAGCGGCTCCTCCGCGCCGTCTCGTGAGGAGAAGAACTTTCCTTTCGCAATCGCCACAACTAATACTCCGAACACGACCACCGCGAATCCGAAAACCACATCAAACACAAAATACGCTTGCTCTGAATCCGCGAGTAATTGAACTTTCTCCCGTCGATGTCCGGGAACGTTCAGTCGAACGTAGGACGGATCGACGCCCACGTCGGACGTGTCGGAAGTCTCCTCGGTCTTCAAAATCCACCCGCTTGTCGGCATTTCTACGAGGGCTTCGGTCTCGCCCTGCACCACAGATACGTTTGTCAAAGGCGTTTTCACGTTTTCAAATGCGCACTTCGCATCAGCTTGAAAAACGCACTGCGAAAATCCAGTCGGTTCACATTTCAACGCGTAGAGATCGTTGCCGTATTTCCCTTCTTTGTGATTCCAATAGTTCCCAGGACGATCCTCTCCACATCCTTGGTCCACGTGGCACGTAAACACGCTGCGTTTCACGTCCGCCGGATCTTGAATTGTCGGATTAATCTGTTTGTTGATGATGTTAAGAACACCCGAGTGTCCTTGAATCATGGCAGAGATATTCTCCGACGTGTATTTGCGTGAAGTCCCATACTCGTCCGCCTGAACAGTGTTTGCATCACCACACGTGTTTACTATACCAATCTCTGGACAGAACTGAGCCCCGTGCGATCGAAGGTTGAGATCGTCGCAGTTCTGCGATCGCGAGTCGCGAACATTAAAACACTGCCCGATGTCTAAATTCGGAGCGCACGAACACGTGCACGTACCGCTGAACCGCTGCGTGTTGTCCTCTGTCCACGTCGCATCGGGTTGCAAGGCATCCGAGGACGCCTTTGAAGCGTCTATCTGATTCTGTGGCACCGAGTTGACCAGATTTTCCATTTGATCGTTGTACGTGTTTCCATCCTGTTGACCGAGGTGGGAAGCCAAAACGTTGCTCGCGGGCTCGAGTTTGTGATGCATGCTTTGCCACAAATTACCGTAGGTCGCGCCCCTGCCCCGGCGACTGGCGAGACCGCTTCGCTTCATCAGCGTTTTGCGTTCGTGTTCCGTGGAGACGATCGACTTCAAACGCTTCCACACACGCCGCGCAGTGAAGAGGTTGTCGCGCGATAACGGTGTTCGCTCGGATTCAGCGAGACTCGCCTGCTGGACAACGTTGCTCGCCGCCGGACACTTGGAAGAAGACGCCCACGTCGTACCGAGACTCACGATGATCGTGTGTCGAGATGGAACCGTGACCATCAGCGATCCGAGCGCGCCTGTGTTAAATAAAACATCGAACCCCGGTTCGTCTCCCGCCAGCACGGGGCCTTCGACGTCTCGGCACTCCGAACCAAGACTCGATGCGGCCGCGTTCGCCGCGTTGGGCTCGACTTCTTCGTTGGAAACCCTCGAGTTGTACACGTATCCACCCAGACCGTAGAACCTGTTCGCCGCAGGAAATGCTGGAGTGGCGATTTCGTCGATAAAGCTCGAGCTGACGAGCTGGCGAACGCGTCCATCCGGCATTTTCCATTTACCTCTGTTGACGATGAGCTGGCCGAAGCGCGCGACGTCGCGGCAACTCGCGAGCTGGCCGCCGGTGAACGAAATCTCGCCGTTTTCATGCCCCTCGTGATCGAAAAAATCGGATAAACCGAGCGGTTCAGCCAAAAATTTCTTCACGAACGCGGCGGGTTGCTGGTTCGTCGCCCCGCGCAGCACCCCATTCAAAAACTTCAACGGCGTTCGATCCGGATTACTGTACAGATCACCGTCATCAAACACCGCTCCAGGCTCGTACGAACCATCCGAACTCACCTGTGCGAGCAAATCTCGCACGGAGAGCTGTTCCCAATAGTTGGAGTTCCAAAAGCTCGGCGTGTCGCCGCCGTGTTCGCTCGCCGCGTCCAACAACTGCTTCACGTTCGAGTCCAGGGTCAGGTCTTGCCGCGTGATCGCCACGCCGATCGCGAGTACGGTGGCCACTTTACCGACCCCGCCCACGTCGAACGCGCTGTTCAGATTCGCGCCGTTGTAATACTCCTCGTGCACGATCACGCCGTCCTTGACGACGAGGAAGCAATCCCGAGACGGGAGCTCCTTTCGAATCCGCGTCGCGCCGTCGATGAGATCCGCGCCGACGAGTCCGTGCTCCTCGGGAAAACTCGAAAACCACGACTCGCTCGACGGTCCGAGCGCATCGCGACGACCGAGCGCTTTGAACCCGTCAAGATTTTCATACGCGAACCACGCGCCGAGCGCGAGCGCCAACGCCAGCGCGGCGACGACGACGCGCGAGTGGTGCTTGGACCACCACGACCGACGGCCCTGCGTCGCCCACTCGCGACTATCGTCGTTCATGGCGATCGACGACGACGCGAGACGCACGCGACGCGCGCGCGAGTGTGATGCGCGGTGTAACACCCCACGCGCGGTACTGAATTACTGAAAGTTACATACGAGCGGACCGCGCGCTCGAGGATGAGCGTGCGGAAGGTGCGGAAGAGGCTAAAACGCAGTCGAGGCGGCGAAGACTGTGGACTCAGAGCCACGGGGTGGAGCTGAGATCGCCCGAGGCGGAGCGATCGTCGAGGGGATCGACGGAGCTCGTGCCGCCGGCGACCTCTTTGCCGGCTTTCGCGCTCGACGCTTCCCAGCCCCCGAGAGGTTTGGACGTGTCGAGGAGCTCGGAGAGGTACTCACCGGAAGGAATGGATCCGGCGATGGCGAATTTTACGCCGGTGCTCTCGAATATTCGGGAGAGACCGAGGAAGATGTGGTGCCGCAAGCGCATCGTCGTAAAGCCGGCGTTTCGAAAGGCCGCGTAATCGTTGTAACAGACGATTTCAAGCACGGCGCCGCCCGCGAATGAGTTCATGCCCGTGAGCGTGCATCTGGGCGCGAGCGAGACACCGCGGACGACGTCGGCGCCGACGGTGGAACGCAAGAAGCTCTCCACTTGCGTTTGTAAGTGCGGTACCTTCGGCAAATCGTCAAACGAAATGGCGAATTGCTCGCGGAACTCACGGTATGGCGCCCTGGATAAATTCTCAACCTTGTACGCCACCATTGCCGAGTTCGGGATGTACGCAATCTTTCCCGCTCTATTAATGAGTTTGGTGTACAAATAGCCGATAGATTCGACGCGTCCCGAAATTTCGCGTCGACCGCCGATCAGCACTCTCACGACTTCTTTCGGAATGAACCAACCCGCAGCGATCACTATCAAACCTCCGAAATAGTTTGCGATCGTGTCACGAAGAACAACGGAGGCCAAGATACCGAGAACCACACCGCTCGCGCCGATTATTTGAAGCACGGTGCGAAGCGGAACGCCGAGTGAATCGAGCGCTGCCAAACTCGTAATCCCCCAGATGAGCGCTGCGCTCTCCCTATCGTACACGTGTCCCGGTATTAAATCACGAGGTTCTCTCGATCCGTACATTCTCCTTCTGAGAGCGCCGGCAGCGGTGGCGAGATATGTTTTCCGTACGCTCGTCACCACCGAGCCGTAATAAAAAATTTTCAACATGCGCACCACGCGATCGGGAGGCAACAACTGATGCGCGTCCGGACTCGCGATCGGAACGATGATTGTATACACGAACGCCAGCCCGACGTTAAACAGCGCGCCCCGACCGAGCTTGTACAGAAATCCGAAAAAACTATCCTCGAACGCCCTTCGTTTCTCCTCCGCCGTGCGTCTCGCGTTCATAAAACACTCGTGCATCACCACCAACGCCGGACGCAGCGCCCCCACCGCAAACATGAGCGAAAATGAAAACATCGTCGCGTACGCGAGCACCTCCCCCACCGTCAATCCCGTCGCGCTCTGCAAAATCTGCGGTAGATATTTCGCGCTCTGCCTGGCGACTTCGTCCGAGATTGTGGACGCCGTCGCGCGCGTCACCACCGTCCTTCGCTCGCTCGCGCGTTCACCGACCGTCCTCGCGCGAATCACCGCACGCGCGTCGTCGCGCGTCGTCCTCGACGCTCGCCTCGCGCTCGACGCGTCGGCGGTGCCGCCGGGCCAACTGTTGCGCCGAATCGACGTCGCCGCGACCGCGGCCGCGGATGCGGACGCGGGACGAGCGAACGGTGCGCGCGCGTGCATCATCGTCGATGCGCCGGGCGGTCGCGCGGATCACCGTCGTCGCGCGCGCGCGCGTGTGCGGTCACGGCGACACAGAATTACACAGTGGGGGAATTCGACGCGCTCTCGACGAAGACGACGCGCGGCGCGCGCGGGGACTCGTGCGAACGCGCGCATTTGTATGAATTAAACCGCGAGCGAGCGAGTGAGCGAGAGCGCATCAATTTTTCCGAGGTTTCGGAGGATCCCGGCTGCCGCGCGCGACGAGCACGAGGATGGCGCCGCCGAGCACGCCGCTGGCGACGGCGGTCGGATTCTTCTCGACGATGCGTTCGGCGCGACGACGGATTTTGTGTCGAACGCGCTTGAAGAATTTGATAGTGACGTTCTTGAGTCTGTGTGCGAGAGGCTCCTTGATGCCGGCGGACATGCGTTCCTTGAAGGGCGCTCGAAGCGGACTCTTGGCGACTTCGGCGTGCACCTCGGCGGCAGCGGCGCGCGCTTCGCTGAGACGTTCGGTGAGTTTCGCGCCGGCGACGGTCTGCTTGGGTGTTCTCGTCGATGAGGCGCCGGAACCTCTAGTCGAGGTGGTAGCGGTGGCGAAAGGATCGACCTTGCGCTTGGCCGGCGGCGGCGTGGAGATGGCTTGCAACGCCTCGCCCGCCGCGATGACTCCTGCGACGGCGCGTTCGACGCACTCTCGAATCGCCGCCGCCGTCTCGGCGTCCGGAGGCGTTTCAATCTTCACCTTCTCCGCCTCCATCTTCGCCTTCTTCTCCGCCTCCATCTTCGCCTCCTTCTCCGCCTCCATCTTCACCTTCTTCTCCGCCTCCACCGCGCTCGCGACGACGCGCGTCACGACGCCGGCGACGACATCACGAATCACCGCGCGTCTGTCTTCGCTCTCCTCACCACTCGAGCTCTGACCCCCCTCATCCCGATCCGACGTTTCCCCCGCGCTGTGAAACTCATCCTCTTCCGAGCTCGAGCCCTCGCTCGGCGTCTTCGCCGTCGGCGCCACCCACAGCGGTCGCTTTGCCGCCGGCGCGTGCGCCTCCCCCTTCGCCTCCACGCGCCCAGCGAACAATCGCCTCTGTTCAAACACCTTCTTAATCGGCGATTTCTCCGGATCCACAACCCCGCCGCTCGCGCTCGCGTACGCGCCCTCGCGTTCCCGTTTCTCCGCGATCTCTTGGATTTTATCATTCTTCGCCTTCACCTTTGCCTGTCTCCTCCGACGCTCCTCCTCCGCCATCGCCGCGCCTCTCGCTCGTACCTGCGCGACGCGACGATTGTGCGTCGCCGCGCGATCCTGCGTTCCACGGGCGTTCGGCGTCGTCGGTTTCTTCGCCTGGACGGGCGCGCCGGTGGTGACTGTTGATGATTCACCATCCCCCTCTCGTCCCGTCGTCGCCTCGCCCATCGACGCGACCCCGTTCACGACGTCAACCATACCGATCAATTTCCTCTCGATCCTCCGGCGACGCGCGACGGCGCTCCCGCGACTCGCGACGCTCGGTGTGACGTCGAATGCGTGTGCGAAAATCAATTCACCGTCGTCGAGAGATCGAACGGAAATCTGATTGATTCTCCACACGACGCCTCGCGAGGGCGCGCGGCGTCGCGCGCGCCGTCATCGAGCGCGTGAATTTTCCCATCGTCGCTCGCGGTGGTCGACGCGCGCGCGCGATGTCGTCGGCGTGCGTCAAGCGCGCGAAACCATCATCGGCCACGACCGTGCGAGAGGTCGTTCGCGCGGTGTCGACGCGCGATGGCGTCGACGCGCGGAACGTGAACGGAGAGGTGGCGATGGACGTCGACGCGCGTCGCGTTGATCTCGTCGAGGCGACGCTGGCGACGTGTCGAGCGGCGGAGAAGGCGATGTTCGAGGCGACGTCGGCGCGCGAATGCGCCGAGGCGACGGCGTGCGCGAGGGCGGCGTTCGAGATCGCGCGCGCGACTGGCGAGAGACGATCGACGAGAGATCGCGCGAGAGCGTCTGGGGCGTTTGAGGCGGTGAGCTCGCTCGCGAGGGCGTGCGCGGCGTGCGCGGCGTGTCGCGCGGGGTCGAGACGCGGCGCCGCGGGCGGAGGCGCGTGGGCCGCCGCGCGGTGGGAGACGGACGCGCGCGACGTCGTGGCGCTCGTGCGAGCGCTCGTGCGAGCGAGCGGGGAGGACGTGCGGTTGTTCGATTCGGTGAGCGTGGACGAGGGAGGGGAGGGGAACGCGGAAGAGTGTTTGACGTGCGTCGCGCTCGCGTCCGACTGTTCGGACGACGTCGACCATCGCGTGGCCTGTTTGGAGTGGTTTACGCGCATTTGGTTCGACGAGGCGTCCGAGATGACGACGTCTCGTGTGTCCAAGTCGGAGATCGCGAGCGCGCGCGCCGTGTGCGAAGGTGTCGTGTGCGCGCTCAGGGACGCCGCGCACGCGGGGGAAGACGCCGACGATTTCGATTTCAAAACCGTCGCGCGATACGCACTTCCTGTGGCGAATTATTTACGTTTCGTCGCGCTCAGCGATCACATCGATGACTACTTCGACTCGGGAACTCTTGCGTGTTTCGCGCGCGTGTTGGAGATTTTCAGCGACATCGCGAGCGCGACGTTGCGCGCGTACAGAACGCGTTTCGCCGACATGGACGAGTCTATGGCTGTCGCGCTCGTGCACGTGTTGGACGTCATCGAACTCTTCACCGCGGATACCAACGCGTACAAGATGATCGGTCAAAAGATTCAAGATGAGTTGGTGGAAACGCTGCGTTCGGAGGCGGTTGATTTCGCGGTCGCGTGGACCGACCCCCGAGCAAACTCCTCGGTGGTGCGTCTTCTCGTGCAACGCCCATCGCACGCGGGACGTCCAACACACGCGCTTTCTCTGTATCGAATCATCGGGAACCTGCACGATAGCGAGGAAAATCGTATGGATAGCGATCTGTCGCGCACCGTGAAGACGTGCTCAAAACAGAAACTCGCCTGTTGCGTGGCGAATGCAAAAACTCTCGCGGAGGTTGTGGAATCGGCCGACAATGAGTTCGCTCCGACGAGCGAAGAACGCGAAAGCTTCGCGCACTTCTTGAGTTGTTTCAAGAAATAGACGATAAATGTAGACTAGTAGCGCATTCACTGTACAAACAGCGTAGAATTACAACAACAACATGTTTTGCGCGCGACGAGACGTCAACGGCCCTGTTGGCCAGCGACAGTTCTGTTGGCGCTCGTCTGACCCGGAGGCGCCGCCGTCACTCCCCACACCCCGTGCGCGTTTCCGGACGATTCCGTTGTCGGACGCACACTGTCCCAATCTTGGCTGCTCCACTCTCCCATGCGATGTCGATTCAAGTGCGCCTCCGATCCGCCCTCCGCGAATCCGTATTGATGAACGACTTCTCTCTCGTCGGTATTCGACATGAGCTTATACTCCACGGCTTCTTCGCCGCGAAAAAAATCCGGGAAGAGCGCGAGCAACGATTTATCTTGGGAGCGTTTTTCAACCATCTCTGAATCGACGAGTCTCTCACTTCGAGCACACTCCTTCTCAAAAAAGATTCTATACTCATCTTGCCACGCCTTTTCGCCCTTCTCGCGCACGCGAACGAACGCCTTCTCCAACTCCTCCAAGGCTAGGCCAGGATGATCAATCTCCCAGAACTCTGCCCTTCGTTCGTCGGACGCATCTATGCTCATGGCTTCGACCTCTTGAGCCGCCTCTTCGTTGAGGGAATCCGTTGAGGCCAACGTGCTCGACTCAAAGTACCTGTGCGCGAGAATTTCTTCACAAGACGCGCGCATGGTCGGATCGAATTGGAGCATGCGCCTGAGCAAATCTATCGCATCTGCATCGTCGACGCGCTGGAACTGAATGTCCAGATTACCGGCGCGTCCGGGCAAGGAGCGCAGGTACTCTCGCCAATGCGGCGACTTGATGCGCTCGATTTCAGCCCACGCGGGGGTACCGATGACGTTGAAGAGTGTGTCCAGCTGCGCCTGTCGCTGCTCTGCAGACTCATCGCACCCTTCATCGTCGTAATGTTCGCCAGTCGGCGGTGACGCGAGTTTCGTATCCTCAAATCCGAAAAGAGGCTTCACCGTGAGGTTTTTATTGAGGGCACCCAAATCGCTCGAGACTTGTCGCTGCAACAGCTCCGCGAAGATGCACCCCAGTGCCCACACGTCCACCGCGCCGGTGTATTCAACTCCACCCATGATGACCTCCGGCGCGCGATAACACGGCGTCATCACGAACTGCGTCAACGTCGCGCTCTCCAACGCCGTCGTCGACGCGCTCGTCAACCGACGCCTCTTCCCTTGCCCATCGCCTCCCGCATCGTCGTCTATCGGACGCGCTCGCGCGCACCGCGCGCTCCCAAAATCACAAATCTTAATCACCCGTCCACCGTACCTGTGTCTCCCGAGCAACATGTTCGCGCTCTTTATGTCCCGGTGCCAAATGCCCACGCTGTGCAAGTACCGCGTCGCCTCCGCCGCCTGCTGCACCAATCCTCTCACCTCCTTTCCCGACAGTTGCCCTCGCAACGCGAACACATCTCCACCCTCCGCGCACTCAAACGCCAGGTACACGTCGATAGACGTCGACCGCAGCGTCATCGTCGCCGGGTCCAATCGTTTCGCCCCCTCGGCGCTCTCTCGGTAAAACGCGTGTCTCAGCTCGCACACGTTCGGATGATTCATCCTGTGCAGCGCCACGATCTCTCGCAGCGTTCGTCTCGCGTCCACCTCGGACGCCAGCGCGTTCGGGACGCGCTTCAGCGCCGAGACGGCGCTTCGCTTCGAGTCGATGACTCGACAGACGCTTCCGTAGGATCCGTGTCCGATGAGTTCGCGCACGTCGTATCGCGCGTCCACGCGCCAGGTCTGCGCGGCCGCGCCCTCGGACGCGCGGACGTAAAAGGTTCCGTCACCCGCGGCGGTGACCGCGGACATGGCGCCCGCGGTGGCGTCGCGAAGTGACGACGAAAAGGCTCGCGCGCGCTTTTCCACATTCGAACGATGGCGCGCGCGTTTCCGGTCGGCACACGACGGCGCGCGCGGCGGTGGACGGCGCGCGAGGACGCGCGCGCGGATAGAGAGAAGCGGTCGCGATGGCGTCGTCGTCGGCGACGAGCGGTGAGTGTGAACCGCGCACGGGGACGCTCGTCTTCGCTCCGGTCGGGAGCGCGCGGTTAACGCGCGAGGGGACGACGAACGAGGACGCCCCGGGTCACGCGAGCGCGGTGGCGGTGAGCGGGAAGTATGGATACGTCGTCGTCGCGCACGGTGACGCGGCGAGGGTGATGCGAACGCACGAGGTGGCGGGCAAGGTGGCGGAGTGGCGCGCGAGAGAGGCGCCGGCGAGCGAACGCGCGCTGGGTGACGACGATGAGTGCGTCGAGGTGTGCGAGCGGGCGAGGGGAGGAGGGGTGATCGATGTCGTGAGCATGACGTCGGACGAACGCGCGTTCGCGACGTGCGATCGGAATGGGTTGGTGGAGTTTTACGCGACGCGAGATTCGAGCGACGGCAAAGCCGCGGCGGACAAGTTCGGAGAGATGACGCTCGCGGCGCCGGTTCGGGCGCTGAAGTGGTGTGCGAACAACTCGTCGTTCGTGGCGTTGTCGGCTGAGTCTTTGGTGTACGTCGAAGCCGTGGGGAAGGAGGCGAAGGAGGTCGACTCGGGCGTGACGTGCGTGAGCGCCAGAGCCAACGGGACGCTCGCGTGGGCGAGAGGGAACACCGTGTGCATTGGGTCGTGCGACGATCCGATGGCGACCCCGAAGGAGTCCGTGGACATCGCGCCGTTCCGGGGGCCGGAAGACGTCGTCGAAGTCGATGGTTTGTACGCGCAAGCCGCCGATAGATTCTTACTCACGGCGAGGAGCGTTGCCGAACCCGACGACTGCTTTCTCGCGGTTTTGAAAAAGGCTGACAACGTCTGGACGTGCACTCGTCTCGAGTTCGCGTTCGATATCGATCCTCAAGTCGTGGACTTGGCCGGGCCGGTTCTGAACGCGAACAGTTTCACTCCCTGGAACGTTGTTTTCGCGACGCATCGCAAGGCTTGGGACAATCAACTGTTGACCATTCAGCTCACGCGCGGCGAAGAACCCTGTGTCCTGGAAGTGGAAGACGATAGATGCTTTGCGTCGGTTCCGATGACAGAGGAAGACGAGAACAATTACGTGACGGGCTTAGGATTAGATTTGACGGGATCAGGAGGTGCGATGCTCAATCCGCAGGATAAAAGCGCGCCTGAGTTAGAAAAGGGACCGACGCTGATTTTTAGCACCACTGATGGAAGGATAACGATCTTGAAGTGTGCGAACCTTGACCAAGAGGAGGCTAGAATCGGCACGCAGTCGATCCAAACTCAGCTGACGCTACCAACAGACGAACATCCGGCGAAGGCTGCGGCGAGCAATGGTTGTGCATCGACACCAAGCAAGCCAGTGTTTGGTTCATCGACGCCTGGGTTTTCGTTTGCAACGAGCACTCCGGCGGCATCGACGCCGGCAGCTGCGCCCGCATTCGGTTTCAAACCTACGGAACCTGCCTCGACACCTGCATTCAGCTTCAAGCAGGCAGAGCCAGCATCGACTCCTGCGGCGGCGGTGTCGCCAGCCTTCAGTTTCAAACCGGCGGAGCCAGCTTCGTCGCCCGCGGCGGCATCGACGCCCGCTTTTAGTTTCAAGCCGCCAGAACCGGCCTCGACACCCGCGCCGGTGTCAACTCCCGCCTTCAGTTTCAAGCCAACAAAGCCAGCTTCGTCGCCCGCGGCGGCATCGACGCCCGCGTTTAGTTTCAAGCCGCCAGAACCGGCCTCGACGCCTGCGGCGGCCTCGACGCCTGCGTTTGCATTCAAACCTGCGGAACCAGTGGCGGCGCCTGCGGCGGCATCAACGCCTGCGTTTGCATTCAAGCCTAACACTCCACCGCCTGTCGCGGCGCCTAGTCCTACTTCAGCTCCAGCGTTCAGTTTCAAGCGCGCGGAAACGAAGCCAGCAGCTGCTGCGCCGTTCGCAAGCCCGCCGGTGGCGACGCCTCCAGTTGCGACGCCGCCCACCCTGAAGACGATTGAAAAGCTGGACACGAGCGCGTGCACGCCGTCACCGCCGAGAAGCGATCAACCGCCGCGCCCATCTGTGCAGACAGAGACGCCAAAATCTCCTGTCGATAAGGGTATGGAATTGCTCAAAAGACTGAGTGCCGGCAAGATCGATATCGGCACGGCGGAGCTCGAACTCAAGGGACTCATTCTTGAGAGCACGCCGACGCAGAGCCAGAAGCAATGGTCGACAGTGATGGCGCAAAAGTTCACTCCCATCGACACCACTCGTTCGCCTGCTGTGAATTTACAAAACTCACCGCTCCCCTCCTGGGGGAAGAAGTTGAACGAAATCAGGCAGTCGAAGGAACAGTCTGCGGAACGGGCGGACGGTTTGAAGGCGATCGAAGATGATATGGAATCCACGCTAAAGGAAGTTGAAGCCATGTTGGACGACGTTTCTTCCGTCACGAAGAATCTCATGGGCGAACTCAACGATGGCTCGATGCCTGGGAAATCAGACATCGATAAGGTTGAAAAGTCATCCGCATCGGCGAAGAAAACACTCGAGTCTCTCCTCGAGGGAGGTGGGCAACTGCGCAGTCGACTGAATGAACTTTGGGCCGCGAACTCGTCAGACGAAAGTCTTCGCAGCGAATTGGAGAGTTTGATATCCACGGCGTGTGAAGAGCTGGATGAAAAGAATAGCTTGGACGACACTCGCGAGTTGAATCCGGCGTTGAAGGACGTGCAGAAGAACATGCAGCTTGACATGCGCTCTGTGTTGGAAATGGCAGCTGATCTCGAAGGCTCCGTAGAGCGGCTCGAAGCGGCGAAACGGGAGGCGAATAGACCGAAACCGAAGAGCGTCATTCGAAGTGGTCTGGTGTCATCGACGACTGGAGGCTCGAAGAGTTTGACGAGCCAGATGGACAGTATCATGAAGGCCATCACGACGCAAGCTGCCGTTATCGAGGCTCAGGCACAGAAGCTGGACGCGCTTCTCGAGCGCGTGCAAGACGTCAGCGTGTCTCGCGGAGTGCCGCCACCGAAAGTGTCGTCACCCAAGAAGGTTGAACCACCCAAACCCGCCGTTTCCGTGCCCAAGAGTGCGATTGAGCGCAAAGTTGAGCCCATGACGCTGCAGACCCCTGTGAAGATGACTACTCCTGAAGATAACTTGGCGAGTGATTTGGAATCTGTTCTCATCTCGCGCGTGGCGTCGACGAGAATCACGACGGTGCAGAAGACAACTTCAGCACCGAAACCGACCGTGGTTTCGCCAATCAAACATGCAGTGCCACCCGCGTTTACGGCAAAACCTGCATCGCCCGCACCCACGCCGGCGCCGGCGCCGGCGCCGGTCCCAGTCACGTCCTCTGCCGCACCCACCATGAGCTTCAACGCAGACTTCCTCGCCAAGGCAAACAAAGGGTACGCGGCTGCTCAGAAAGCCCTGGACGATGATTTGAAGGAGGCCGAGCAACCCGTGGAGTCGAAACCAGCGTTCTCATTCGCTCCTCCGCCGGTGAAGATTGAATCGAAGGCTGAAGCACCGGCATCAAAACCAGCGTTCAGTTTTGCGCCTGCGCCGGCTGCCACTTCCAAGCCGACGAGCGACGCGGGTTCTGATAAAACCACAAAGGCGGCGGCTCCAGCCATGAGTTTCAGTGCAGATTTCCTCGCCAAGGCAAATAAGGGTTATGCCGCGGCGCAAGACGCACTCGAAAAGGAGCTCGCCGAGAAGGAGAGTGAAAGCAAGCCGACGCAAAAGTTTAACTTTGGCGTTCCCGCTTCTTCGAAGTCGTCGGCGTCCGACGCGACAACTGCGAGTGCAGGTTTCGGATTTGGCGCCCCAGCTTCCGCACCGACGGGAGGATTTTCGTTTGGAATCCCTGCGGCGAGCAGCGCATCCACCAAATCGGAGGAGCCGAAGGTGGATGCTAAACCCGCCACGCCACCAGCCAGCGCGCCCGTGTTCAGTTTCGCAGCAAAACCGGAAGAAGTGAAAGCAGAAAAGTCAGACTGCAAGGAGAAAACAGAGAAGCCAGAGGACGAAAGCAAGCTAGAGCCCGAAGAAGAAAAGAAAACGCCAGTTCCTACAGCGGCACCGCCGATGAGTTTTGGCGCGGATTTCTTAGCAAAAGCGAACAAGGGATACGCGGCGGCTCAGGCTGCGCTAGAAGAGGACCTCAAGAAGGCGACGCCACCACCGGGTACTCCACCATCGAGTAGCGCGGCACCGAAACCGTTTGATTTCGCATCTGCCGCGGCTACGGTTCCGAAGTTTGGAATCACACCCGCGAGCGCGGCCGCGCCGTCGAGCGATGAGACGCTGCCAAAGCCCGCGTTTGGAATTTCGTCGACCGCGGCGAATGCGTCTTCATCGGCGGCGGCCGCATCCACAACGAGCATATCAGCCGGACTCGGCTCTTTTGGCTTCGGTTCGTCGAGTTCCACGCCAGCGTCGGCATCTACGGTGGCTTCCGCCGCGACGAGTGCGCCCTCCTTCGGAGCTTCTAGCGCATTCGGCGCTACGACGAGCCCAGCGTCGTCTGCGGCTGCAACCACGAGCGTTTTTGGCGCGGCTTCGTCGACCAGTACGCCTGCATTTGGTGCACCAGCGGTATCAAGCTCCCCAGCTTCGTCGGCCGCCGCATCGACCAGTGTTTTCGGTGCCGCTGCTGCCACGAGCGCCCCCGCGATTGGCGCGGTGACGGCGACGAGCGCTCCCGCGTTTGGCGCCGCAGCCTCCTCGAGTGGTTTCGGTGCGGCGTCATCCTTCGGTACTACGACCAAGACGAGTGCGCCAGCTTTCGGCGCTCCGAGTGCGTTCGGTGCGGCAGCACAAACGAGCACGCCCGCGTTCGGCGCACCGAGTGCGCTCGGCGCTGCGACGACGACGAGCGCTCCAGCGTTTGGCGCTCCTTCTGCATTCGGCGCCGCGGCGACGACGAGTTCTCCCGCGTTCGGCTCGCCGTCTGCGTTCGGTGCGGCTGCGAAAACGAGCTCACCAGCATTCGGTGCCCCGTCTGCCTTTGGTGCAGCCGCCTCGAGCGGCGGCGGTTTCGGAGCCGCCACGAGTAGCGCGAGTGGGTTCGGTCAAAGTAGTGGATTCGGTGCGGCGGCAAGCGGCGGTTTCGGCGCCGCGGCGACGCAAGCGTCCACAGGTTTCGGCGCCGCGGCGACGCAAGCGTCCACAGGTTTCGGCGCCGCGTCCACCCAAGCGACGACTGGATTCGGAGCCGCCGCAGCGCAATCTTCGAGCGGCTTTGGCGCGTTCGCGAGCCAGAGCAGCGGTGGGTTCGGTCAAGCCGCGGCGG
>MDTD01135135.1_pt1 | contig 15043 bp, 16 predicted proteins | sample 811221 | NCBI WGS metagenome assembly MDTD01 (sample SAMN05326646, study PRJNA326480) | marine metagenome | isolation source: seawater | place: Pacific Ocean: South West | collected 2011
AGGAGAATAACATCAGGCCGTTTTCCCATGAACTGTCGTGGAGGTCACCATGTTTCAATTATTCACTACCCGTCGGCTAAACAAAGGAGGCCTGACCTAAAGGCGACCAATACACACACATTTACGGGCAAGTCGCTGCACTGGGGATTTATCATTCTGTATGCATACGGGATATTCAAGCGAATTGACGAGATTTCCGAACTGGAGGATTCTGGGTTGCTTGCCTTCGAGGTAGCCTTTGCGAGCTTATTCCTAATCATTGTCTTGTTGAGATACTTCTACATGAGAAGATTCGATACCTTCCTTGGATCCAGCGAACCGGCACCGGCAGCCCACAAATTTCTGGCCAAATCTATCCATGTTAGCATGTACCTGTGCCTAGTTATGTTGCCAATATCGGGATTGATGATTGCTGCCCTATTCGCACAAGGGGTCGAAGATGGGCCTATGCAGGACTTGGCAATCACCTTACATGAGTTCTCGGCAGATTTGAGCTACATCCTGATAGCTATCCATGTGGGTGCAGCTCTTTACTCACGTATCAAAGGAGAAGGGGTGTGGACATCCATGGTCCCCATATGGAAAGAGGAGGGTCCGAGCACTAACAAAACAATTACAAAACTGACTGCTATCGAGAATAAATTTTTCAACAATGTGGGAGAATTATTCAACTGGTCAAAATGATGCTAATCGCCCAACCACGAGCTTACGATACCGGGAAGTAGCTCTCCTGCCCTTCCGATATGGACCTCGTCAAAATCATGTCCATTTATGGGAACCTCATAATTTACGAGAATAGAGCGGGCTCCGGAGGAATTTGCAAAATTAACAAGACCAGCGGCAGGGTAAACGTGACCCGAGCTACCAATGACGATGAAAATGTCACATTCTTCTACTGATTTGTATATCTCTTCCATTCTCATCGGGACTTCCCCGAACCAGACAATGTCCGGCCTCATTCGAGATGCCTCGACACAGCAATTGCAATATACAAAATCCTCACCTAAATCTGAATTCGCCATTCTCACTTCTGCCTTGCTTGTTTCCTCGCATCTAAGTGTCCTCAAGCTTCCATGCATGTGAATTGGGGAAGTGCTCCCCCCTCTCTCATGCAGGTCATCTACGTTTTGAGTAATCAGTGTGAATGACTCGACGTTAGATTCTAATCGGGCTAATGCCTTGTGGGCCGGGTTTGGCCCAACTAGTAGTAACTGTTTCCTTCTTGCCTGATAGAACTTCCAAACCAGGGATGGATCCCTGCTCCATGCCTCTGGAGTCGCAACGTCCTCTATTCGATGATTCTCCCATAGGCCATCATTGTCTCTGAAGGTCCTGACTCCAGACTCCGCACTGATTCCAGCACCCGTCAATACTACGATCCGACTATTCCGCATTACTGATTTGGATTGGAAATTCTTGCTTTATGTTTTCCTAGACATTATGAGAATCCGAAATTTAGCTAACTGAATATCAGTCATCATTTGACTTGATTGTCCACAACCCAAGCACAGCGGCTGCGAACCATGCTACCTCTAGGATTAGGAATGCCCATTCTTCGATGAGAAACGCCCGGATTGCTAGTAAACCTGCTCCTAAGGCCATCAGAAAAAGATATGGGGCAGCCTTGCTATGCAATATATCGCGAGTTTCCAAGAAGAATGCACTGAGTATTAGAATCATGCCTGTGTAGGCTACTCCTTCATGATGGGCTAGGTCAGACAAAGCGTCGAACATGGGAGGCTGCGATTTTCTTGTTTGTATAAATCAATATCATAGATTTCAGTCCTGTAGATGGCATTATCCTGATTATATTGTTTGAGCAGGTACGGATATCCCCTTACTAAGTGGATGAGTATTAATACAGTAACTGATGATGCTGGCTGGGGATGGGTTTGTAGGGAGTAGAGTAGTCGGATTCGTGTGAATAATGCCGCTAAATGGACTATGATCATCGGAGGGGGTCTATTTGGGCTAGGAATTCTATTCACTGTTTTGAGCGGTATGGGACTATCTGACTTAGAGCCTGACGAGAACTGGGTTACCGATGAGAGCTCATGGAATGGTGAAACGGGGGTTTTCGAGGCTCCAGAGGAGCGCGACAGGGGAGAGGGAGAGCAGGTTAGCTACCTAGTATTCGTCAAGGATAGGTCCAATTCAGTTAGTGATCAATGCCAAGACTTCTCATTGACCATCAACAATACAGATGAAGAGAGCAGAGAACCAGAGTGGACTCATGATTGGTGCGATGAGTCCGGAGATAGGCCATGGGGTTGGGAGGATGATCCGCCAGGATACTGGCACCTAGGAAAAATCTCGATAATTTACGTAGGTCAGTCCTACCAAATTTCAGCTAGTGAGGAAATCTACCTTGTTCACGAAGATCTCATCAATGAAATCATCGGAGAAGCAATAGGGGGCATAATAGGAGCTTCAGTATCTAGCGGCTGTGCCTGTTGTGGATTTTTCGTTCTGATTATTGGAATTATAATGGCCCTGACTATGGAGAACGAAACCGGCCCGACCCAGTTCCAAGTGGACGAGCAGGGCAGGATCATAATCAACCAAGGTGGGGTATTCGAGAAGGCTGAGGCTCCGGCGAGTACAGAAATGACCGACCCCGAAGAAGTAACTACGGACGATACCGAAGCTTGGTACAAGCAGAATTAACCGTGTTGTTCTAGAAAATTTCACTTCTGGGTTTATTTACACCCAGCTTGAAGTAGTGATGTGAGAGTGGTATCGGCTGTTCTGTTAGCTATTTCGCTTATACTGGTAATATCTCCTTCCTCACAAGGTCAACTGGTTCCAGAGGTAGAGGTTGATTGCGATCACCCATCCCCGATTGAAGTTCACCCCGGTGCGACAAGAACGACGATAGTCTACTGCACCATTCAGAATTCAAATCCGTACAGTGTTAATGTAGACTTATCCTATCACTCCGGAGTTCTGGCTGTGGCCGGACCAGGTTCTACGACTGTTCCACCGGGTTCGGATTCGGAATTTCAGGTCTCAGTGAGGGCGGAATTGAGGCATCCTGAGGGACAAGAAAGTATCACCATAACTAGTCAAGTCACCAGCGCCGGTGGTGCTCCCGTAGACACGGTAACGCAGCCAGAAGATACCGAGATCGTGGTGGTTATCAAGCAGTTTTCCGCATTGAGAGTTGCCTTGGAGGAGAATCCGATCACGATGATCCAAGGAGAGGAGCGGATTCTGATTTTTTCAGTCTACAATGATGGCAATGCAAGAGACGCGTTCAATTTGGATATCCCCAATGAGCAAGAATTGGAGCGGTCAGGGTGGTCGATTTTCAGTTCAGTTGATAGGATCGAGATGGATAGCCTTTCTTCTCCGGGGAAGATCAGAATTACAGTGATCGCCCCAGCTCAGATAGACAAACAGAATTCCAGCGAGCTAAGCAATGGAACGCAACAGGAGGTTTTCGGACTGCGTTTCAGGGCAACTAGTGATTATTCGATTAGATCTGAGGGGATCCCAAATCAAGATTCCGTAGAGATGACAATCAAGCTACTGGGGGAAGAGGAGGCAGGTCTCACTGAATCATTACCCTACCCAGGCACGCTCCTTACAATAATCTCAATCTTCTTGGCAGTCATACTAATAGGGAGGAGAGATGACTACTCCTCCTCTTCCGAATTACGGGATTTCCCAGTAAGGTAGTCGAAAGCAATTGGTGTTGCCAAAACCAGAATTATCGCAATAGAGAGGTTGCTCCATGACTTGGGGGTGACTGATTGCGCAGTTCCAGTGGTAAGTAGCTTGATCGAACCTATCCACGGTATCTCGGAGGATGCAACGCCTACTATCCACTCCTCTCTGACTGGCTGGACCGGATCACCATTAGCATCCGTAAGGCCCCTGCCCTGTCCCTGAGAGTTTGCAGATGGTTGGTCAATCATGCACCCTCCGAAGTTGTTATCCCCGGAAGTCAGATAACCAGAGTGTTCTGGAACCCAATCTCTGATTTCCAGATTGTAGCTTCCACCATGGTATGAGCACTCGTAATCTAGAGTCAATGATATACTATCCACATTCCTAAGAGAGGTCCCAGGGACATCCCAACCAGTAACGTTCCTAACTACCTCCAGAAGAGCCCTATGTATCACTGGAGTGTCACTACCATCGTTCTTCCTGTAGATTATCACATCTCCTGCCCTACCATGAGACTCATATCCAAAGTTATCGTTCTCTTCTTGGGTAGCCTCGACATAGGTGATTACCGGAACCCTGTCCCTATCCATGACCATGACAAGATCGCCAGGGTCTATTGCCCCGTATGATCCCTCTTCATCGTGCATCATCGAGGTCGACTCTACCACGACCATGGGTGGGAATGAGCCCGTCGAGACCCACATGGAACCCAGCAGTAGAATGACCAGAGCCCCAGCGAGAAGGGCTTCCCTGAGGATAGTGGATTGTATCGAATCACTAGTATCAGGGAGGATGGTTCATTCCTCCTCTGAGCTTCCCCTCGAGCCTCGCTCGTCTGGAGAGGAGATATTCGTATATCTCTTCGGAATGCTGATTCCGAGTCTCTCGTAGAGACCCTTTAGTCTAGATTGGAAGGGCTTGCCGAGTAGATCGGCGGCGTTCTCTGCCTCCTTTCTTCTCCTCATCACCTCTGCTCTAGAATCAAGATTTAGGATCTCGGACAGAGTCTGCCTCTTGCCGAAGAAGTAGAAGAACTCCGGAGCAACGAAGAATAGCACCAGAGCTCCTCCCAAGAGTCCTAACCATGCAAGAGATACCATCCTCTGACTCGCTTCCTGAGCAAAGTCAGTGAAGAAGAATAGTATGAATGAGTATAGCATGATAGCGAATGTCAATAGGGTCATCCCTGTGTACGCTTGGTAGTGATACTCGTGCTTCGATAGCCACCACTTTTTGATCGGCCCGGCTGCCTTGGTCTTCCGCCTCGCCATACTATCGCCCCCCGCGCCGCGCTCATATTGTTAGTGCCTTTCCCCGTTTAGCCTCTAAATTGTAGGGCAACTAATATTCACGGCCTCTATCAGGGAGTTGTGTGCTGATCGGACTTACCGGGAGAAATGCTTCTGGAAAGTCGACTCTTGTTAACTGGTTTTCGAACAAAGGTCTTCGCAGTTTTTCTTGCTCTGACTCAATCAGATCCTGGCTTTCCGAACAGGGAATCGATTCCACCAGAGAGGCATTGATAGAAGGAGGTAGAGAGCTAAGGAGGATGGGTGGCCCTGGAGTACTTGCAGAGATGCTGCTAGAGCTGATTGATGGTGAGGATGCGGTTGTTGACTCAATAAGAACTCCAGCGGAGGTTGAGGCTCTTAGGACCAGAGGGGATTTCGTCCTGATCGAGGTGAGGGCAGAGGAAGGGTCTCGATGGAACCGAATGGTAGAGAGGAGTAGGCCTGGGGATCCTACGGAGAAAGCAGCATTCATCGCTCAGGAGGCTTCTGAAGCTAAAGCGAGAGATGAGGCAGGTCAAGCTCTTGATGCGACTGCAGCCATGGCAGACTTGGTAATATTAAATGACGGGACCATAAGTGAACTAGAGGCAAATCTTCAGTCTTTTTGGGACTCTCTCTAAGCCGATCGAACCAAAATTCCAGCCTCATCCATCATTTTCATTGACATCGCGAAGTCCTTCTGCCATCTCTCTGGGATCTCGATATCATTGGGGAAAACGACTTCCACTATTCCTGCCTGAATTAGCGATCTAGTACATCTTGTGCATGGGGGCCATGTGACATACGCCACGCATCCCTTCAGGGATACGCCCACCCTAGCTGCGTGCATTATTGCATTCTCCTCGGCATGGCATATGAGAGGGTACTTCTGTTCCCTATCTTCGAGCCTATCCAAGTCGTCCTCTATCCCCCGTGGGAAACCGTTGAAGCCTGTAGACCTGATCTCCCTATCCTCACCTACCACCACACAACCTACCTTCGTCGATGGGTCTTTGCTCCACCCCGAGATATGGGTAGCAAGCTCGATGAACCTGCCATCCCACTTGTCGCCCACATTATCCTGTCGGGGGGCAGGGTAATCATCCTTCGGTAGCTACTTTGGGTGGATGAATGGTCAGGTAATCCCAAGCATTCTCTTCGTTACGGCTCAGTAATTCGACGACCACCCTCCCAACGAGGTAGACGCTACCAGTGACGAATACCTGGCAACCAATCTCTCTGGCAATATCCGTGGCTACGTCCATTGCCCTAATTGGGTCGGGAATCACCTCAGGCTCATTGTCGCTAATGGAGGAAAGGGCTGAAGCCAGTTCCTCTGGTTCAACGCTCGGATTCCTACCTCCGTTTACCTTGGTGACGATGCAATGAGCTCTGCCCGAGTTATCTGCCAGTGGTAAGACGCTCTCTGATAAATCCCCCTTCTGGGTCATCCCCAGCACCATGACGTGATCCCTTCCTGATATCCGGGCTAGATCATGAGAAAGGCTCTCGGAGTTGTGGGCAGCACTGAGGTAACATTCCACGCCCGACCAGATTAACGGCTCATTTGTCCTGCCGGTCCAGTTAACCGGAGCCTCCAAGGAATCCCAGCCAATCATCTTCCCGATCTTCAGTGACATCTCGAGAGCGATCTCCTGCGCGTCTGTAGCATCAGTATGGAACCAAATGAGGTCGGGACCTGCGACCTGCTCTATCGACTGCCTCACGGACCTATTGTCGCTATAGAGGCAGACAAGAGGGGTTCCGGGCTTGTGTATCCCGACCTTCTCGGAGGCTATTTCTGCTAGGGTTTCCCCTAATATCTCCGAGTGATCCATGGAGATGGTAGTAATAGCGCACACATCTGGCTCCACCAAACTGGTCGAGTCCAGTCTTCCACCCAACCCTGTCTCTATGACGGCTCTGTCCACTCCGGCTCTGGAGAAGGCGAGCATCGAAGCGAGGAAGGTAACTTCGAAGTAAGTCGGTTCAATCTTGGGCTCTGACTCGCATGCGAGCCTGACTTCCTTCAGAAGGTTGTCGAGGTCATCGGGATCGATGGGTCTACCGTCTATCCTCGTCCTCTCCTCCTCAGTGATTAGGTGTGGGGAGGTGAAAAGCCCCACCAACTCTCCGTTACTGGCACCCAGGGAAGAGAGGTGGGCGCATAGTGACCCCTTGCCATTTGTACCAGCCACGTGAACGGTAGGGTAGTCCCTTTGTGGGTTATCTAGCCTGTCGAGAATTTCCGAGCAGGTGCCAAGCCCCAGCCTCATGCCAGCGCCTATCCTACCATGTAGCCAGTCCCTGATTTGTCGTGACTCCCCCGTGGCCATGGGTGGGTCAAGGTGAAATGTGTCTTGAAGGTCGTGGAGGCATGGCGGATTCGGAGTTCGAAGACATCATCGCGGCGGTTCGCGACCAATGGGCTTCAATGACAGGAATGGGGGCTATGTTCACTGCATCCATACTTTTCGGAGTTTTCATCCAACCGTTCTACAACTTCGAGGAGATGAGAGCATTCGGAGAGGAAGGAACCACCGAGGCCGGAAACATCTTGTTTGAGCTTTTCATGATCTTCCTGTTCACAATTTTCATAATCTGGCTTGCCAGGAAAGGTCGGGAGGTAGTGATCAAAGCAGTGGTCTTCCTTGCTTTGGGATACAGCCTTCTGCTAGCCATCTTCCCTATTCTGGCAATAGTTCTCTGGATCTTAGGAATAAACGACCCAAATTGGCTTGTTTACAACCTAGTCGCTCTTCTTTCTGCAGCCGGGATGATGTATGCCCTGCACAAGTTTCCCGAATGGTACGTAGTGAACGCGGTTGGTCTGCTCGTAGGTTCCGGAGTGATAGTGATGCTCGGGATAGCCTTCGTTCCAGTCCTGATAATCCTCTTCATGGTCCTAGCCGCGATCTACGACCACTGGGCGGTCAACGGTAGCAAGCATATGCTTGAGTTGGCTGACACGATGATAGACCTGAAGCTCCCGGTGTTATTGGTGGCTCCGAAGAGCACGGACTACACCTTCATAGACCAGAAGGGAGACGTTATGAGTAAGGAACGCCCTTCGAAATCGGACGTTGACGAGGCATCGGCCCCCAAAACCAAGACAAAGGGTAGGGATGCCTTGTTCATGGGTCTTGGCGATGTGATCTTTCCCGGAATGCTGGTTATCTCATCGATCACTTTCCTACCCGACTACGGCCCAGTTGTCTTCGATTTCTGGGGTGAGCCAAGTAAGCCAATCTACTTGGGTGCGATGCTGGTAGGATTGGGAACCCTTCTAGGTGGACTTATCGGGTACGCAGCTCTGATGACCCAGGTCGCTAGAGGGAAGCCCCAAGCCGGTCTGCCGCTTCTGAACGGGGGCAGCATTTTGGGATATCTCATCTCCGGGGCAATATTCATTGGTATCGATGAGCTTTGGCAGGATATCACGTTCCTCTGACCAGTAAACACTTCGAGACTCACAAAGAGCACTTCTCACCACCATCAGGGACCGATTTGCTCAAGTGAGTGTCAGCCTGCCAAGACCTGATAGCAATGCTAGATATGTCGATATTCAGGGATGAGCCCGACCTCATCAGGGCCGATCACGATAGAAGGGGGATACCGCACGATCCGATAGACGAAGTAATCCGGCTGGACGAGGAGTGGAGGAAGGCCCAGTACGAAGTGGATCAGCTCAGGAGGAAGAGGAACGAGGCGGCAAGAGGCATTGCGGAAGCGAAGAAATCTGGCGATAGCGAGGCTGCTGGCAGAATCCTGAATGAGGTATCCGACATTGGTTCTCAGATTGACGAGCTCACCGTACACTCTGAAGAGTGTCTCTCGCAGAGAGACTCGATCAGGATGGGGATTCCGAATATTCTACATCCTCAGGTACCAATTGGAGAGGATGACCAGAAGAATACGCTCCACAGTCTTCATGGGGAGAAAGTGGAATTGGAGTTCGATCCCAGAAATCATAACGAGCTAATCGAAATGAACGGTTGGGTTGACCAGACTAGGGGAGCTAAGGTCACAGGTAGCCGATTCTACTTTCTAAAAGGGGACCTTGCAAGGATGGAGATGGCTCTACAGCAGTACGGTGCAGATTTTCTGATGGGACGTGGATACACCCTAGTACAACCGCCGTTGATGATGAACAGGGACGCCTATGAGGGCGTTACCGATCTCAGCGACTTCGAGACGGTGATGTACGGTATCGAGCCTGACAAGTACTACCTGATCGCTACTAGCGAGCACCCTCTAACGGCTATGAGGATGGATGAGGTTATCGAGCCTTCCGAGCTCCCGATTAAGATGGTCGGAGTATCCCCCTGCTTCAGAAGAGAGGTGGGGGCTCACGGGCTATCCGACAGAGGGATATGGAGGGTCCATCAATTCACCAAGGTGGAGCAGATTGTTATTTGTGATCCAGAGAAATCATGGGAGCATCACGAAGATCTCCTGACCAACGCCGTGGACATGTGGGATAGTATGGATCTGCACTACAGGGTGGTGAACATCTGTACGGGCGATATGGGGACTGTCGCCGCCAGGAAGTATGATCTTGAGGCATGGCTTCCCGGAGCTGGTTCCTACAAGGAGGTTGTTTCCTGCTCTAACTGCACAGACTACCAGGCAAACAGGCTCAGGATGAGATATAGGACGGCAGACGGGAATTCCCCAGTCCACACTCTGAACTCTACAGCAATTGCAACAAGCAGAGCCTTAGTGGCGATAATGGAACAAAACCAATTGGAGGACGGGAGGGTGTCAATACCCGAGACCCTTAGACCCTACATGGGCGGTAAAGAGGTTTTATCCCCGGTTTGATTCCATCCGCTTGCATCGGAGATTCTGATGATGGCTATGCCAATTGCTCCGCTAAGTGCGAATAGTATCATTGAAGGCAGCCCTGTAGAGGAAATTGCAACTCTTATTACCACTGTGGACAGAACGAACCCTGTGTTCCTAGCCAAATTACCGAAGTCTGTGTAGAACCAGTATGAGATGAGCAGGATTAGGATATCGGCCAGAATTAGAAATGTGAAGAAATCCAGGAAGAAAATCTGCCTGTTTACTTCACCTTCACCCTGTTGGACAGATGATACCCACCCAATCAAGGATGCTGAGGCTATAAGGAGGAATACAGGTACCATCATGATTGCTATCCTCTTCTTGGATTGTATGAATGAGGATACATGAATCGGAACATCATGGTGATTTTCATTGTAACTAGAAATCCTGTGATAGGTCAGAGATGTATAGAAAAGTGCTAGGAAGGCAGCGCATTCAGCGAGAAGGAGTAGGAGATCGTCGTCGATTGACAGATCATCAGAGAATTTGATCTCGGACAGCCTCTTCAATATCTCTCTCACTACTAGGAGGGTAGCAATCTCGAATTGCTTGCCCACAGCTGATGAAAACGAGTCCGGAATAGTCCTGATAAGCTGGTAAACTTCGTAGGTAAGAAGTATGGAAAACGGGGTATAGAGAGTAGACAGAGGAGATGCTACCAGTTCTGAGGACTCTCCGCTTATCTGGATTAATTGAGTGTAGTTTAGCGCCCAAATTACGATGTGTGAGACGAACCCGACAATTGCCGCGATTATCGCTATCTTTCTGATTCGTTCTTCTGTCTGCCTACCCAGTAGTGCATCGTATAGGTTGCCAACTCTGTCGATTTCAGACCCCATTATATAAGCGGTGATTTTTTTCAACCCTTTAATGATATGTTTTGTCACCCGGGCGGTGAGCGTTGTTCTGCTCATTCCACCCGGGTGGTCTACGTAATTCCGTTTTGGATCGGTACACTCAGAATAGACTGAACCAATCCAGCCTGGAGCTGGTCTTAATTTTCTTAAGAGGTAGGTTTCTCATCTAGTTCTACTTCCTTCTGTATACCAAGACAGCAGAGATCATCGCTATAGCAACCGCTATTGTAGTGAATCCTGGGGTGTTGTTGTCTTCCACGGCTGGTTCTGGTTCAACTACTTCAGCAGTTACTCCTGTGCCTACGGTCACCTTGCCAACCATTCCCATCGTAGCATGTGGCTCGCAGATGTAATAGAAGGTCTCGTCTTCATCGAAGGTGATCCTGTAATCGACAGTTGTCTTGGATTCGCCGCTGTACTGACCACCGGTCATCCTGGTTGTATCTCCTTCGTTTTCAATCTCCGCTACATTGTGTGCCATGGACTCGTCTTGCCAAATCCAGCAGACTGTCTCGCCTACGTCTATTGATAGATCTATATTGTCGTATGCCAACCCAGTGCTGTCGATACCGATGACATAATCACATCCATCTGGGATGACTGGTTCGTCGGCGGGTGGCATCAGGACCTTGTCGATGACGTGTATGACCCCGTTGGAGGCCAAGACATCTGCTTGGGTCACTGTCGCCTCGCCGATCTTGACCGTCCCGTCCGCGACTGTGAATGTCGCGTCCTTGTCGTTCAGCATCGTGACGGTCATGCCGTCGGTCACGGCGGAGGACTGCACCGAGCCCGCGTAGACGTGGTAGGTGAGGATGTCAGCGAGGGTCGCGTTCTCCTCGTCCGTGTCGTAGGTCGACAGGTCGATTCCGAGCTCTGCGAATGCCGCGTCGGTGGGTGCGAAGACCGTGAATGGTCCGGGACCCTGCAACGTAGTCACCAGGTTGGCATGGGTCAGGGCAGCGACTAGGGAGTCGTGCACTCCTGTCGCCTGGGCGTTCGTGGGTATATCCTCAGATTCTTCAGCCGCGACGATTGGGGTAACGGACATTGCCGCGATTGCAAATGTCACGTAAAACCCGACAATCAGTGGCATGATCATCTTAGTGTTCAGCATGAACTCAGGCTTGTCTATCCATTAATGAAAGGGTGTATCAATTCTGTATTTTTACCTATATACTTGTGTATTCCCAATGAGTTTTGAGGAGTGTAATGGGCTAAGCCATCATCAGGTTGTACCTGTGGAGTCCCTCTGGCTCCTTCGAGATTACTTCCCGGATCACTGTTATCTCGCTGCCCTCCGGATAGCGAGCCTGAAGGGCTCCCTCAATGATTCCGTCATCTAGTGCCCATATTGGGAGCCCTCCACCTTCGGGAAGTTCGGCAAACTGCACCTTGATATGGAATTCAGGCTCTAGGTCGTAGCTTAGTGTGCCCATGCCGGCATGCTCCCACCAGTCCATCATCTCATTGAGGAAGTCGATTTCCTGCTCCACACCTCTCAGGCTGAATGATAACTCCTGGCCCACTCTGTTCCCAACCTGCCTCATTAGCGAGGTTATGTCTATTCCGAAAGCCTCTAGGCTGCCAATTCCACCTTGGTTGAGTCTCTTTCTGGCATCACTTATCTCGAGGCCTGATGCCATAAAGGCTTCAAGGTTGAAAGGAGTATCATCCTCGGGTAGCTCTGCCTCGATCATAAGGACCTCCCTTATCTTTTCTAAGAAGGATCCCTCATTGAGTGTCAGCCTCAATGGATCGGTTATCTTCTCTTCTGTGTACCTCTTTGATGCGGTCTCAAAAGGTATAGCCTCCTCCCAAATTGCCTCGATCAGATTTCGCTGACTTTCAGCAAACTGGCTTGACTCGATCACCAATGCCGCATCGTTCTTGCCCTTTCCTACTGGATTCTCGTCTGAGCTGAGGTATTGGATTACCTCGCTGGAATCTTTGACGACGCCTTGAGCGTCCAAGTCATCAGAATGTCTCACCTCGATGGAACCGTGGATGTCCCTGTAGAACCTGACTGTTCTCCGATCCAGCTGGGCTAGAATCCTGACTTTAACTCCCCTCTCCGCTGCATCGTTAATGGATTGGATAGTATTCCCCCTGAATATGGGTAATATTCCAAACTTCCCGAGTATTAGGACTATATCCTCCTCCGCATTATCAGCCATTTTCTCAAGCCTGTTGAGGATCCTAACTCTCTCCTTCAGTATGGTAAACTTTGGATTCTCTAGGTCCTGAGTATCCTCCTGGACGAAATTAGACTTATCAATGGATGACTGGATCTCGTTGAAGCTCCTCTCTATTCTGCTGAGTTGTCCTCGCCGTATGTCTATTAGGTGCTCCACTGCTTTATCAATTCTAGGACAGGAGAACCTCATTGGCCTGTCTGCGATTACCGACACAAGGCCTATGTCTTGGAGTTCCTCAAGGGATTTGTAAGCCTCCAATCTCGTTGTTCCAAGTTCTTTTGCCACCTCACTTGCCCTCATGTTGGACTTTCCAGATAGTGCCCCAATTACCGCAATTTCTCTCTCTGCCAAGCCGGAGTCTCTGAGTATCTGATTCCAGTCCATCTTCAATTCACCCCTGATTCCGTGAGAGCGGAAATTATCTGAGCCACGTGCTTCCTAGGTCTAAACAACCAGTCGTAGACATGTTTGACAGTGTTGTCTGGGCCTAGTACGAAAGATGACTTCGCAGGGAACATTCCGAGGTGAACAGGGACTCCAAACTGATTCGCTATCTCCCTATCGGGGTCTGATAGTAGTGTGAAGGGTAGGTTAAGTTCCTTCTTGAACTCCCTGTGCTGTTCAACTGAGTCTTGACTGACTCCAATCACTTCAACGGGAGGCGACAAGGATCTGAATAGGTCGTACTGTTCTTTGAAGTTTAGACACCCCCTTTTGCAGGTTGGTGACCCGCTCTTGGCGTAGAAGAATACTATCTTCCACTGCCCATCAAGATCGCTAAGGCGAAACTTCTCATCCTCGCTGGTGAGTAGCTCGAAATCCTCAGCTTTTTCTCCGATTTGAATCGTCATCTGATTTATCCTCCCGCCGCCGATGGTTTTGAACATTACAGTCCTATCCAAGATTGAGCATATGGCCCATTCTCTCGTTCTTGGTTCTTAGATAGTCGATGTTCTCCGTGGAGATCCCGCTTATGTGTGGGAGTCGAAAGTTGACCTTGATGCCATTCTCCTGCAATCCCTTAATTTTCAAGGGGTTGTTTGTCATCATCCTCACGGATTTGACGCCGGCTTCCTTCAGCATCTTGGCAGCGATACCGTAAGTCCTCGCATCTGCTGGTAGCCCGAGAGCTAGATTAGCGTCGAGGGTATCATATCCAATGTCCTGAAGTGCGTAGGCCTGGATTTTGGAGTGTAGGCCTATTCCTCTACCCTCTTGTCTAAGGTAGACAACGGCTCCGCATCCTTCCTCTTGGATCATCTTCAGTGAGGCTTGCAACTGGGGGCCACAGTCACACTTCATCGATCCGAAAGCATCGCCCGTCAAGCACTCTGAATGAATTCTAATCAGGAGGGATTCCGCATTCTCTAATTCGCCCACGTACACGAGGCAGTGCTCGAGCCCGTCTTCATCGACTTTTACTCTTATTCTGAAGTTCCCGCTCTCCGTTGGTAGGAATGCATCGGCGTCAATATCTGTTGGTTCTTCCGGCAATCTAACTTGCATGGTCATATTATAAGGCTCGTCGGTCTACTTATGAATTGATGTTTATCGATTGTCAAGAATATTCTATTCGTTAGGTTGGATTTTTTGTTCTGGGATTCAAACCATAGGATGCGCCAAAGGCAATGAACATCCAATAGATTCCGGGGCGTATTTCGAAGAACCGCACAGGGTATTCCCATATTGGGAACCCTGCAGAAATAGTGTAGGTTATCAAGTCCATCACTATCAGAGCGAACACGAAATATTTCAGGTTCCTGTGGGCTTTCCTCCCCCTCTCCCTAATCTCGGGTGAGTCCTCTTTGAGATTCCCAGATACCAAAAGGTTGCTGCCGTAAAAGAAAGTGGCTAAGAATACCAAGGGGGTTACGTCCCAGAGTGCCCAAGCTAGCATAAATAGAGGCGGATTCACAGACGCCATAGACGTTGAATCCAACTCTACCAGCCAGGCGTATGTGTCTGGCCACTCTAGGATTGTGTCGATGCTCAAGAATAGTGCGGCGAACCCATTAGAACCATCCCACCACCAGTCACCGAAGATGAAGGCGAAGAGGAATATCCAGATGGCCGATGCCTTCTGCTTGGAATATCGGGACCATTCAGTAGGTTCTCCTTCCGATTCTGCATCTCCTTCCTGTCCGAACTCAGGCTCCTGTGGTTCTGTAACCCCCTCATCGCCAGTTATCTGAATGGA
>MDTD01085336.1_pt1 | contig 15041 bp, 8 predicted proteins | sample 811221 | NCBI WGS metagenome assembly MDTD01 (sample SAMN05326646, study PRJNA326480) | marine metagenome | isolation source: seawater | place: Pacific Ocean: South West | collected 2011
AAAATATGGTATGTATTTGGCGTCGTCGTGCAAATAATCCAAATATTCCTTATATCTCTCATAAACGTCTCCATCTTCACTGTATATCTCTGCAATCTCCTTAACTTTTTTTATGAGTGATTCTCTTTTGAAACCTATTAAATCAATAACCTTTAAATCAATGCCGTATATCATATTATCGGCATAAATATATATTATTCTGTTATTAAATAAATATGCTGAAATACCCCTAGCGCCTCTGATTTCAGATATCATAGATTTCAATGTCCTCAAATCCTGAATAATCGGATCAATATTTGTATATTTAACACCCCTTACCAACTCTTTGATGGCGTGTCCGACAAACTTTGAAACGTCTTTTAAATAAATGGAACGTCGCTCCTTTGGTGAGAATGTCCACCATAGATTTTCTCCAATGTGATGATTGGTGATTTTAACATTATATCCCTTCGCAATGTCCCAACCAATAATCAATGTCGGCAAAGAATCATTATCAACTCCAGATACGAAGTTTACTAACTTACCATTTACCTCATTAACCTCACCATCGAAAACAATATTCGCAACTTTCATATTACGAATATACGAAAAATATTTGAAAATGTAAAATTATTCTGCGGTTGTATCTAAACCTAAATAACCTTTAGTTGCCTTTTGACTAAAGTCTTTCTTATATTGTATGGCGTTTTCATTCCTAGTCTTTATTGTGTATGACTTTGGACCCCATTTACCATCTTCCCTAACACCATTAGTGTCGAAACCCCCAATACGATTTGTAGTGGCATAACTGAAATCTTGTAAATCTCCGTTTTTGTCTTTCCATTGGTTACCACATTGCCACCAACTAATCTTACCACCATTATTTGGGAAGTTATCATTATTACTATTCACCTCATGGACTAAACTTCTACCAATATCTCCTTGAAAATCATTACCCCAAAAATAGATGTCAGGTTTACGATCAGGAGTCACTTCAAAATGAGTAGTTACCCACTTTATCGTACTAAAGTTTTCTTTCAAAAAGATAACCAACTCTTTTGCCGATGTCATTTGTTCCTCTGACATAACATTTGGGTTATCTTGAGGAGTATAAACAAAACTAACCCCTATTGAATAATAGTTTAAATCTCCCTTATTTGTATATGTATTACCTCTAGGACCCCAACTATGTCCAGCATGTGCAGCTCTCATATTGATTGGACAACATTGAACTATTTTACCGTCAGTATCTATAAGGAAATGATAAGATAACCCATTACTGAAAAGTGAATTAACTGCACTTGACAAATCATTACCACCTGTCCAATGAAAAAGAACAACCTCTGGTCCTTTTTTACTTCTCCAAGCTTGCATTTCATATTTCACAGGGAAGAAAGGTTCTAACCTCTGTAAACCATATGTGAATTTATAATATAAATTTTTATCTCCGTTAAACATAATTTACTATTTCTGACACCCCTTCTTGACCCGAAACAGTCATAACCAACTTCCAATCTCTAGATGTAAAACTAACACCTGCACTTTCTGTAATCAAACCAGCACTTACTGCAAAGTTAGTTATTACTGGGACATTTGTAAATGGTATTTTCACACCACTAAACGATGTTGTCATATGATTTGGTGTTATGTTATGTGATAACTTAGTTATCATAAATGCCCCAGAGAAAACTGGTACATTTGTCAACTGAAAATACATAAGTGGCTCAATCACCGCACAACCCATCATTTCAACCTGACAAGTATATGAACGTTTAGTATATAACTGTAATAAATCATTACCTTTATATGCTACCGCATTGGCTTCTTTACCAACTTTACTTAAATCATCAATAACTTGTAATGATTCCGCAGTCTCAGTATATTCTGACTGATCAAAGTTAACACTCTTAAAGATGTTTTGATTTTCTTTACCAAAAGAAAAATTAAATACTGCAAGTTTTTCATTTTTATTTTTATCATATACGGTGTTGAAGTCATCAGGTAATCTTTCATTATTTAAAAAGTCCACACTATTATCACCATATTCTGAATCATTTAAGTTTACTGTATCTGACCTATTTCCAACATAAATACAAATAAAGGCTGGTGTTATACCATTATCTCTAACTACAGTCTGAGGAGTGAACATATTTTTTATTCTCTGTACACCTTTTTCTCCTACATTACCAAAATCAGTAAAATGAGGCAAAGGATGAAAATCAAAGTTATTTTGTGATAATAACTCATAAAGAACATTATACGAAGATGTGTTAGAATCCTTAAATAATTGAGTGATACTTTTTGGATTTATCATAGCATCATCACCAATATCATTCATTGCCCTATCTCTAAACTTAAAAAATCTACTCAAACAAATCCCATCATTATCAACAAAACTATTACCTGCAATCCACTTATCATATAAGTTTTTACACTTTAAATAGATGTCTAACTTTATATTATCATCATCTATACTATTTAATGGTCGTTTAACTTCACTCTCTTCTCTATCTTCCCTTATTCTTTTAACCTCAGTTAAAAAACTCTCCACATATTTACTTAAAGTCCTACTTTCAACATAAAAAGTTGGTAGGTAGTTATTAATGGGTTCTTTAGGTGTTGTAGCCTCAATAGTACCTTCTCGCTGCGCTATAAAGTTTCTCCAAGTGCCGTTCAACAAATAAACAACACTTTGTTTAACATTAAGTAAACTAAAAGTCTCAGGATTTAAAAACCTAAGTCTAGGAGAATATACTGGTCTTTCCGTCGTTGGCGTCACTGAACCATTTACAATATACCCAGATGATGTCACCTCTACTTTAGGTGATGCACCTTGAAAATCTCCCTTATCATAATAATCAGAAATGAAAACCGCCTTATCCCAATCATTCAGATAACCGCAATTATCACGTAAAGTTAAAGTATATGGGGTTTCACCAACTCTTAATCTACCATATGACCTACCATCTTCAGTATAAAGATACCTTGATGTTTTTCCAATTAATTGATTGGGATTTAAACTTATGTAATGTCTTCTAAGTAAATTTCTATCTTCAATATTTCTTTTTACAACATCCCAAGTTGTACTAACAATCGTATTACCTTTTTCGTTTGATGATGCGAAATTAATAAATTCCATAATAAACATATCTCTTATCTTCTTAGGTGCGTTAACAAAAGAATACATAGAGACATCATCTTTAATAGGTGTTATTTTTTCTTCTCCATTGATAGTAAAATAAGGGAAACCAACCGAAGATCTAGAAATACCAAAATCTACCGTATCTATATAGTATTTAGTTTTATAGTCTTCTAATCCAGACTCATCGTACTTAGCAAAGTTTCTTAAATAATCATAATGAATACCTAAATCTGTTTTTTGTTGTGTACTATATGTACTAGCATCAAATGCAGTACCAGTTAAAATATTTTTATCCCCATACTGTATAGGGTCTGCATTATTATTAGCAACCATATACTCATACCTCCACAATGTAGCACCAATCCATAATAATACAACTTCTGGCATCTCTATTATTGCACTACTATAAACTAAACAAGCATTTAATGTATTATTAGACAGTTTGTCAAAAACTAAACCACTATCACTTGCTTCTTTTTCACCCAAGGTCAACTCCAAAGAGTTTAACCACAAATAAGCAGTTGATAAGTCAGAAAGTGCATATGGTTCATTATCTATAGGGTTATTAAATAAACTCCCTACATTATCATTTAATTTATACCACTGAGTATCTTGTATTTGTCCAACATAAATTGGTCTATCAACATCTCCGTCATCATCAAATTTTACATATATTGGGAAATCCCCATATGCCAACCCATTTGGGTTTGTTTTCACAACAGGATTATCCTCTGGTTTGTCGTTTGGTTTATCCATAGACTCCAAACAAACATTTACCAAATTATTTTCATAATAATCTATTTTTTCAGAAGTTTGTATTTCTCTATCACTACCTCTTCTATCACCATTAATATAACTAGACTTTTCCTCTTCCTCATTGAAAAACTCAATAACATTAAACTCACTAAATTTCGGAGTTAAGAAGTACCCCTCACCTAAATTGATATTATCTAAACCATCAGTTAGGTCTTCTATTTTTTCGTTCTTTTTTGGTTTTGTTCGTGTACCTCTAGTACCTTTGGTGATAATATTAAAACTCACACTATCATTATCAGTTGGGTCGAAATACCCAGAAACGATAATGTCATCATTAATCTCTAACTTCACACCATCACCAATGGGTTTTTTAATTTTATCATCTTCTGTTAAACGTGTGGAAGATAAATAATATAGTGAAGTATTATCAATAGGGTTGAAACTATTTGCAGGTATTGGGAGAGCAAAACCACTTACCCTTATGACTGCATCACCTTTCGCCACTTGACTAACTTCATATGTGTTAGATGTTTTGTAAAGTAAGGTTTCTGATTGTCCAGAATATAAAGGTTCTTTATTTGTATTACCCCCACTCTGACTATACAAAAATAACTGTTCAATATCTCCAATTATTTGTTCTGTTGTTTTATTCGCCAACGTATCTATGGTAGTTTGACTTGTTGATGTGACATAAAATATACCAGCCTCTGCCCTAGCTAAGAAATCAACAATACTCATACTATCTTCCATAAAATTATCAAACCAAGTTAGTTGATTGTGGGTTTGTGTCTTACCAAACATATCACCATAATAACCTACAGGTGATGGGTTAGAAAAACGCAAACCTTGTGCATATGTATAACTCAACTGAACCATCAACCTACTCATAAGTTTCTTCAATATCCCATTGTAATCCATATTATTATATGGTATGGGGATGTTAGTATTTAACATCAAAGGACTTTCTGACATGCTAGTAGGTATCCAACCATCACCACTAGTTAATAACTCACTAGATGTATTTAACTCTTGTTGGGTATCAAACAATGCACTTATAAAATCTTCAACGAATAAAACTTCTGGCATCGACCTAAGTGAAGGGTTAGATCCTGGATATTTCAAAATAGGCGCACCATTTTGTCCTTTTGAATAATCATTCTCATAATATAAAGGCCAAGGGTATCCATCTTTGTTCTTTTTTATTCTACCTTGATCAACTTTGGCAGTATCTCTTATTTCTAATATTTTTTTTATTTTTTCTGGTCTAACACTAGCCTCCCTACTAGTTGTCATTAATCTAGTTAAAAATATATCAAAACCACACATTAAAACTTCAATTACGTTTTTAATTCTAGGGTTGAAGTTGTTAGATGCTAATATTTCATCACCTACTGTTTTTAACTCTTTAGTAATTTGACTTTCTAAAATCTTAAACTGTATTTCTATTTTGGTAAATATCTCATCATATGGTGTTGTATTTACTTTTACTAAAGGCTTTGCATTTTGAAAAATTACAGATTTACCATCAACTTTATAATCTGTTGGTGTTGATAAGGAGTCTTGTTTTGTCTTTAAAGATTTAACTAATAAATTAATCTGTTGTAAAAACCCTTCACTATTTTCTTTTATTAAGAAATCAATATTTTTATTAATACTATTTGGGTCATTAATAAATTTATTCTTAACAATATTTTGTATACTATTTTGAGGGTTGGCTTCATTTTCAGCCGAAATGGCAGTTATCTTTCTTTGGAGTTCTAAAAGATCTTGTCTATATATTGATATTTGTTCTATCTTCTGTCTTTGTGGTCCAGAATTTGCAACATTTATATCGTCTGATACTTTTTGTGCTTTATTTATGAACTCCTTCACTGTATCTACATCAGGCACACAAGGACATACCATGTCTTTCCTACCACCCACAGACATATAAGGAGCTGCGATAGAAAAACCCATTAACAAATCAGATAATAACGCAAAAGTATGACCTATAAAATCACATCTTATTTCAAAATTACCAGTCTCACCATTAAACTTACTATTAAATTTCATCAAATGTAATGGGTAAGACACTGTATCACCATAATAACCTTTAAAAGTTAAATAATATAATGGGTATGGTAATCTAAAAAATGCACCATAATACTTTGAATCTGCACCATCTTCAAATAATGAAGCACCACGAATATCAACAAAATCAATAGTGACTCTGGGTACAAATGAAGCATCAAACTGAATATCTACGTTAGTAATACCAAAACCTTCTGAAGTACTTACTTTACTCTTACCACCAATCTCAGTCCAACTAGTACTAAGCATAGGAGTTTCACCCTCACTAACACGAGGAAATGTGAAACTGACTTTAGATTCAGGATCAACATCCATTAATAGTTTACCATCCTTTAATTTAGGATCGTTTTTTAATATACTTCTGGCTGGTATTTGTGCAGTTAAATCTAAATATATTATTAAATCCTCATGATTTACAATATTTCTATTTTCATTAACTGGCGGCTCTACTAATATGACTCTATTTGAACTTGCCATTTAAAACTATTCGTTACCGTATTGGTTTATATATTGTTGTGTTTTTATTTCAAATTCTTGAATGACATCTTTGAATGGGAATGGTACTCTTACAATATCACCATCGTTAATATTAAACTCTAACCCCCCATATTGTGGATTGGCATTCATTATTAACCAGTTATAATAAGGAGTATTATAATAAGTCTGTGAAATCTTATCTAACCTAGTATCTCCCACTTTATACACTATGTATTTATCAGTAGATCTTGTATCAATACTAATAAAAGGTGTTGATGTCACTCTACCATCATTTCTAAACTGTGAATATCTATCGTAATATTGTCTTCCCTTTGCCATATTATTTTATTTTTTAGTATTAATCTGAATCAGGTATGAAAATAGTTTTTCCATCAGGTGTAGTTACCCATTGTCCAGGTATCCCATCATTAGTTCCACTATTACCAACACAAGAATTATCGATTGGTATGTCAATAGGACAAGTATTTTCTGTAAATTCAACTTGTTTTGAAACCAATAAGAAGTCATTATCTTTCTCTGCAGTATGAGTAGTTAAATAATATGTTTTACCAAACTCTAAATATATATTTTCTATTTTACCACCGTAAAGATGTGTAGATCCCGCAGCAACACTTTGTGTGGCAGTACCTCCATTTGGCATCTTACCATCGGTATCTCTTATTTTAGTTATAAATGTTAAGTCATTTGGTGTAGTACCACTGAAGTTAATACTAAATGTAACATCTGTTTTAAATCTTCTTTCATTATAATAATCTTCACATTTAGGTAAAAATTGTGGTAACTGATTATTATCCTCATAAGGACACATAATGAAGAATGAATTTATTCCTACTTCCCCAACCTCATATGTTGCATCTTCACCAAACGTTGGTGTTGGCGGAGCTGGTGTCGGTGGCGGATTAGGTACGACATCTCTCTTTTTAATTTTAGTTTTCTCTTCCTTTTTAGGTACTACCTTATCCACAGGTATATCCTGATAAACTTCAGTATTAGCAAAGAAGTTATAAGATAATGCATTCTGTAGTTTAGCAATCGGACCGTTCAAACTAGATCCACCAATCATTTTCATATTTAAATCCACAGTAGCAATCATTGGTTGTATACCTATACCATCAGGATTTAAATCCCATAAGTTATCATCATAACTAATATTACAACTATCTATTACAACTTTAGTATAGTAAAAATCTCCAACCCTCAATATACACACAGGTGGTCTACCAAATGCCATATTGTTTGGAATGTTGTCATTAGTTTCTTTATTTTCTATATTGATAGAAGGACCCTGTCTTGTACATTGTAATAAGAAAGTTAATCTCTTATTAAACCCTTCAGGTGTCATAGAATGAAATGCTGGATGGAAAAAATCTAACTGTTGTTTTAAGTTTTTGAATAATGCAATCCTATCGGTTTCATCCATAGCCTCAAAATAATCAGATTCACATATTGGTATTGCACCACCCTGAAGAAAGGTTTGGGAAGCAGTTACATCATTTTCTACATTATCATCCAAAACACTATTTAATGATCCATCATAAGCTGGATTGTATTGTACTTTAATAAATAAAGATTGGACACTTTCAGGGTCACAACCTGATAAATCCGAACTGTCCCATTCTTCAGTAATACGATTATCAATATCGTCAATACCGAAAAACTTAGATAAATTACTCTCTGACTCTGCCTTACTTTTTAAGGTAGTTTTTATATAACTTACAAAGTCATCTATTCTATTCTTTGCACTAAAACTATCCGTATCTTTTGTAGTACCAGTACATGTTAAGTCATAATCAAAACTAGTATTACCAATCAATTTAATATTCACAACATCAATAACATCATAAAGATCATTGATGAATGCTGCCAAATTAAATGAACCATTTCTAGTATTACCTGTTGCGTTATCCACAAAACTGATGGTATCCGCACTATAAAATATAGTTTGTGGCTCTACATTCCTTGGTAGTGAGAAACTACTACTAATTTCTCCTAATTTTACATTTTTACCTTCTTTTGCCAACATAACTTCAGCTTTGGCGATTGTATTGTTTGAAACATTTAACTCACCAAATGGAAGTTTTTCATACTTATAACCTAATCTACCATTTATAGTCTTTTTTAACTTACCGCTAGTTGCACCAAAGTATTGATTTATACTAATCTGATTTGGTCCTCTTTGGTTTCTCATTGCATTCAATATTGAGGGGTGATCTACAATTACTTTAAACTGAAGTGTCATCGACCTCTCAGTGTTATTATAAGTATAAATAGGTTCTCCTCTACCCACAAATTGAGTACTTTGCCAATTTACAGTACTATTATCTGTTATTGTAATACCATAAGGTGGAAACCACATTATCCTACCCTTAGTTCCCGTAACTGGATCCCCAGGTCCAACCTCTTTACATGGTAAATCTGGAGTATTGTCTGCCCATGCTAAATTCTCTATCGAGAACATTAAATTTTTAGGAGGTGTATTACCTATGAAACTTCTCTTTTTAGGTGCAATATTAGCAAATCCATTTTTATCTAATGAACTTTTACCATCCTCCATCATATATGGAGATTCATTCCTTATTAAATCACTAATCCTAGAATAAGGTTTCTCTACTGTAAACTCTCTTGCTAACTTTTGTGGATTATTAATATCTTTAACATTACTACCCTTTGTGTATGGTTCTCCACCATCAGGGTTTTGATATGTAGTCTGTGTTTGATCAATAACTTTACCAATACTATTACTCTTATAGTTCTTTAATAAACTTTGAGTGAAACTTAATAAATCTTTCTTGTCTTTTTCAACAACAAAACCATCATTCTTCTTCCAATAAAAATCACTAATCCTACTGTCAGTACTAGTCTTTTGTTTCATATCACTAGTTGTAGGAATATTTTGAGTTGAAGGTGTGTTAGTATTTATAGTTAAATCGGCAGAATTTACATCATAGGTTGACCTTTGTGGTGGTGGGTCATAAATAATTTCATCACTAGCATTTGTTAAATTCCTATTGTCATCTTTACCTACAGAGTAAGGTCTGTTGTATGTATAATCCTGACTAACAAAAGCTCTCGTAGTTACATTAGCAGATTGTCCCCCATTTCCTTTGAATGTATTATCAATGAGGTTTTTAATACTGATTGCAGTTGAGATAAACTGTCTTGTATCTGATTGTTGAGAAGTATACTGTTGAGGTATTGCTATTGCAACCCCCAAGTTTGTTATCCTTTCAGCATCGTCAGAGTTGGCTAAATTCCTTAATAATAACCTTTTTCTGAATTCACCTGAAACTACACCTAATGTATCTAGAGCCATAAATTGTACTTTATATTATATAAATACCTGAATGCTTAATTTATAATAATATATGCAAATTACAAAATAATTAAACTAGATATAAAAAATTAATAAGCTATATAATTAATCTAGGCTTGTGTAAATAAAAGAAATAAAAATCAAAAAGTCAAATTACCCCATAGAATAGTTACCCATTGATAGATTTGGGTTACCTGAAGAACTACCTTTAATCAATATTTGTTCTTGAGTTTTAATTGTCTCCAATATTTTATTTGAAAGTTGTTTAACGAATTCATCTGTTAATAACTGACTCTTCATACCTTCAACAGATATTTCCCCACCAATAGTGGCACTACCCTCAACTGTAACTGTTAATGGTTTTGCTTTAGCTGCTGCATTGAATAACTCTAATAGTTTATTTATCCTTTCATCTGATATTGATGTTAACTCAGTTAGATTATCTAATGAACCTGCACTGATTGCATTTATTGCTGTACCTAATGCCAATATACCTGCAGTTAATCCCCCTACACCAACTAACGCAGGAGCCCATAACACACCAGCCGCAACTAAAGATGCAGTCAATAATCCAATACTACCACCTAACATTAACATACTACCACCTATTGCTAAAATTTCCCCAGCACTGAACCCTTTAAATGATTCAACTAAACTAGACATACCAGTTGCAGCTAACCAAACACCACCCCCAACTAAAGCAATGGAAGCACCTAATGCCAATAAACCTGGAGCACCTACCGTTGCAGCCATACCCACTGAAACTATTGCAGGGATTAACGCCATTAAACCATACCCAAATGCACCAATAGCAACTGTTGCACCTATAATTTGTGGTACATCTAAACCACTAAATGATTTTACTAAATCAGCTACCCCCCCAGCCGCTAAACTAGCACCGTAACCAACTCCAACCATTGCAGCACCAAATGCCAATAACTTACTAACTGATACTTTACTTAAACCTTCAAAGAACCCTGAAAAGAATCCACCACCAGCACCACCAGTACCACCTAACCCTGGTATTTTACCAATAGCACTAGACATTAAACCACCTATTTTAGAAACACCAGCAGTTAATAACTTAGCCGTAAACATAGTTGCTAAAGTTGCACCACCTAATGCTAACGTTGATAATAATACTTTACCAATAGTACCTTCTTTACCAAAAGATGTTGATAAATCTGCAATAAATGCAGTAACACTATCTAACATATTCACTAATGGTAAAAATGCAGTTTTTAATGACTCAATCAATCTACCAAAAGCTTTATCAAAACTGGCAGCCGCCTTTGCTCTTGCTTCTAAATCTTTTTGATTGGATTTTATCATTTGAATCTGAGAGGTAGTCAAATCCTTTAATAACCTTGGTGTACCATCAGGCATTGTTATGGTAAATCCACCTTTATCTTTATTGAACTCTGCAATATTACTAACAAAATCTAAAGTCTCTTTATCAAAGTTGAATCTGAACTGACTTCTTATACGTGTATCTTTAGCTGCCTGTATTGCCGAATCTCTAAGAGTTTCATAACTTAAACCTGTAGCTTCTGCAACTTGTCTCAATCTATCTAACTCCAAAGCAGATACTTTAAACTCACCAGTCTGTTCGTTGAATATGGCAGATTCTGCAGTAGCCTTTGCAATAGAATTTGCTAACTCTTCAGGTGCATTACGTGCCCTATACATCAATGTAAATGGATCACCTAACCTTGAGAACGCCCCTCCTAACATTTGTAAGTTAGCTGCCAACTCAATAGCACCTTCAGGACGGAATATCTTATTAGCTAACGATTCAATCTCAGACATTTCTAATCTGAACTTTTTACTAACCTGTACTAATTTAGTCAAACCGTCAATACCATTGTTAAAGTTTAATCTACTTATTAACTTAACATTTTGAGTCATTGACTCAACAACATCGCGAGAATTTAATCCAAGTTGTGAGGATTGGTTAACGACATTGTTCATTATCTTTTCGGTGTCGTATATCGACAATCCCACCTTAGAAATATTACCTAAGAATGCACCTGTATTTTCTACTGAAATACCAGTACCTTGTGCAATTCTAACTACACTTTCATTTAATTCTTTAGAGAATACGACTGCACGTCCAGTTTGTTCTGCGAAGTTATATTGTGACCTCGCCAATTGTTCAACACTAACTCCTAAAGCAGCCGCATAACTGGCAGCATTAAACATTGCACTTTCTAAAGCTTCCGCTTGACCACCACTAGCACCTAAATCTCGTGTTAACTCTCTAACTGCAAGATCTGCAGCCATAAGGGTATCGAAAATCTCATAAAAACCAGGAATACTATTGGCTAACTTATTATTTAAAGATGTTAAACCTTCGTTTATTCCTTTTTTTATTTGATTACCTATTGATTTTGTGAGAGAGTTGAGTTGTTTAGCCTCTTCATTGATTCTCTTCATTTCGGCTAACTCTTTCTCCCTTTGTTTTACTATCTCTTCATTTACTTCACCACCTTCTTGTTTGAGTTCGTTAATCTCATCTTCTAATTCTTTAATTTTCCTAACACCTTCTAGTATATTAAGATTTTGCTGCAAATAAGTAGCAATATCCTGATTCATACTTTTCTGCAGATCAGCCAGTTTTTTCCTAGCCGCTAACTCTTCCTCAACGAGTTTTTTAATCCTTTCTCTTTCTTCTTCTTCTCTGGATGCCACCTAATGATTATTTAATTTCTAATATTACAGGTACTGATGTTTTGAATAAATTTTTACCACCACCTGGTGAAGTCATTTCTTTTTGAATATATGCCTTTGTTTTTTGGTTTGGTTTATTTTCGTCTATAGTAACACCTAAACCAATCGGCCCAATATCTCCATACTTATTTTTTTGTTTTTCTAAATTTTTAGAAACTAACCAATGTTTAATATCTCCACGACCACCAGACTTTACTTTATATGTTAAAAATAAATCACTAAAGTTACCTTTTGTCGATGTTAATTTTTCATTTAATTCTTTTCTAACACTATCTGCGGGTCTAACTCTCACTTGAATGGTTTCACCATCTGTGAATTTATGAGGTTCTTTTTTATTGCCAGTTTCAACACCATCTCCAAAGTCACTATCACCTAAACCCCACATATCCATAAAGTCTTTATAGATTTGTTTTGCGTTTCTAGCCTTTTCTAAAAAATCAGACATTTTGTTTACTGCTTCTCTTTCCCCTCTAAGTGAATATTTTCTCATCTCAGCCATTTCTCTATTGACTGCATCTAATACTTCATCTTTAGTTTCACAATCAGAACAAATACTACCATCCTTCATCATACTACCAAACGAGTTTCTCATTTTAGAAGCCCACTCTTCACCTTGGTTATTAACCAGTGTTGGTGCAAGTTTACTATCAAATAGAGATAACTTGTCTTCAATTTCTTGTGGTGTTAATCTCTTTTGGAGTCGTTTTATCATATCACTTATTGACTTAATTTCTCCTTCTAAAGAATCTTTAACTTCTTGTTCTGTCTCACAATATGTCTTACCAGTTCCCATACATGTAGTACCACGTTTGAGTTTATCTCTAAGATTATTTAAACTATCGAAGTTAACCTCTATACCTCTTGATTGTAACCCAGTCAATGCAGACTCAAAAAACCCAATATAATTATCAATCTCACTATCATCTAATACGTATGGGTTTAATTTTATTTTTTTACCTAAAGTACTTTTCATAACCTCAGACAACTTAGCTGAACCACCTTGTTTTAATAAGTCCTCCACATCTCTTTTAAATGAGTTATATATTTCAGTAACTTTTTTAAAATCATTTATGTCTTTATTTGAAGTATAAGTACCTTTCATATAGTCAACTAAGTCTTCACACTTAACCATTCCTCTACCGCCACAATATTGTTTTGGTTTTAATAAATTATTATAAATAATATTATCGATAAATGGTTTAACCTCATCTACACCTTTGGCATTCTTATCAACACCAACAAGTGAAGGTTCAATAGTTAACTTATCAACTAAAAACTTTTCTAACTCATCGAGAGATTTTTGTAACTCTGCAGTTACATTCTCAAGAATAAAATCATTAGACTCTATTCTTTCATTAAGATTTAGTATTCTTTTTATTTCCGATTCTAGAAATAACTTAGATGTTTTATCCATTGATTGCATACTTTTTTATAAATATCCAAAAAAAGTATTATTTACATCCTTTTTGACTTCATTTTCTGTTCTTGTTTCTGTTGTTCTTCTTTTTGTTGATCCATTTCTCTTTGGAACTCCCCCAAAAAGAATCTTCTTTCATAAACAGGCATATTCATCACATCAGCATATGAGAACTTCATGTGCTTAACTAAAATGTATTTCTCCTTTAATAAGTGAGTCCTAAGCTCCGAGGTTAGGCCAAAAAAATTGGAGTGTAATTGGAAGCGGAGTACGAAAAAAGTTACCAGTAGGAGATTCAACCTCAACATTAAGGTCAACTCCTGGTTCTATCTCATCTACATACTCTCTAAACTTCAATGAATCAAATGCTGGCATTACTGTAACAAACTTAGCAATGTATGCTTTGTCTCTGTTACCGTCGATCTCTGTAATTTGTCTCTCTAACCTATAAGTTAAAGTGTTTGATACGCTTCCTTTTACAATTTTTGATCTTTTTTCGACTCTAGCCAATATTTCTGATTCGTCCTTTGCAGTGAGTAATCTGAACTTTATTTCTTTTTTACTTCTTGGTAATGAAAAACTAAACTCCCCTTTTTCATCTGGAGTAGCACCAAGCTCTTTTGTTTTTAACTCCGATAGATTTATCTCATATTCAAACTCCTGTCCATTTTCAGGATCAGTTAGTTTAACTGGGTACATTTCACCATAACCTGTCGCCCTGAGAAATATCATTATTGCATTCCTATCACCAACTAATAAATCACTTGATGAAACTCCTGCTTGTTTAATTTTTTGTTCCAAAAGGTAATCTATAACTTTACCACTTTGTAACAAGTTTGGAGATGTTAATATATTTTCATCTGCCGCTGTTAAATACTCAACCTTAACATGTGAAATGTTGCCTTGGTATAAGACTCCCTTTGATGGTAACTCAATAACATCAAATGGGATTTCAAATGTAGGTTCAGTCTGTGCTTGATTTTCCATAAATTTAAAACTTTTAACATAATATAATAAAACTTATTCGTAAATAAATATTACTTTTAAGAAAATGGCATAAAAAAACCTTCCACCATTTCTGATAGAAGGTCTATTTCTCTGTTTAACCTTATTGTATTAGAACAATAAGATACATC
>MDTD01108019.1_pt1 | contig 15040 bp, 13 predicted proteins | sample 811221 | NCBI WGS metagenome assembly MDTD01 (sample SAMN05326646, study PRJNA326480) | marine metagenome | isolation source: seawater | place: Pacific Ocean: South West | collected 2011
CCGGCATCAGCCCCGGGAATGGGAGCTATTGCCGTAATCCGAATCAGTGGGCCAGAGGCAATATCAATTACTCAAAAGTTTTTTAAGCCCTTTAAACAGGGGAAAAAGCTATCGGATGCCCAAACCCATACCGCACATTTTGGAGAAATTCACGATGGAGAAAAAGCATTGGATGAGGTACTCATCAATGTATTTCACGATGGGAAATCCTTCACAGGAGAAGAAACCACAGAAATCAGTTGCCACGGTTCAACGTACATTACTCAATCCATAGTTCAATTGTTCGTAGACGCAGGAATACGAGCAGCCGATGCAGGCGAATTCACCATGCGGGCTTACCGAAACGGAAAATTTGATTTAAGTCAGGCAGAAGCAGTAGCCGATTTAATCCATTCCACCTCAAAAGCAAGCTCACAACTGGCCTTAAGCCAATTAAAAGGAGGTGTGAGCTCTGAAATATCAAAACTAAGAGAGCAACTTTTAAACTTCGCATCACTCATCGAGCTCGAACTCGATTTTAGTGAAGAAGATGTTGAGTTTGCCGATCGAACCGAGTTCATAAAGTTGGTCAACAATATCCAGAAACTTGTTCAAAAGCTAATGACCTCCTTTTCACTGGGTAATGCCATTAAAAACGGTTTACCCGTTGCTATTGTAGGAGAGCCCAACGTAGGAAAATCAACCTTGTTAAACGCATTACTCGAAGAAGATCGCGCCATAGTAAGCGATATTGCTGGAACTACCAGAGACGCCATTGAAGACGAATTAAACATCGAGGGCGTAACCTATCGATTTATCGATACCGCAGGGATACGAGAAACCAGTGATGTCATCGAAAATAAAGGAATTGAGAAAACGTTTCAAAAAATGGAACAGGCAAGGGTAGTCATGCAACTCTTTGACTACAGCAAAACAGCAAAAGAAGATATTGAAAAAGTAGCTGAGGAGCTATCCGATAAATACCCTGAAAAGGAGATTTTAATCATTTTGAATAAAATAGACATCGTTCAAAAATCAACCCATGAAGAATCCAAAACAAAAGACGCAAAACGCTCCGAACTGGAAGACATGATGGGGAAAAAAGAAGCAGAATACGATTTTAAACGCATTCAAAACCAGTTCGCAATTCAAAACGAAAAACCCAACTTATCCTTAATTCCCATCAGTGCCAAATCGGAGGCGGGAATAAAAGCCATAAAAGACGTTCTCAGCAGTTTAGTTGATTTAGGTCAGCTCAATACGGGTGATATTATCATTTCCAACGCCCGTCATTACAACAGCCTAAAAGACGCCAACCAATCCCTCGATAGCGTACTCCACGCAATGGAAACGGGAATCCCCGGTGATTTACTGGCCATTGATATCCGCGCCGCCTTACACAGCTTAGGTGAAATCACAGGCGAAATCACCACCGATGATTTATTGGGGAACATCTTTGGTAAGTTTTGTATTGGAAAGTAGGGTTTTTTGAAGGTTGGTAAATCAATTTTTTTTTGGTTAAGTTAAGTTCTAAACTTAGAATTTTAATCTTTTACTTGTTTTGTTATGATCGATTATTAACCTTCATTCAAGGTATTCATTTTTTCAATTAAATCTCCTGTAATAGCCACTACAGAGGGTTTGGGTATGTTGTCCTCATCAAAAGGCCATAGGCTTGTTGGCTTATTTACATCTGTTGTTTGCTCACCTGGATGCTGAACACTTAAAAACAGTGTTTTTCCATCGGGTGAAAAACACGGTCCTGTAAATTCAGCATCTCGAGGAGCTGAAGCCACTCTAATTACTTTACCAGCGTCATTACCATACCTTGGGATTACGAACAAGCTGTTATTTTTGAAGGGCATATAGGGGCCATTTTCTTTATTCATTACGCTTCCTGACATGTCGGTAGTCATCCACAGATTACCCGATAAATCAAACGCTAAATTATCAGGACATGAAAATCCGTTTTCGTCTCCTCCTGCCATATATATTGAAGAACTAAAGTTTGAAGATTCATGGTTTCCGTTTGCTTCTTCTATTTTTAAAATTGAGCCGTGATAATCTTCTTTACTTTTATTGTTCGTTAATGCCACAAAAATATTTCCAGTAACTGGATCAACTTCAATGTCTTCTGGTCTGTTCAGTTCTGTTGCACCCAGTAATTTTGAAGCTTCTCGTGCTCTTATTAATACCTCTGTTTGGTCTTTGAATGTACTTTTTAAAACAGCTTGGTTTTCCCAGTCTAAAGGAATCCATTTACCATTATCCGTATCTGCTACATAAAGGGTTCCTTCCTTCAACGAATTTGGTTTTGAAGAAATAAATTTATAAAGGTGCTCGTTCTCCTTATCATCTCCAGAATAAGCAACAATGCGTTCGTCTTTTAATTGGAATAGGGTACAGCATTCATGGGCAAATCGTCCAAGAGCTACGTGTTTTTGCGCAGAACCGTCTTTTGGGTCTATTTCAACAACCCAGCCGTAATGCTCTGGTGGATAATCATAAAAACTTTCCCACCCATAAAAGCTTTTTCTATGGCTTGTACTTCCATCGTTTGCATATTCTGTTTCACCGTAAAATTGGTCATAATTTTCTTCGCAGGTAAGAAAAGTTTTCCAGGGAGTAACTCCTCCAGAGCAATTGCTGTGCGTTCCAATTACAGTGTTTTTCCCTTTAATAGAGTTTTCCCAATTAAGTTTTATAGGCGTTTTTGCGGTTATTCTTATATTGTGAGAATCGTTGTGAACAACCCTCCATTTTCCATTTTCTTCTCGAATCCGAACAATGCTTCCCCCAACATTATACATTTCCTTATCTACTTGTTCTTTTGTTCGCGGTTGTTTGTCGTTAAGGTAGTCATAGTTGGAAACAAATAGGGGATCGACGTATTCATGGTTTACCCACAGTAATCCATCTTTTGGATTGTTCTCATCAAGAGGAATAAAACATGTAAAATCACAGTTGAACCCAAATGAATCATCATTATTGATTTTATCGTTCCATTTTACAATGGTGTGATATTCTAAGCCTTTTGTTAAGAGTAGGTCGTCTACATTCGAGGCCACTAGGTTTTCCAACACCAATTGTTTTAATTCCTCAAGATTTTTAGAAGACAATTCCCTTGATGCTATTGTCGGATTACCGTTTCCACAGGCCATTAAAAAAGAAGGTGTTATAGCCGCGCCCAAACTTATTTTCCCCAAAAAAGAAAGAAACTCTTTTCGACTATATTTTTTTATTTCCATTAGGCTCTTTGTTTTTAACCATTGTTGGCTGAGTAATTTTAATCCAAAGCAAATGCTCTTTCTACAGGCAAATCATCATCATAACCTAACTTCCATTCACCGGTACTTAACTCCTCATCTGTTGAAAGACAAGAATTGAGATCCACTACAATTTGATTTTCATCCATATCTTGACCAATGAAAACAAGCTCATTTTTTCTATCTCCAAATTCTTCGTGCCAGTCTTCTTCAATTTGATTTTGATTTTCCATGAACATCAAATTTTCCATCCGATTTTCAAAAGACATGCTACTCCACCATACGCCTGCACTATCGGCATCTAAAGAACTTCCAGCTTGGTTCCAGATTAATGCTTGGTCAGGGCGAGAAGCCAACCAGAATAATCCTTTACTTCGAATAACAGTGTTTGGGAAATTTTGCTGGACATAGTTCCAAAACCTCTCAGGATTAAACGGTCTTTTCTTTTTATATACGAAGGATGATATCCCATATTCCTCAGTTTCTGGTGTGTGAGCATCATTATTCAGCTCTTCAATCCAGTCAGCACCTTGTTCTGCTTCTTCAAAATCAAAAAGTCCTGTATTCAAAATTTCTTTTGGTTCCACTTTACTAAAGCTGGATTCAATAATTTTTGCACTAGGATTCAATTTTTGAATAGCAATTTTTATTGTACCCAATTGTTTTGTGGTTACCAAGTCGGTTTTGTTTAAAACAATGACATTTGCAAATTCGATTTGATCGGTAAGTAAGTTAACGATTGTACGATAATCACCTTCTATATCGGTTAGATCTCTATCGAGAAGCATATCTGAACTACCAAAATCTTTAAAAAAGTTTAACGAATCTACAACAGTTACCATGGTATCTATATAACTGAAACGAGAGAGGTCTATTCCATTTTCCTCATCAATGAATGAAAAAGTTTGAGCCACAGGAATGGGTTCGCTAATACCCGTACTTTCAATAAGTAAATAATCAAATCGATTTTCTCTAGCCAAATTCTCAACTTCAATCATCAAATCTTCTCTAAGCGTACAGCAAATGCAACCGTTACTCATTTCAACAAGTTTTTCTTCCGTTCTGGACAGTGTGTTTTCACTTTTAACCAAATTAGCATCCACATTAACCTCACTCATGTCATTAACAATGACAGCTACTTTGAGACCTTGTTTGTTGTGTAAAATATGGTTGAGTAGCGTTGTCTTCCCTACACCTAAAAAGCCGCTTAAAACGGTTACCGGTAATTTTCCTTTCATATTTGTTTTTTGCTTGTGAGTAAATGTAATGTATACTACAAATTTAATTTACCTCAATGATTAGTGCAACAAAGTTGCATTTATATATTAAAAGATAAGTAAATTGATTTTTAATGTTATTACTTAAATCTCTCAAACAATAACACATTTTTTGTGTCACATTTGTGTCAATCAAAAATAGAACCAAGTGGGATAAGGATAGTTAGATATTGTATCGGTAAATAGGAGCTGAAAGGAGTAATTTTGATATTGTTTATGTGCTATAATTAATCGTAGTATTCGATTTTTCGTTCCTTTGTTAGGGAGTATTTTGTTATTTCGTTTTTGTTTTTAAACGACACCCACTTTGTCCAGTTACCTTTAGAATCATACTCATACTCGAAATTGTATTTTGAAGACAATGAATGACCTAAGTTATAAACAGTACTTTCTGTGAGATTTCCCTTGTAATCGTATTTGTAGGTTTCTTTTACTTCTAGTGTTAAAGAATCATTTGATTTCCGATAAAAAGCAAATTCTATTTTATTTCCATTATTATCGTACTTGTAGATATGTTTATAACTTAAAGACCCATCTGAATTGTAAATAGCCTCCTCTGTTTCATTCCCATTATCATCGTACTTGTAAGTTGCTTTTAATTCCCCACTAGCGTTATATAGAGATTTTTCTTTTTGAATTCCATTACTGTAGTACTTTTTTTGGTATGACGTTTTATATATTTGCTTCTCGAAAGGGTCATATGTATAAACATTTGTTATTTCATCATTTTTATCATATTTGAAAGTCGTTTTTTCCATTAAAGAACCATCTGGTTTATATTTTGCCTCTTCTACTTTATTTCCATTATTATCGTATTTGTAAATGTATTTAAAAACCAAAGAGCCATTTGGTTTATTAGAAGCAGGAACTATTTTTTTTCCATATTTATCAACACCTATAGACCCATTTGGACTAATGTAATTCCTTTCTACTTTGTTTCCATTTTTATCAAAGTGATAGGTGGTTTTCCAAAACAAATCTCCATCTGATTCATAAGAAGCCTCTTCTATTAGATTTCCCTTATTATTGTACTTGTAAATTTTATTTTCATTTACAGAGTATCCTTCATCAATATCCCCGATTTCACTCTCTTTAATTGACTTAACCTTCCCCTTTAGATTATGTTTTTCCCAATCGGTTTCCACTCCATTTTCTTTAGAACATCCACCGATTAAAAAAACAACGACAAGTAATGAAAGTATATTTTTCATTTTTTTAAAATTTTAATCGTAGTATTTGATTTCTCTTTCTGTAATATACTCTGTTTCTAACATGGTATTAAACTCGATTTTTTTAATCCAATTTCCCTCTGAATCATATTCGTATTTATATGTAGTTTGTTCAAACCTATTAGTGTCTCTATTCGGAGAGTAGGTGAAACGGTAGTATTTGTCTTCTATTTCATTCTTTTTACTATCATACTTCCATGTAAATTTATACAATAATGAATCGTCCCAACTATATTCAAGTTTTTCTATTTTATTTCCGTTACTATCGTACTTATAAATATCTCTCCAGTTCAAATCATTATTTGTATCATATTCAGTTTCCTCTATTTTATTACCCTTAGAATCTCTCTTGCAAATACGATTTCCTTGTAATTTTCCCTTGGAAGTATAAAATTTCCAATCTATAATATTCCCTTTACTATCGTATAAACATTTCAACACGACAATTTCATTAGAATTATATTTAGTCATTTCACTTAAATTTCCATCACTATCATGGTTATAAACATATTTCCAATTTAAATCACTATTAATATCATATTCAGCTTTTTCTATTTGATGTCCATTGCTATTGTATTTGTATATATTTTTCGATGTGATAATCTCATCAGAATTATATTGATAAGACTCCATTATATTACCGTTTTTATCATACTTAGCAATCCATTTTGATTCTAAAACACCATCAGCGGCATAATGACAAGTCTCTATTATGTTATTATTGTCATCGTAATTTTTTGTTTTTTTCCAAGTTAAAAAAGTATCATTTGGGAAATAGGATTCTATCTCAGTCCTATTTCCACTGCGATTGTATATATCAGTAAATTTTGAATTCAACCGCTTCTTTTCAACCTTTCCAAATTTTTCAACAGCATTATATGTAGTTTCAGATATTGACTTAACCTTACCTATTATATTATCCATTTCTAAATCATTCTTCTTTAGGTCTTTTTTATTTATTTCTAACTTCTTTTCAGTACAACCAACAAGAAATAAACCAATAATAAATAGTGAGATTATTTTTTTCATAGAACAAATTTAAACAATAAATGATAAAATAAATAATTAGTAAAAATTAGGAGGGCTCAATTTATTTGCTCAAATCGAAGTGTGTTTTTTGTTTCACATTTGTGTCAAGCAAAAATAGAACCAAGTGGTGTAGGGATAGTTAGATTTTGTATTGGCAAATAGGAACTGAAAGGAGTGTTTTTGGTGTTGATTATGTCTTAGAATTAATTGTAGTATTCGATTTTTCGTTCGATTATACGCGGAGGAATCTTCCAGGCTTTATTTTTTGTTTCAAACCTAATCTCTTTAGTCCAATTACCTTTTGAATCATATTCTTCATTAGTAGTTATACAAACTAAAGAACTATCTGAATTATATTCAGCCTCTTGTATTTTGTTACCATTTATATCATACATATAATTAAGTTTATACAATAAAGAGCCATTAGATAGGTAATTAGCACTCTCTATTTTATTGCCATTATTATCGTACTTGTAAAAAAGTTTATAATTCTTAGATCCACCTGAGTAATAACGATCCTCCTCTGTTTTATTACCAATCCCATTGTACTTATAAATAATTTTACAAGTTAAAGATCCATCAGAATTATATCTAGACTTTTCTATATTATTCCCCTTATCATCGTACTTGTAAGTATCTTTCCCTTTTAAAGTCGCGTCCAAGTAATACCAGGTTTGTTCTATTTCATTGCCATTATTATAATCATACCTGTAAGTGAGTTTACTTTTTAAAGATCCATTAGAATTGTAGCTGGTCTCCTCTATTTTATTCCCATTGTTGTCGTACTTGTAAATGTGTTTTGCAGATAAGGACCCATTAGAGTTATAGCTGGCATATTCTATTTTATTCCCATTGTTGTCGTACTTGTAACTGTATTTTTTAGATAAAGACCCTTTTTGTACTTTTCCAGATTTTTCAACAGCCTTGTATATAGTTTCGGTAATTGACTTAACCTTTCCCTTTAGATTATCCCTTTCCCAACCCGTTTTCTTTGAATCTTTTTCAGAACAACCAACAAGAAATAAACCAACTATAAATAGTGAGAGTATCTTCTCCATAGAACAAAACTATAACAATAACTGATAAAGTAAAGAAAGGGCAAATAAGTATATTAATACCTATTAAGATTATTTATAATGTAACATAGGGGTAAGGGATGGTTATTTGCACTGTGATGAGAACCATGAACAGGCCTCTTGGTCATCCAGTTCACACGCCTTTTTGAAGTCACCACAACATTCTAATTTTAGATTCCACTTTGCTGTTCCTCTGAATAAATATGCCTTCGCGTTATTGGGATTGATTTTTATTGCACTACTATAATCATCTATTGCTTGTTGATAATTGCCTAAATCATCATATGCAAAACCTCTGGCGTAATATGCATCTGCATAATCAGGATTGATTCTAATTAAACTATCAAAGTCATTAATTGCAAATTGATATATACCTAAACTAATATATGCCCATCCTCTGGCGTAATACGCATCTGCATAATCAGGATTAACCTTAATTGCTTTTGTGTAATTATCAATTATTATTTTATAATCATTTGAGTTATTTGCCTTATCAAAATAATATTGAGCAGAGTCTATTTGAGTAGAGTCAGCTTGAGCGGGTAAATTAAACCCTATTGCAACAAAAGAAAATAGTATTATTAACATTTTCATTTTAATCGTAGTATTCGATTTTTCGTTCGAAAATATATTTAGGAGTCTTAACAACTTCGTTTTTTACTTCAAACTCAATCTTTTTAGTCCAATTACCATTTGAATCATATTCGTATTGGTAAGTTTCTTTCGAATCAAAAGATCCGTTAAAGTTATATTTAGCATATTCTATTTCATTTCCATTATTGTCGTATTTGTACGTCGATTTCCAGATTAAATGGCCGTCTGATTTATAGCCACTCTCCTCTGTTAGATTTCCTTTGTAATCATACTTGTACGTAAGTTTCCCTCTTAAATCTCCATCAGAGTCATACCAAACTTTTTCTATTTCATTTCCTTTATTATCATATTTTTTAACTTCTTTCTCTAGTAAAGAACCGTCTGATCGATATTTAGTATGTTCTATCCGGTTTCCATTAACGTAATATTTGTAAGAGCTTTTATAAGATAAAGACCCTTCTGATTTATAATTAGCCTCTTCTGTTCGATTACCCTCGTCATTGTACTTGTAAGTCCATTTCGAATTTAAAGACCCATCTGGTTTATATCTGATTTTCTCTGTTCGATTCCCATTATTATCGTACTTGTATGTCCAATTCCAACTTAAAGACCCATTTGAGTTATAGTACACCTCTTCGGTTAGATTTCCATCATTATTGAATTTGGTAGTTTTTTTTCCTTTTGAATAGCCTTTTTTAATCTTTCTAAATATTTTTTTAGCATTATAATCAGTTAAGGTAATTGACTTAACCTTCCCCTTCAGGTTTTCCTTTTCCCAATCAGTCTGCTTTTCCTTTTTTTGAGAAAAACCAACAAGTAAAAACCCAACAATAAATAATGAGAGTATTTTTTTCATAGAACTAAATTAAAACAATAACTGATAAAATAAATAATTAGTAAAAAACAGGAGGACTCAATTAATTCTCTCAAATCGAAGTATATTTTTTGTGTCACATTTGTGGAAAGGGAAAATAAAACCTCGCAGTTTAGCGATAAATTATTTTATTGTTCCTTTGTTTTAAATTCAAACCTAAAAAAAATGCCAGCAAGAATCTTTGTTTCAATTCTTAAGATATCTCCTAAGTTTAAGAAAGCCGTTTGGAAAAGAGTGTATCAGTTTTTGGCATCAAAATATCAAACTGAGGACTGGACTTTTATGAATTATGGTTATCAGTCTTTAAATGAATCTGAAAAAGTTGAACTAAAAAAAGAAGATGAAATTAATCGATTTTTTATTCAGCTGTATCACTGTGTAGCTTCTGCCGCTGAGTTAAAGAATAAAATGGTTCTCGAGGTTGGAAGTGGAAGAGGCGGAGGTGCCGATTATGTGGAGCGTTATTTCCAGCCTTCAAAAATGTTAGGGGTGGATTATTCAAGCAATGCAATTGAATTTTGTAATAAAGTATTTAAAGATTCAAGTGTTGAATACAAGCTTGGAGATGCCGAGAATCTTCCGTTTGAAAACGAAAGTTTGGATGTTGTGATTAATGTTGAATCATCGCATTGTTATGGTGATGTTCCAGCTTTTTTTGGAGAAGTAAAAAGAGTTTTAAAGTCAGGTGGATATTTTTCATATGCTGATTTTAGAGATAAAGAGCCTTTTGAACGTTTGAAAAAGGACCTTGTAAATAGTGGGCTTGAAATCGTTAACAGTACCAACATATCAAAAGAAGTATTGCGGGCATTGGATGATTTTAATGAAGAAAAGATGAAGCGCTTTGGTAAAATGTTTGGAAGCTGGCTTAAAAAGCCGTTGTCAGAATTTGCAGGAATGAAAGGATCGAGTATTTACGAAGATTTATCAAACGGCAACACGGTCTATTACCATTATTTACTCAGAAAAAATTAAAAAAGGAAAAACCAATAATAAAAAGACTGTTTTTTTTGGTCTTGCATGAGTTGTGTTAAATTTTTAATTAAAGTACATTTAGTTAAAAATTGTGTTAAATATATGTTTATATTTGACTTCCGAAATTAATAATATGAGAAAAACACTATTAGGGTTTATTGCAATTGGTTTGTTTGTTTTTGTTGGATGTAAGAAGGATAATGAAAGTTCAAATCAATTATCTTCGAATGATAAGCCCATAGATGCTGATGGAAATGTTTACAAATCTGTGATAATAGGAGAACAAGAATGGATGGCAGAGAATTTAAGAACTACTAAATACTCTGACGGTACCGTAATTCCTAATGTAGAGAGTAATACTCAATGGGAAAATTTACATACAGGTGCGTGGAGCCAATACGAAAACGATAGTCAGTACGATAGTATTTACGGTAAGTTGTATAATTTTTATGCAGTAAACAAAGGTAATTTGTGTCCAACAGGATGGCATGTTCCGAGTGATGAGGAATGGATAGAGTTAACCGATTTTTTAGCTACTAATGGACATTCAGGATCAGAGGCTTTAGCCTTAAAATCAACATCAGGTTGGATAGATGACGGAAACGGAACAGATGATTATGGTTGGAACGGTTTACCAGGAGGTTATCGCGATATAGAAGGTCCTTTCTCTGATGTTGGAGAGAGTGGAAATTGGTGGAGTTCTTCGCAAGAAGACGGCTTCAATGCTTGGTATCGCGGTTTATATAATTACGATGACAAGGTAGATATTTATGGATGCGTCAAACAATATGGATTTTCTGTTCGATGCGTTAGGGATTAGTTCTTGAAACAATTTGGCAAATTAAAAAAACAGGTAAGCCCATTTGGGGATCACTCTAATCTCCAGGAAAGAATAAATTCATGTGTATTATAACTTTGAGAAAAAGTAAAGGATTGATATTCATACAAATAAGCTATTCTGAAATTTTTTAAAAATTGAAAACCGATAATTCCATGAAGTGCCATAGTGCTTCTTGCGCCTCCTCCAAGGTATATAAGTTCTTTTATCAATGATCTGATTTGCACTTCCGCGGTTGCAGAGTTAAAATCTGTTTTCATCAACGAACTGATTCTCCATTTGTAGTTCGATGAGGTGATTTTATATGCAGCATTTAAGTAAAGATGAGGTGAACTGTTGCGCTCTGTACCAAATGTTGAAAAACTGGAGTTAATGTTTGCAAGTCCTAACCCTGATTCAAATTTATCATTATAAACACTTCCACCAAGACCCACTCCTACCATATGAGAAAGTGGATTGTCAAGGTTTAAAATAGTTGGATCATTAGGATCCACAGCATTGATGCTGCTGGATGAAAATGACTTTCTGGAGTAAGATAGTGACGATCCAATATTGAGTTTAACTTTTTCAAAAGTTATTGTTCTGGCATAATTAAAATAAACCCTGGTGTTGTTGTTTAATCCGAACTGGTCATACATGTATCCACCACCGAAAGAGTTTAATCCTGTATTGTGTTCATAAAGTCCTGTAATTGTTTGAGGGCTTCCCGAAAAAGTATTCCACTGCTTCCTTCCTGTGAAATTGGTATACATCTTTCCTTTAACTCCAGTTATAGCAGGATTAAACGTACTTAAATTCGCGTCATACTCAGTAAATTGCGACATCTCTTGACCCAGGAAAATATTTGCGGTCAAAAGCAAAGTGATTAAAACTTTAAATTTCATTTAAACTAAAGTATAAAAATAGATTACGATAAATCAATTGAAACCAAAATGATTTTAATAATAAACAAAATTGATTTCTCCATTTCTTCCGTCTCTTCCAGCCTTTCCAGGAATTCCATCTTTCATAGTTGGTACTGGGGTAATAAGTGCTTCCAGTAGATTTGACCAGAAAGACCCGCCGCCATGGCTACTGTCATCGTCTGATAAAATTCCTCCACGACCACCGTCTCCGCCAGGTCCGCCTTTTCCTCCATTATTTATTAATTTCAATGCATGAATATATTTCGCGAATGACTGGGGTAAATGGATACTTATATTTCCGCCGTCTCCACCGTCTCCACCGTCTCCACCATTCTGACCTTCAGTTGCCACTGAATTTTCAAATTCGTTTCTACCGTTTCTACCGTTTCTACCTTTTTGCCCTTTAGAACCTGAAGATTCAATACTTAAATTCCCATAATTAGGGTTTAAATAGATAACCTCTGTTAGGTTCGCAGTTGAAATGTTAAGCTTGAAAATATCCTTTTTATGGGGTGTTTCAGAGATTGAAATGGTTACATTTTCACCGTGATACCCATTAAATGAGCGGTTAACTTTTGCTCCAAATTTATAAGAATAGGATTTGTCCAGTATCATAGGAAAGGTGTATTCTTTGTTAATCCGATTCGATTTTAAATGGATTGATGCCGAATCAGGTTGTGTTTCTGAAAATTGAAGTGCTGAGAAATTACCACTTATAATTTCTCCGTTTTTAGTTAAGGTTTTAATTCCATAACCGTCAAAAATGTTTTGAAGGTCATCTCCAGTTAACTTTTCTTGCTTACCATTTTCAAAAGTGGCTACTGCCTCAAGTTTGTTAATGGAATCATAGCTGAATGTAGTGGGTACAATATTTATATCTACTAAATCAGATATCTGAAAGCGATCTACCGATGTTCTGAAATTAGAATCTTTAGAGGAGTAACCAATAGTAACAAATTTTGCTAAAGAATCATTTGATAAACTATTTATTCTTAATTCACCTTCAGGTACTATTTCAGCACCATTTACCTCCATGTTAATCTTATTTTGTTCTAAAAAGCTATAAATTTTATTTTTTGATATCATTTTCGTTTTTCCGTTTGAAAAACGAGCTTCCAACTTCATAGCGTATTTTATATTTCGGAAAAGATTTTCACCAAAGCCATCAGTCATTTTTAAATGAATTAAGTCTGGTAGCTTAACAGTATCTCTGATTTCTATTTTTTTGTTCAGCGGATGATTGTATAGAAAAATAATAGAGTTATTATTCTTTTTTATTGTATTTGGATGAATCTCAACTTCACCCGAACCTTGATAATATGTTCCTCCAATTACAACTAAATTAAATCTACCCAGATATCCTGATTTATTAAAATATTTACCTCTCTGTTTGATTTCCCCTTTTTTTGTATCGAACTCAAACCCAATAATAAATGAGGTTTGTTCAGTAAAATCAATGTTTTCATCGTAAACAAGTTTAACGTTTTTTTGAGATTGAGCTGTGAGGCAGCAAACGCTTAATAGCAAGCAAAACAGAGTAGTTTTCATTTGTTAATTTTTTGTTAATACACCAATAATGGTGCCAAAAAAAGCATATAAAAATTGATTTTCAAGTTGAAGACTCCCTCGAAAATATTATAAAACGATTTATTGCATCGCTTTAATTTGTGGCGATGCAATTCAGTATTTATCAATTAAAATCGAGCCTTAAAAAAGGAGTTTAGCATTTAAGTGTAATCATTGCTATTGAAGAACATTTATGAACAGCGTGGTCGCTATTCCAAAACCTGCTCCTGAAAAGAATAGATTCCAATCAAAATGTCTCTTTTTCAAAACGTATGAATACAGCCAAAGAACTCCCATAAGAAGAAGCACTATGAACAATTGTCCGATTTCTATTCCTAAATTAAATACGAATAAAGGCAAAACAACATCATCACTAAAAAGCATAAACTTAAAATTACTAGCAAAGGCCAGTCCGTGAATTAAACCAAAAGCCAGAGCTATTCCATATTTTATTCTGACATCGGATTTTTTATTCTCTTTTTTGTAATTCACAATATTTGATATGGCTGTAATCATGATTGTAATGGGAATCAAGGTTTCAATAACCGCTGAGTTAGATGGAACAATGTCCAGAGCACTCAAAACCAAGGTGCAGCTGTGGCCAATAGTGAAAGCAGTAATGATAACCAAAATTTGTTTCCATTGTTTCAGCTGAAAGGCTGCACATAAGGTCATAACAAAAAGAAGGTGATCGTAGGCGTTGATGTCTACAATGTGTTCCCAACCGGTAACGAAGAAAGAGCTTAATGAACTGTTCATAGATTGAATTATTTATTGGATTTTTAATTTATGTATTGAACTTTTATAAGTTGCCTGATAATGTTTTTCACTAAAAAAAGGAAGCATTCGTATTACGTTTACATTGGTTTGCCTGTAACCAAATTCAGTAAACATTATATTGTTTTCAACCACGAGATCGTCTCCCTTTTTGATGCTTATTTTATCCGAGGAAAACTTAAAGCTGAAGGCGTTATAATTTGAGTGAATCTCAATTTCCTCATACTTTATATCGAGCTTTTCGCCGTTGATGGAAATTTTAAAATAGGTGTCAAAATATTTCTTTACTCTTTTTTTATCGGCTTTTGTGGGGCTTAAATAATCAATTTCCTTAGAAAGCAAATTTTTTGCACTCAGAACAAAATCATCCATAAATACATTGAAAATGAAATTTATTTTTCCAGACTTTTCTTCATATTCAATGAGTGTTGTGCTGAACTTTAATTGATGAGCGTCAACTGAAGAACCTACGAAAAACAACAGCAACAAAAGTATTTTGGAAATTTTCTTTTTCATTATTTCTTTTCGGCAATAAATATACCAATAAATAAACAAATGCAACAAGGTTGCATTTGTTTATTTAGAACAAAAGAATACCCATCATACGTAACCAAATGGAGGAACAAAAATTAAATGTTGATGTATTTTTTTGAAA
>MDTD01106072.1_pt1 | contig 15039 bp, 11 predicted proteins | sample 811221 | NCBI WGS metagenome assembly MDTD01 (sample SAMN05326646, study PRJNA326480) | marine metagenome | isolation source: seawater | place: Pacific Ocean: South West | collected 2011
AAGCGAGTGCCATCGCGGCCAACACGGCGAAAAAGGGCATTACGAACGAGCAAGCGAGTGCCATCGCGGCCAACACGGCGAAAAAGGGCATTACGAACGAGCAAGCGAGTGCCATTGTGGCCAATACCGCTGGCGTTGCGAAAATCAACTCGACGCTTGCCCAAACGTGGAACTTCTTACTCGAAGAAGCGAACAAGTAAGGGTTGTCGGTTTTTTTTTATCGCGCGCTCGAGAAAAAAGCAATGCACATTTCCGACACCAAAATCGTCGCCGTCTCGGACGACCAACTTCGCGCAATCGTATCCGACCTGTTCGCGCGGCATCACCACATCTCGCGCGTCGTCGTACAGGAGAGACCAGATATTGTGTTTGCGCGAAAAGACGGTGCGCCGCTCGTGCGCGCCGACATGTTTGACGTATTCAAATGCATACAAGATATATATAAAAGAAATCATTACTAAAAATTATAATTTTATTACTTCCTCGTACCCCCACCACCAGCCTCTACCGGCGGCCGCTACCGGCTGCTACATTCCTCGCGCACGGGATTTAAAATTCCTAATTGCAGCAAACGTTGTAGCAATCCTCACACACGGGAAAGGCGATGAAACACGTGTCGTAGCAGCAATCTTCGGGCATTGCTGGGTTGGCACCATCGCACCCAATAGTACAGCCTCCTGCCATACAATGACAACAGCACATCTGAGTCTTGTTGTCTTCTTCGTCATCGCTGCCGTTGTCGTCGGAGTCGTCTTCTTCTTCTTCTTGGTGCCCGGCTTTGCGAGGCACCTTCTTGCGCTTCTTGTGATTGGAATTGGTCGCGACAAAATCGACCGCCGCTGGCCTTTTTTTAGAGTTTGCCGGGCCCTCTGCCGGGCCCGCTAACGGGGCCTCTGACGGGGCCTCTGACGGGCCCTCTGCTGAACTCACTGACAATTTCAGCTTTTTCTGAGACTTGTTCAAGTGGGCCGAAAAGTACGCCACGCGAGCAGCGCGGAGCTCTTCGCGCGTTAACGGTGCGGAATCATCGGCGGAATCGTCTTCCGACTCAACCGCACTAGCCACGGGGACTACCGCCTTGGCGGGGTTGCTGCGCTTGCGTTTTCCCGTCTCCTGACTGCGTCCCGTCTTTTCGACGGCCTCTTTTTCCCGATCCTTCCGCAAAGCTTCCTCGTAGGCCGCGTCCTGCTTGGTCCGGATGCGACGCCGCAGCGCGGGGCTTTCGTACGGTTCGAGGTCTCCTAAGCGCACTTCCGCAACGATTCCGGGTATTTTCCGCGTGGCGCGGTCGTAGAGCTGCACCCACACGGTCTTGTTCGGCGTGGAGACGCCCGTCACCCAACACGGATGTTCCCGTCCTGTCCCGTCGCGCGTGGTGTACCAGATGAGTTCCACAAACTTGGACGAGGACCGCGACCGCCCGGTCTTTCCCCTGTACACCACGATAGTGATTCCCTCGTCGCGCCCAACCACCCGTGCAAACTTGCCGTTCTTGGCGTTCATGTGTGTGGGGTCGTCGTCCTCTTCCGTGAGATCGATCGCCGCTGCCATAGTGGATGGAGGTGACGAGAGTGTTAATAGTGTATAGATGTGTATGCCGACGTGAAGCAAATTTTTATTCGGCGAATTTCGCTAAAAAAAAATGAGCGCGCGATAATTGAACTGAATTTGCTGCGCGCTGTTCGGAAAAAAAAAACACCGATGCAAAAAAAAATGGGACACCGAGTAGAAGAATCGAACTCCTGATTGAGCTTCAAAAGAGCCCCGTACTAGCCACTGTACTAACTCGGCAGTGGTGCTCTGTGTGTGCTGTGTGTGCACTGTATTGTTGTGGGGGAGGGCATGAAAATGTGAGATAAGAACAATGAGTTTTTTTAAAGTCCGTTGAGTTGCCTGCGCAGGGCAAGCTGGCGCATGTTGGTCTGCGTCTCCCATTTTCGTACAAGCGCACGGCGACCGCCGCCCTCTAGCAACTCGATTGGGACGCAGTTAATGACACTTGTCCCGGTTACCCGCTCGCGGCACAGGGGGCACGGTGGCCAACTGCCCGGGGCCGGTGGATCCAAGGCGGGTAGACCTTGCACGGCTCGGGAGTTGGTGTGGTGCGCAGTCAGTGTGCCCCAGCACGAAGGGCATATGCAATGGCCGAATGCCTTTTTGGCTTTTCGGTCGTACGCATGCTCCATCAAAATCATGACGTCACCGTTGTCGACTGGGCGGGTCGCGTCCTCGGCGCGTTCGACGCCGGTCATCATGCAAATGGGGCACGCAATGGGACTCGCATCTTCGCAGCACTCTGAACCGTCGGGCGTGCGGCGTCGTTTCTTTTTTCTTTTGGTTTTTCCCGAGGGTTTTTTACGTTTCTTTTTCTCTTTGGTCAGATCGATCAGGTCGTCGGGAATCATGTCGTCTAAATCATGGAGAGCTACGGCCGCCATCGTTTTTTTTTTAAATAACGTATTTATTTTTTTTTTTGCCGCAACAGTGCAGTGGTGGTGCTGCGAAATTTTCCTTGGCGTATCATAAAAAAGATTTGTCTGCGGCAGCATCTCGACGTGAAATCGACATGGCGACATTCAAGATTCAAGCCGTGTTCGGAGACGAACATCAGGCAGCGCGCGTCTGTGAAAAACTCGGCCCCGAAGGATTCGCCGTGCTGGACACCCTCCGAGCCGCGGTCCACGCGCGTCGAATAGCATTGGACGATCCGAACGCGTCGTTCGAGGCATTGACCCAAGGGAACTCCCCTGCGGCCCGCTTTCTGCGAGCGTACCAGCAAGCCCCCGACTTGTTTGCGTTCGGCGCGTTGGTGGCACGGTCCGTCTTGCCGTACAACGGCGCGCTTTTGCTGACCCAGCAGCAGTCTGTCAACAACGATTTGCGCGGAGGATTTAGCACGGGCTCCTCCCGCTCTGCCGCCGACATTTTCGACGTCTTTGACAAAACGCTGGACAACACCAGCGTGATAAAAAAGGGCGAGGCGCACGCTCAGAAACTACAGCGGGAAAAGGACAAGTTGGTGGACGAAAACTACAGATGCACCTGCATGGCGATTTGCAGCAAGGAGTGGAGTCTCGGCGGCGCATGGCGCTCGCTTCGCGGCACCAAAGACAAGCCGAAAGACGGCGACGACATTAATCAGGACTGCGGCGGTGCACCCGAGGGGCATCGCTGTCGAAATTTAGTGGCGACGCTCTCCCCCGATGGGAAAACAGTGGTGGGGAACTTGGCCGGTTTTCACGTGGACACGGCCAACATTCCCGACAGCAAAGCAAAGGAAATAATGTCCAAAATTTGGAAAGCCGGCAAGGCGACGTTTACGCACATGTTGACGGGCACCGTCTCGGAAAACGACGTCACCGGTGTCGGCGCGTGGGCAAGCAAGCATTTGGTCGGAGATTGGCGTAACATCGACCACGGTAAAATCCACATTTGCCACCACCATGCAGAAATCATTCGCAAAAAGAACCCCGCCTACTACCTCATGCTCGTGTTCTCCACGATGGGACGCGTGGCGATTGCCATGAAAATGCAGTCGCTGATCGATTATTACAGAGCTTCCGAAATCATCGCGGAGGGCACGAGCGACGGTGTAATCACGCCCATTGAACGCCGGCGCATCAATTCGGCCATGAGCCAGCTCGATCCTTCCGCCCGAGACGCGGCCATGGCTTATTTTAAAGACGCAAAGTACTCGGACGGAGCGGAACTCTTGTTCCAGAACGGTCAGTTGTTGCCCGAGGCAAAAGCGGCGGCGACGCTGAAAAAGATGGGAACATTTTTGAAAAACAAATCGATCGACGCCGACGGCTGGACCCCCAAGGATCGACAAGAGTTCGATGCCAAGTTTGGTGGGCTGCAAAAATTCTCCGGGGAGGGTGCTAATCGAAGACTGCTGGATGCGACAGCCGACGCGGAGGAAAACGAGTTCGTGAAGTGGTCCAACTCGGTGAACACGGCTATGAAAGATAATCAGATCGACGACGGAGAAATGGCAGAGCTCAAAGGCAAATTGAAAGAACTCGACAGTACGCTCGACATCGGGGTGGACCAGCGGGTCAAAAAGGGTTTGGAAAACCGCAAGGCGGTCAAAGCCGCAACGGAAGACGGATGGATTAGCGTCGAGGAGGAGCAAGAGTTAAAGCGTCGCAAAGTGACAGACGCCGACGTCGACGCAATGATTGAGAAGAACAAGGGAGAGCGCGACTTTTTCGAACAGGCGATTCGCGACGGAAGGGTAGACGCCGACGAGGCCAAACGGATCAAGAGCATGTCCAAGGGCGCGCAAAAACACTACGGCAGCATCGTCGAGACGGGGAAAACAATCCACCGACTGCTCGCATCCCAAGAGGGTGTCTCGGCCAGCGTGTCCGATACGCTGAGCGGGTCGTCGCTGACCAAACAGCAAGCACGCTACGCCATCACGGAAAAAGAGCAGAAGCAGCTGCGCGGTCAGATGAAAAAGCACCCGGCGGGCACACCGCTGGGCGACCAGCTTCGTGCCCGACTTGGCGACGTGCGGTCCACGTACAAAACATCCGACGGACTTCCTCCGACGCAAAAACAATTTAAAAAACTGGCGTTTGTGGAGAAAGCAGCCAAGGGGGGTCTTACGCCGCTGGAAGAGCAGAAAGCCAAGAAGCTCATGGGCAAAGGAGACTGGGAGGCCTTTGGGATGGACAAGGCCGCCGCGGTGCAGTCCGGGCGGGCAGCCTTTGCCGCGGCAGTGCAAAAGATCGAGACGCAGACGCTAGGCGACGGTCTTGTCAGCACGCAAGAATTCAAAAGTTTGCCCAAAGACATGCGGGAGTATCTGCAAAAGAGCGACGACCCCGTGGCCGTGCAGTACCAGCAGGGAAGAGCTCTCCACACACTGGTCGCGAAGGAGGGTCGCAGCGGCGAAGAGGGGATCAGCACGGGGGCGCAGAAAAGACTGGCACAAGCCATGCGCGAAAACCCCGAGAAGAGTGCCAAGATGCGAGAGACCATGAAAAAAATGGGATTCGAGCATTTTCGCAGCGACGGTGTGCCGACGAGCAAGGAGGAGCTGGCCATGGTGAAAACCGCGCGGAAATACGCGCGCGACGACATCGTGCTCGGCGCGGAAGACGCTGTGTTCATCAAAAACGGCGGAGACGTGGACAAGTTGCGCCTTGTCGACCCGGAGGTGGCCGACGCGTACACCAAGGCCCAAGACAGGGGGGAGGAGCTCATGTCCAAAGTCGCGCAGCTCGCGGGCGAGGGCCGCGTGCTGCTGGCCACCGACACGATTACACTGGGCGACGGCACAAGCGTTCCCGCCGACAAGGCCTTTGCTCTGGCCACCACGGCGGCCAAACTGTCCAAAAAGGTCAGAGTGGCGAAAAACGTCGATTTGTCGCTGAGTCAGGGTGTGAAAAATTTCGTCGAGAAACAACGTCGAATCAACGCTATGGAGTCGAAAAAATTCGACAAGGGCATCGGCGCAAAGGACACCGAGATACTCGACTCTCTCCCGGCAGACCAGCGTGCGAAGATCGTGCGGCAGCTGGTCCACAAGGGGGCAAAATCGTTTACCCACGGGACGTCTACGCGGAAGGGTGAATTGATGACGACCGAGGACGTCAAGTTGGTCGGAGAGATGGCCAAGGCGAGGGCCGAGCTAACGGCGGTAGGCGACTGGGAAAAGTTGGGCGTAGCCGCCTCGTGGACGGACGGCGCCGCCATGCAAAAAATGATCAAGAAGCTCGAAAGCAAACGCGCCACCGTGGCCAAGTTCGAGAAGCGGGCGGGCGATAAATTCGACGATCTCCGGCGCGAGGTCGGTGCGGTGGGCACGGGAAACATAGGGCTCGGGGAGGATCCGCTGGATTCTGCCTTTATCGACCGCCGAATCGCAACCCTGAAGGAAAAACTCAAAACAACCAAGTGGTGGCACGCCAAGTACCGCGTCAAAGAGGCCACCGAGGGCGCGGGGCAAATCGCCTTTGACGTCGGTCAGGGCGCCAAAAACGTGGCCACGGGCGCCAAAGACGCGGCCGTGGACGCGTGGCAGGGCAACACGGAGGCGGTTGATTTGAAACCAGAGTTGGACGACGCGCGCGACCTCGAGCGCGAATTGGGCGACGACTTGGCGTCGGGCGAGTTCAATCCGAGCAGCCAACTTATTTCGCTGCCGCCGCCGAGCCCGAGAAGAGCACGTGCCAATCTGCGCGTGGACGACGGCCCCAACAACGGCACGTCCGCCCACATCTACGCGTCCACCCCCAACACGGTCGTGCACGACGGCGGGGAGATTACGCTTGTCGGAAAAAACCGCTTCCGATTGTTTTAGAAGTTTTGTGCATCCCCACTTTTTTTTTTAATTGGTGCCAGCCAAGTTACAGACGCTCCAGCAATTGTCGGGCGGTGATGCGCGTGAGAGGGTTGTCGTCCACGACGACTGTCCGGTGCCCCGTGCACACGGCGATCGTTTCCGCAAGGCTGTACACGTCGCAGGGGCACCCGGCCAGATTGTCGTGTCGCATTTCTGGTGCCATGTACTTTATCGTGCCTCGTGCCGGCAGAGGTTGCAAGTCCGCAACGCCGTTCACGCGAATCGCGTATTCGAAATCGATCAGCATGGGAGACGCATAGTGCCGATTTCGAAGAACAATATTTTCAGGTTTGATGTCCAAATGTGCGATCCCGTGATCGTGCATATGCGCCACGGACTCGGCAACAAGCTTGAGGCAGTGGGAAATGGCCGTCGCGGGCAAACCGTGCAGCGCCTGCAGCAAATCTAGGCCTCTTGCGTACACGCACACAACGTATCTGGGTAAACTCGGCACACGTACCGGCTTGGCGTATCGCCGACAACTACCCGGCGCGTTTACCAACGTGAACAAAATGTTGCGTTCGTTTGTCGCCTGTTCTTGAGTGGTGTGAACACGGGCGGTAAAGCATAATGCTTCTTTCCTCAGCTTTGCGACTTTTGTGGGCGACAGCCACCGTTCGATGGTGAACCCGGCGCACGCCACGTCGTCGGTCGGGTCTTTCACACGTGGGGTAGGGGTAGTCGATTTCCAACAACAGCATACCATGTATTTTGTTTCTTATATAACAGGAAAGGTGACCCTCTAATTTTTATTCTATTGCCTTTGAAAAAAAAAAAGATGTCCTCGACAAGTGGCACTTCATCGTCAGCGGTGTCAACCGTATGTGGTCTCGTTGTTGTTGGCGCAGCGGTGGGTTTTGCATGTCTTCTCGCCAACGCTTCAAGCGAAAGTCCTGCCGAAGTGGAAGGTGTCGCCGACCCTACGGCTCTGTCTAGGCTGCCCGAACACCCTTCCAGAGATGCGACGTGCCGTAAGCACGACGGAAAAAGCGCACTGGTGATTCCGATGAAAGCCGACAACAACGGTATTTTCCTCGTGGATATCGGCGTCGGAAGAGAAGACGGTGGCGATACACAGTGGATCAAGGCGGCCGTGGACACGGGTTCAGAATCGCTTCTCGTAGCGACCGACGAGTGCAAGGGATGCGAAGAAGGGAAGCATTTGGGAACTGTGAAAAACCAAGGAGAGCTAATCAAGCGAGGTAAAATCAGGTACGGGTCGCAGCAGGATACGGTCGTGTGGCGCAAAAAGACCATCAAAATTCCGGCGTGGCTGCACACTTGCGATCCCGAGGACCACGATGGAGCGCATACCGACGCGGTGCAGTGCATCGTCGGCGACTGCCCGTGCGCGTTGGTAGAGAAAAGAACGGGCACGTCCGACTACAACATTTTGGGTCTGGGGAGCCAGAGTGCGCACGGCCCACCCGCAACGCTCAACGCTCTTTTCCCCGACCCGCCCCGAGCGTTTCAGATTGAGGTGCTGTCCCTGCAGGAGGCCAAACTGATTATTCACCGCCCGGTCGGCGAGGATTGTCGCAAACCCAAGTACCAGTTTGCGGTCATCGACAAGGCGGGTGGATACGGTCATCACTATTTGGTCCGAGGCTCAACGCCCACCATGTTCCGACAAGCGCCCATGGGCGCCGGAAACGCGGGCACTGTCATTAACAACAACACGTATAACGTGCTGTTCGACACGGGCGCCAACGCCATATCTCTTCCGCCTGAAATTTACGACGCACTGGACGCAGCCCCGCATAAAAAGGGCACACTCTCGTTGGATTTTACGTCTCTCAAACAAGAAAAAGTGACAGTACGATTGGATTACAATTTGCTGGACAAGTTCAACAACCAGATACTGCGAAGCCCGTCCTCGGCGCTGTTGATTGTGGGCATTACCTTTCTTAAAAATCATATTTTGGGATTTGTGGACGACGGAAACTCGCGCATCATGACGCTCGACTTTACCGCGTAATCGCTGGACTACTCGTCGCCCTCGTCGTCCTCGTCGTCCGAGGGCACGGCGTCGATGTGCGACATCACACCCATGAGCAGCGCGTTGAACGACAAATTTAACACCACGTGCATAAACAACGTGTACTCCCAAAGGACGCCAAACATGTACACAATAAGCACAGAAGAGAGCGTCGCGCGCATTTTTTTGGACGTGCACACGACGTAGAAGAAAAGCTTTGCCTTCAAAAACGACGACGCGTACAGCATCGTTTGTAACCACGAGTGGCCGACGTCGTCGTCCTCGCTCACCTCGTGCACGTAAAATATGAAATCCACAATGTCCACGATCATGAGACCCGAGCTCACCATCCACGCCACGTTCAGCGAAACGCTTCGGTCTGCCGTGTGACGATTTTCCACAAAGTGCAACACCGTCGGAACCGGGGCAGTGTACGGCGTGCGACAAATCTCACACACGTCTCGACGCCGATCTCCCCCAGAAAGGCGCCAGCGCGCCTGACATCTGCGATGCACCCATCTCTGTGTACCGGTGCATTCACACGGGCTCTCTACGACGTACGCGTCCTCCTCCAAACAAATTCGACAGGCGCGCTCGTCCGTACGGGCGTAGGATAAATACACCGACGATCGCACCAGACGCCTATCGCTGTGCTCGCTGGGCGCATCGCTCACGTCGCTGTCCACGCGCCCTCTGCCAGAAACTTCGATTTCGATCACGTCGCCACTGCTCGCCTCCTCTGTCGTTTCTTGTCTGGGCCAGCACCACCTGTCCCTCGCATATTCCGGCTCGACGGTGCTCATTTTTTTTTTGTAACCTAAAGAAAAATCATCATGTCCAAAACCGCCGACAAGGGCGACGCGGAACGCACGAGAGATCTCGACACCAAAGAAGTGTGGACCGCCGTGGCCGTTCAAACGGGACTGTGCATCGTGTTACTGATACTGGTCCTGTGGGGTGCGAATTTCAAAGAAGGATCGGGTTTGCGGTTTGCACATTTCGGACCGGGCACCGCCAACGTCCCTATTTCGGTCATGGGGGTGGACGTTCACTCGTGGGGACGCTGGTCGATTTTGATCGTCTTCTTGGTCATTATGGAAATCGCACAGACGTGGACGCACAAAATATATAAGCGGTGGTACAGGTACTCGGTGCGTGCCCACGGCATCAGTGGCATGTCCAAGCGCAACACGATGTGTCTCGTCACGCTTTGGAGGGTCACCACGTGGTTTCCGAGCATCTTCAAATGGTTGCTGGTGATCGCGACTCAAATGTTTCAATTCCTTGTACCCGCGTTGCTGGCACGTATCGTGATGAGCAACGTCGTGGACTACAGGATTCTTGTGTAACCAAAAAAAAAACCCAGCAACACGCTTATTTTTTTTCTCGCTGCGCGCTTGCCACGGCGAGAACAATTAAAGCTCCGATTGCGGAGGGTAAGAACAACGACAACAAGATATTGCGCACGTACTTTTTGGTAGCGAAACTTGTCGAGATCGCCACGAGCGTGACCGCGGCCACCGACCCGTACGCCCACGGGTTTAGCAACAACGTCACGTACTTTTCTGCGAACGTTGCGGCGGGCGTGGGCGTGGGCGTGGGTGCGGGCGGAGGCGTGGGCGGAGGCGTGGGCGCGGGAGGAGGCGTAGGTGCGGGCGGAGCTCCCGGGCAGTCGTTGCTCTGTTTTACTTTGCCGGAAATATAAGCCTTATTCACGTCCTTGATGTTGATGGCGTTGAGGCAAATGTCCGGGCAGTGGTCCGTGGTAATGTCCGATGTCACCAAGTATTTGGCCGGGTTGGCGCACGGTGCAAACCAGCACCCGTCATTGCCTGCGCTCGTCGGGTTCTGCATGTTGTTTTTGATATCAAGATAGGCTTGGTTGTTGCTGCGATTCGTACACGCGCAGGCTTCGGTCTGTGGAAATTTTCGGCAAAAGTCTACGATAAAGGCGTCGCGAACTCCCGTGTCTTTCAGCTGACTCCACCATTCGGAGCAATGTTTGTCGAAAAAGACCATCGGGTCTTTGGATAACCTGTACAGCGTCTGCTTGGCTGGCGCGGTCCATTTCACAGGGGTGCCGACGTCGCTGTACAACCAGAAATCTCTACCACTGTCATCGAGTACACCCGTACATTCTTTCATGTCGCGACACAGTTGAATTGCTTCCTCTGCGGTGTCCGCGTCCGCTTGCCCTTCGTTCTTCTTAACGAGTTTAGCCTTGCTCGGAACGGTTTGTTTTAAGGTTTGAATTCCTTGTTGATTGCAGTAGTGAAACATGACACTTCCCGTTCCCACATTTAACGGATCTATGTTTAGGCAGTTGTTTTTCCATTGCTCGATTCTGCTGTCCCAGTTCACGTGTTGGTCGCTGTCCATAAAAAAACCCTGTTGGTCGATGGGGCATGAAATAGTACCCTTGTCGTCCATGGTGATTGAGTTGGAGTTCATGTGTGAAGTGAAGGCCTTTAACCCGAACGGTGTTTGGCAGAGATCTTTGTTGACGCTCATACACTTTGGATGGCCCTTCTTGTCCCAAGAGTCGATCCTGACTTCCTCGTCCGAGCAAGCCGGTTTTCTTTTTGTGAATCGTATATTGGCGAATTTGCCGGTTTTCGCGTAGTTCCACGCGCATCCTTTGACCGGATCGTCGGTGTTGTTGTTCGTAAGGTCATTGTGGTCGCAACAATATGTATAAGCTCCCCCCCACTTGTGCCCAAAGGCGCAGTCGTTGCAATCGGGGGCGTTGCTTGTGTTTCCATCCGTGGTGCACCACTGATTGTCGATAATGGCCGCACTGTCTGGTGCCTTCTGTTTGATTTCGCAAGTGATCCACTTTTCGTCGGACATCCTTTTTTTTTGTTAGTCCATCAAAAAAAAAATATTATTGTCGCGCGCTTATTTTTTTTGTTTCTTGTTACGACATCTTTTCAACTTATCCTTGTTGATTGCCTCATTGGTAAATACACCTCTCCCACCATCCAACAATATGAACGACGCACACGCCGCACCGGAAGCAAACGTGCAGGAAGAAGAGTTTGCGGACTTGGCAAACGATCAGGCGATCCGCGTCCAACCGGTGGAAGATGCTCGCGCACGACAGCTGTACGCCGCCGATTCGCAGCCCGGTGGATCGGTCGACAAGAACGAAGTGCGGAAATTTATCACCGTCGTATGCACGGCCGATCCGTCTTCGCTCCGTCTGCAGAAAAATGACGGTCACATTGTCGTTAGCGCGATCAACAACGTGGCGATATTTTCCCGGGTATCTGTCGGCGATATCGTGCACGCGATAGCGGGACGTACTGTTCCCCAATCGTTCACCGCGGAAAAGGCCAAACGCACCATAAGCCGCGCCATCAAGCATCACGCCACGTGTCGTCTTGATTTCAAGCGTGCGTGTGGGAAGCAGGGTGTCCGCAAAAAAACACACGCCGACCTAAAGGCCCGGCTTCCCGAAGGTTGGTGCATCAAGCGACGACGTTGTGGCACATACACACGCAACGTGTTTATTTCCCCGTGCGGGCGGTCGTTTGAAAGCATGGAGCGGGTCAGCGCCTTCCTCGCGGCCCCCGACGCGGTACAAACTGCAGTCCGCCGCCTTCGTCTCATGCGAAATCAAAAAAACCACGAAAATGTTAAAATTTCTCTTGCAATGTTCGCCAAAAAGCTGGGCGCACACCGCACCACGGTGAGTGCGTGGATGAATGGGAGGGGCATTCCCACCGCAGCACAATGCGTGATTGTTGCGCGATGCTGGGGGGATTGGCCTGTGTTTACCGTGCCTAGCGACCACAAAACGTACGTCTGTGCGACGTGCAAGAAATCCTTTGCGTATAAATACTCTTTGCAAACCCATATGCGTCTCGGCATATGCACGAAAAGGAACAAGGCGTGCGACGAGGCACTCGGCGGTGTGCAATCTCTGGGCGTCTCGGACGACGACGGCGACGGTGAAAAACCTCCTTCTTCTTCTCGTAAAAGAAAATGCTGGTGTTGTTAAGAGTAGTGACAGATTTCGACAGGGGTTACATGGTGTACAGAAACAAAAAAAAATAATTGTTCTTTATTAAAAAAAAAAGAAGAGATGGCAGCACACAAAGCGGCTCCCTCGGGACACGTCGATTTGGACAAACACAAAAAGGTGATCTGCGTGGGAGACGTGCACGGAGATTTCCGAGCACTGTTGCGCGTGCTGCACCACTCGGAAGTCGCGGATGTCCCAACCGTCGTGCTGGATCTGGTCGAGCAGTGCCCGACGCAACGCGACGACTCTCGATTGCGCAACCCGCTGTCCGAGTCGCAGTTCGCGTCGATTTCGTGGAGGAAAGGATGCAAGACGGCCATCGTGTTTCTGGGCGACGTGCTGGACAACCGAAGAGGCAGCGGCGCCGATCCGTACGGAGTGTGCGCCTTGGCCGGTACGCAGACGCAAATGATGCTGTTGCTGGTGAAATTGCACAAACAGGCCCGCAAGCAGGGCGGCAAGTTGATCTGGGTGCTGGGCAATCACGACGTGGAGAACGCAGTGTCCGGTACCGGCAACGCGTGGTTTTGCAACAACTACGCGCCCCGATACCACATGGATCCAACCACGGGCGAAGCCTACGCGACCTGCGACGCGCGTGGGTTTTCCGACACGCACGCTCAGCACGTGCGCGCCGCGTTGCTCGCCACAAGGTCCGTCGCGGTCGTGAAAATCCACTCACCCAAAACGAAACATTCCGTCGTAGCACTGCACGGAGGGATTTCCCGCGACAGCATGCGTGTCTTCACGGCGCCCGAGAGCCGCGGCGGGCCCCCGGCCGCATACCGTCTCAGTACCGAACACCGCCCCGACGAAAACATTCGTGCGCTGAACCAGTTGTTCCACGACGTCCTTCACCACGGAAGCCGTTCCGCGGAGCGTTTCATGCACCGCAACACCGAGGTGCTGCCGACGTGGTGCCGCCCGTCCCACTTGGAAGATCCAGTCAAGTTCCAAGCGCTGTTCGGCACCGCGCGGCAAATCAAAGCGCACGACGTGCAGGAGACCGCCAACTGCAACGGGCGGAAAGCCAACAAAGCCTCGCACATGTCCGACATTGAACTGTGCCGCATTGACGTGGGCATGAGTCGCTGTTTCGGGCACGTGAGACGCCGCGCCTTCACGTTTATTGAGCTGACGACGCAGGGGCAACGTTTAATGCGACAAATCAAAGAGTTTCCAGTCGCCTAAGACCACAATATAGACCAAATTCTGGATTTTAAACAATGGTTTTTTTTATATTCCCAATAGTAAAAAAAAACAATCAATTATGCCCACCGAGTGCGAAAAAAAACTCGAAACACACATCTCAACGCTAGCCTTAGCAAAAACTAAGCTGACCGAACTCGCCGATATATACAAATTGGCAGCAAAAAAACTCTCCGCGGGGGCTGCGGCACCAGCGGCAGCGCCAGCGCCAGCAGCTGCTGGCCCTTGGACTCAGATCTCAGCTTCACGTGCGTGTGAACGCAATGACGAGAATATTCAAAGATATGCTGGACAAAGTGGATTTTCACTCGAATCCTGCAAGCAAAAATGCATCGACGACTCCGAGTGCAAAGCCATTGACTTTTATACTCAGTCGGGCTGGTGCAATCGTTTCAAACAAGCGTGCCGAAATCCCTCAGCTACCCATCACGGCGCCTCGTCGTATTCGCTTAGTCGAGGGTCAGCGCCAGCCGCAGCGCCAGCCACAGCGCCAGCCGCAGCGCCAGCAGCGCCAGCGGCACCGGCAACGGCACCGGCAGCGGCAGCGGCAGCGGCACAGGCGGTGATTGCGTGTGGCGATAAAGGCAGGGACCCAAATGACTCGAGGTACAGCTGTAGGGATATGAAGTTGGAGAGCGCGACAGCGCAACACGCAGTTCGGTGCTGCTCCGACACGCAAAAGGAGGGATACGTTAAACTAGATGGATGCTCAGTGTGGGCAGAGTCCAAATTCAAAACAATCGGTGAAGGGAATAGAGGCTGCGCAGACAACAAAACGCTCGCCGAGGCGACCGCGATCTGTACAGCAGAGGGTGCGCGCCTGTGCACGGCGGAGGAGGTAGACAACAGGTGCACGCGCCTCACGGGGTGCTTGCACGATTTTAAAATGGTCTGGACCTCCTCCACAGCGGTACCGACAGCGGCAGAGACAGCGGCAACGGCATCCGCGGCAGCAGTACCGGCACAGGCGGTGATTACGTGTGGCGATAAAAACATAAACCCAAATGACTCGAGATATGAATGTGAGGATATGAAGTCGGAGAGCGCGACAGCGCAACACGCAGTTCGGTGCTGCTCCGACACGCCAAAGGAGGGATACGTTAAAAAAGACGGATGCTCCGTGTGGGCAGCGTCTAAATTCAAAACAATCGGCGAAGGGAATGCAGGCTGCGCAGACAACAAAACGCTTGCTGAGGCGATCGCGATATGCCAAAAAGAGGGTGCGCGCCTGTGCACGGCAAAGGAGATAGACAACAAATGCACAATACGTACGGGGTGCTTGCACGATTTTAAAATGGTCTGGACCTCCTCCACAGCGGTACCGACAGCGGCATCAGCGGCCGTCGCGGAAAAGGCGGCGAAAGACCACTGCACTAACACTTGCAAAAATATCGACTGGACCTCTACAACGGCATTGTCGAGCGACGGAAGGCGTGCCTACGGGGGCAACAACAATCACGTTTTCAAGAT
>MDTD01150182.1_pt1 | contig 15038 bp, 17 predicted proteins | sample 811221 | NCBI WGS metagenome assembly MDTD01 (sample SAMN05326646, study PRJNA326480) | marine metagenome | isolation source: seawater | place: Pacific Ocean: South West | collected 2011
TAGTACAAAGCAGAATACTCTGGTTGTCAGGACTTGAAGAAAATGTAAATAAAGGAGAGGGAATTGATTCATTTTCTAGATATATTTATATACATGGAACACCAGAAGAATGGCTTTTAGGCTCTAAAGCATCAAAGGGTTGCATAAGGATGTCAAATAAGGATGTAATTGATTTATTTGATAGAGTTCCGGTAGGGGTTACAGTTTATATAAAATAAATTACATTTATTTTATAAAATCACTTTCATTTATTCATAATCAATAGTAATATTACGAAATAAATAATATATATAGTCAGTCTCTCCTCTCCCCCTGACTGACAAACTAGGGGCTTCGGCCCCTAGAAATTTAAGGATTAATAGAAATGGATAAACTTTCAGAGAATATAGAACTTTTAGCACTCCTAACAATATTTCTTGTTCTTTTATTAGGTATATCTAGTATTTAAAACATTTTATAATTGACCATATGAAAAAACTTCTACTTACTTTTCTAGTATATATTTGTGCGTACGCTTATGGATGTAATGATTTGCTGGACACAGATGTCAAAATATTAAACAAGAAAGAATATAAAAACTTATGCGAGTATTCTGACAAGACTATTCTTGTAGTCAATACAGCAAGTAAATGTGGATTTACTTATCAATACGAAGAATTGGAAGCACTATATAGGCGTTTTAGTAGTGAAGGATTTACTGTTTTAGGATTTCCATCAAGAAACTTCTTACAGCAAGAATATAGTGATGAAGCAAAAGTTGGTGAATTTTGCAAAGCAACCTATGACATAACTTTTCCAATGTTTTCGATATCTGATGTCAAAAACAGCACAAAACATCCATTTTTTAGAAAAATTTATCAGCTAACAGATGAAAGGCCTAGTTGGAATTTTCATAAATTCTTAATTACGAAAAACGGCAAGATAAAAAGTTTTTCACATAGAATTGAACCAAATGATCCGAAGATAATTCAAGCTATTCAAGACTCTATTAATTTGTAACTATCATTTTTTCCCACAATAACGAGTTGGGGTTTGTTTTTTGCAAATATGCCAACCTCTATTATCCCTTTTATAGAATTCAATTTATTTTCCATTTCTAAAGGTTTAAAAATTTGCATTCCATGTAAATCAATCAATACATTACCATTATCTGATAGTTGATTTCTAATAGTAATTTGTGAGGTGTATTTTTGTAGCTGATGAATAATTTCATCTTTATGTTTCAATGAAACCTCAACTGGAAGAGGGAATGTGCCAAGAGTGTCAACTAATTTAGAAGAGTCTACAATGCATATAAAATAATTTGCTGCTGCAGCAATAATCTTTTCATTTGTATGTGCTCCACCACCACCTTTAATTAGATTTAAATCGTTATCTACTTCATCTGCACCATCAATATATATATCTAAAATTTTCTCAGGCTTGCCGTCTTTAGTATTAAAATTTAATTTATTTAATAGTTTTGTGGTTCTTATAGAGCTTGAATATAGGGATTTAATTTTCTCTCTAAGTTTAGGCAAAAAATGTTCAGTAAAAATATCTGTGGTACTGCCAGTTCCAATTCCAATATTAAGAGTACCAGTAATATCTTTAATTTTATTAAAAGCTCCTAATGCAGCATTATATTTTTCAGACATAAACTTTTTTATCAGTAATAACTTTATCTAATCTTATATCAAATTTATTTTGAAAATTAGTATTTATCTTTTGAAAATCATAACCAACTCCCCAGAGTTGTGGGCCAGTCTTTGTTCTAGCTATTTTTTGTAGAGTTTTATCATAATACCCTCCACCATATCCAATTCGGTATAGGTTTGTATTAAAAGCAATAAATGGCACAAGAATTAGCTGGATTTCACTAATAGGATAGGATTCATTACTTAATGGTTCTTTAATTCCAAATTTATTTTTGACTAGTTGATCTGTTTTGATATGAAAGGATAATTCTTCGCCAGTAATTTTTGGTAGTAATATTTTTTTATTTCGTGGAATCAATAAATTAGGTTCATTATCAATAGCAAAAAAGGAGGCTAAGTTTTCACAATTATTAAAAAAAGCCTCTTGTCTTAAATGGACATTAATTAGTTTAGATAGAGAATTAACGTCGCTAGGTAAAAGATTTCGTCTTTGAGATAAAAAACTTTTCCTTATCAAATTTTTATGTATCTGAATCATATATTCCCAGCAACCCTGAACCCTTTGGTCAGGTGGGCAGCTCATTTATATATTAAGGCTTCCCTAGTGGTAGTGCACAGTTATATAAAATCTGCTTCCCTTTAATCTTTATTATCGATTCAAAGAGTAAATCTGAAAAATATGATCCAGATACAATAAATATAAACGGTTTTAATGCTTAATTAAAATTATTTATTGAGAAAAACTTCTATTTTTTTTGTAAGTTCAGAAACTTTTTTATCAAGCTCTTCAGTTTGTTCTTTAAGGTTTTCATTTTCCTTAGCTATACCGAGAGCAGCATTTAATATTGCATTATCAAGCATGTGATCGCGAAATTCCATTTTATTTATTAATTCGATAATTGATTTTTCTGCTTTTTTAAAAATGATATATTCACTTTCAGGAACACCAAACTCAAACTCTCTATCTCGAATAGTTATTTTTAGCCTATGAATTTTCACCCTAACGATTTTCCACCATCAACGCTAATATTTCGGCCAGTCATATAAGTATTTTTATTAATTAAATAATCAGCCAGCATTACTATATCTTTTTCACAACCTAATCTATTCATAGGTATGCTACTTAGAATTTTTTTCTTTTTTTCTTCAGATGGCTCATTAATATCCCACAAAATAGATCCAGGAGATATTGAATTTATTAATACATTAGGAGCAAGCTCTTTAGCAAGTGACTTTGTTAAATTATATAATCCCGCCTTTGCAGCGGCATATACTGAATAGCCAGACATGCCTATTTCAGCGTAAATATCAGCGATATTAATGATATGACCTTTATTTTTCGTTAATTTCTCTGCAAGCGCACTAATTAGAAAAATTGGGGTTCTTAAATTTGAAGACATTAACATATTCCAATCCTTGATTTCTACTTCTGTAATTTTTTTAGGATAAAAGGTGGAAGCATTATTAATCAATGCGCAAAGGTCAGCAGCATTATTATTGATCTCATTACAGAATTCATTAAAAGAAACTTCATCATCAAAATCACATTGAAAAGCCTCACAAGAATTCTCTCTCTTTTTGTTGAGCTCATCGCACAACTTATTAGCTGAATCGGATGAAGATCTATATTGAAATATGACCCTCCAACCTATACTGTGGAAATGATTCACAAGCTCCTTACCAATTCTTTGTGCACCACCTGTAATAAGAATTTGCTTATCCATATTTTTTAATAATTCTCCTTAATTCGTTGTTTTTTGCTTTAGCTATTTCATTAGAACTTAAATCTTGCAAATATTCAAAATTAACTGATGCGTAATTGTTTAATATTTTAGAACAGTAAGCTTTTAAACGAGGAAATGATTTTAACACTTCATTGACGTCTTTTTCGTAGTTTTTTGATGTTATTGAAGAAAAGAAGTCTATTTTTTTATTTACATTAGAGGTAATATCAAATTTTGATATTTTGGACCAAATATTTAAGGTCTGCTTAATCGAATTAGACTTTAATAATTTATTAGCAAATTTATAATTGTTGCTTTCTGCAGTTTGACACCATTTAATATTCGGATTATTTGAAGTAATTTTAGGGATGACTTCAAGCTCATCGAACCATGGACTTTTTAAATTAAATTCTTTTATCACTTGTAAAAACTTTTGAAAATTAAAATTCAGGCTTTTTCCTGTTTCTACCCATACACGATCTCTTGATAATTCTTTTAGTTCTCCTGATTTTCCAATCTTCAATAGGGCATCTTTTGTTTTAGGATGAATCTCAAAACCTTCAAATTGAGCATAGAATCTAGCGACTCTCAAAGCTCTTAAAGGATCTTCAAAAAAACTTTCTGATACATGCCTTAAGATCTTATTTTGAATATCTTTTTGGCCATTATAAGGATCAATGATTGTTCCATCTTGATCTTCAGCAATTGCATTTATAGTTAGATCTCTTCTTTTCAGATCATCCTCAAGTGTTATTTCAGGGGAAAAATCAAATTTAAAACCTTTATAACCTTTACCAGATTTAACCTCTTTTCTCGCTAATGCATATTCTTCTTTTGTGTTTGGGTGAAGAAAAACAGGAAAATCCTTACCTACTTGTTTAAAACCTTTCTTTTTTAATTCTGAAACAGTAGACCCCTCAATTACCCAATCAATATCTTTTGGCTGCAAGCCCATTATCTTGTCTCTTACCGCACCTCCAACTTTATAAACTTTCATTTAGCTGAATTTACTGTAATTATAGATTTATCATAAACATTAATTGCTGCTAAGGACCTACCCCATACACAACCCAGATCAATACCTTTAATTTTATTATGATTAGTTACTCCATTTAAGGCAGCCCAATGTCCAAAAACTATATTATCAAGCTCTTTTAAAGATTTATGTTTAAATGAAAACCATGGTTGATATTGTTGTTTGGATGTTTTTTTTATCTTTGTTTGCAAATCAAGTTTATTTTTATTGGTAATAAACCTCATCCTAGTAAAAACATTGACTAAATATCTTCTTCTATTTTTCTTATTAGTTGATTTAGATATAGCTTTTCTTCTATCGCCATACATAGTTAAAAGAAATTTTTCAGGATCTGATTTTAAAGAGGATGTTAACTCTTCATTTGCTGCTAGAACATCACTAACTGACCAATCTGGTAATATTCCAGCATGCACTACTAAGGTTTTTTTATTTTGATGAGAAAGAATTTTAGCAAAAGGAAAACTTAAAAAATGCTCTATAATTTCAATCGACTTATTTTTATTAATTATTTTTTTCATTGTATCTTTCTTATCATTATGATCTTTAATACCCATTAAAATAGCCATTAGATGTAAATCATGATTACCAAGAACGCTTTTGATTTTATTGTTGAGCACATATTCAATTACTTTTTCTGATTCTGGTCCTCTATTAACTAAGTCACCAACACAAAAAAATTTATTTTCCTTATCTGGGTCAATAAGTTTTAAAAGATTTTTAAACTCTTTATAGCAACCTTGAATATCTCCAATAACAAATTTAGCTTTGCTCTTCATATTTTCTTAGTATTTCAAAATAATCGTCTATCTCAAGCTCTTCTGGTCGACAATTTGTATCAAAATCAAACTTAGGCATTATTTTAAAAATATTCTTTAAAGGATTTAAAATCTTTTTTCTTGGATTAACAAAGCACTTTGATAAGATTTGTTTAAATGATTTATATTTAATTTTTTTCTTGTCATATCTATTATGTTTAGTAATTTTTATTAAAGATGAAGTAACTTTTGGTGCTGGGAAAAAGGCTTCTGGAGGAATATCAAATAAAATCTCGAAATCACAAAATAACTCAGCAATTAGGGAGATTTTGCAAGATTTATTTCCATAATCAAATCTTTGAGCAAGCTCTTTTTGGATTAAGAAAATGCAATGTTTATATTTAATATCTGATTCAAGGATTTTGAGTATTATTTGTGAGGATATATTATAGGGAAGGTTTCCCATAATAATTAAGTGATTCTTTTTAATTTCACTTAAATTAATTTTTAAAAAGTCTTCATTAATGAAATTTACATCATGCATCTTAAATTTCATTAGTAAAATTTTAAAAAGTTCATTATCTATTTCATAAGCTGTTAAATTTTGTGTTTGTTCTAGAATGTACTCTGTTAGAGCACCATCTCCTGAACCAATCTCAATAACATTATTTAAATTTTGTATTTCAGAACTACTTATAATTCTTTCAAGAAAAAGGGGATCTCTTAAAAAATTCTGACCAAGACTTTTTTTATATGTTATCGCCATTACCTGCTAATTTTAATGCTTCAAACATGCTTGTATAGTCAGCAACAAGGTCCATAGCTATATCTTCGGCTGTTCCATGATCAACTGAAACTCTAGTAAATGGTAAACCTAAAGTTATATTTACTGAATGTTGAAAATCTAAAGTCTTTAAGACAGGAAGAGCTTGATCATGGTACATAGAAAGGTATGCATCATATTGATTGTCTATAAAAGCAGTATCAGCAGGTATTGGGCCAATTAAATTTAGTCCTTGATTATTCAACTCTGCAATCGCGGGCTTTATGTGCTCAATTTCTTCTGATCCATATGAGCCTGCTTCTCCTGCATGAGGATTTAATCCTAAAATAGCAATTTTAGGTTTCTTAATTTTAAAAATATTTTTTAAGCCTTGTTCTAATAATTTTAATTTGCTTAAGATTAAATCTTTTGTGATCATTTTAGAGACATCTCTTAATGCAACATGTGTTGTAGCTACTCCAATTTTTAATAAATTATTCGTGAGGAGCATTAAAACATCATCACAATTATATTTTTTCTGCAAGAATTCTGTATGCCCAGAAAAATTTGAAATTTTATTAGTTATTATTTTTTTATTAATTGGACCAGTTACAAGCGATTTTTTTTCTTTATAACAAATATCAGCAGCTTTATTTAAACACTTAATTACATAGGATCCATTTTTTATACTAGGCTTTCCTAAAATAAATTCAGAATCTAATTCGACTTCTACTATGTTTAAAGATTCGGTATTTTTATAGTTAAGTTTTTTAGCAATACTGCCCAAAACTTTTTTGGATGCAACTACTGTTATGAGTTCTGTATATTCCTTTAGACTACTTTCAAATACTGCTTTTAAAAATACTTCTGTACCAATGCCAGAAGGATCTCCTAATGAGACTACTACAGGATTCTTAATCAAATTCTTTTATTTCAACGAAAGCTTCTGCTCTCAATTCTTGTAAATGTGATTCCAGTTCTTCCTCAAATTTTCTATTGAATAAATAAGAGAACGCTTGGTCCTCAACTCTCTCATTTGTTTTATCTTCTACTCTTGTTCCTAAAACTTCTAGAATATGCCAACCAAATTCTGTAAGAAAAGGCTCGGTGATCTCATTTAAATTAGCTTTTTTTATAGCTTCTTCAAATTCAGGAGCATATAAACCTTCGCCAGCCCAACCAAGATTTCCTCCTTCTTGTTTTGAACCAGGATCATCAGAAAATTCAGCTGCTAAATCTGAAAAAGAAGCCCCATTTATTATTTCAGCTCTAATTTCCTTTATTTTGAGCTCACTGTCCAATTCAGTTCTTATCGTGTTTGGTATCAATAAGATATGCCTGACATTCCATTGTTTTTCGAATGTAACTGATGGGCCTCTTTTATTGTCTAAAAATAAAATATGATCACCAGCGCCACTTTTTATTGGCTCTGAAATATCACCAATTTTTAATTTGTTTATTGGATCTTTAAATAATTCTGGGAACCCAGTAATTTTTCTCCAACCTAGTTCACCATTATTATCATCTTCTGAATATTTGACTATGAACTCATTAAAATTTGAACCATTTTTAAGAGCTTGCATTATTTCACTATGGACAGAAGAAATATTTTTATTTGAGCCTTTTCTTATAAGTATTTGCTTTACATTTAATTCCGGACCAAGCTGATTCAAGGCTTCCTCAGTTTTAAGAAAACTTTCAACTTCTTCACGTGTAATTGAAATTTTATTTTGTATGCTCCCTTGTTGGACTCTTCTAATTTTTAAGTTTCTTTTTACGTCTTCGCGAAGTCGAGCATATGAATCTCCCCTGTCTGCAACATAACTAATAAAATCTTCAAGTGTCAGATTATTTTGTTGAGCTAAGGACTTTATTGTTAAATTTAATTCTTCATCGCTAATTTTTATACCAACACGATCAGCAATTTGGAGTTGTAATTCCTCTAGAATAAGTTGATCAACAATGCTTTCCCTAAGTACAGAATCTGGTGGTATGTTTAGGCCGTCTAAAGCAGCATTTTTCTTATAATCAGATATTTTTATCTGAATATCTGACTCAAGAACAACACCATCATTAACAATTACAGCTATTCTATCTAATTCTTGTGAATAGCTTGATCCTACAAAAAGTAAGAAAAATAAAATCCTAATTAAATAAACCATTTTCAATAATATTATCTATTGGAGTTAAGAGATTTGATAGTCCAATAAGTTCAAATTCAAAACTTAGGTTATTTTTTACTTTTGGATTAGTCAAATAAATATGTTCATCAAATGGCAAATTAGTATAATCTGATTCAATAAATGGAAAAAATTTAGCTCTTTCAAAACTTAATCTAAGTTTTAGGCAGTCATACTCCCACTCCACTCCAAGGATATTCTCATTAAGACTTTTGTCTTCTTGAGCATACTGAGATCTTGAGAATATAGAAAAAGAATCAAAATCTCTCTTAAATTTTACGACATAATTATTTAGGCTTTTTAAAGGATAGCTTGATGGAATTATTTTATTTTTTTGTATGGAGAATTTTGTTTTTTCATCAATATATTTAAATCCACCCATCAAACCCATAAATTTTTTCTTTTCATAACTATAATTGCCCATTGCAAAAATATTAAGATTCTTATTGTTCGATGATATTGAAAAGAATATAGGTTTCTTATTAAAGAATTTTTTGAAAATCATATTCTCCTGTTCATAATTGTATTTTTCATATAGATTTGTTCCTAAAGAGTAATTAAAACTTTTATTCATTCCCTTTTTGTATATATATATTTTTCGCATATTTGCATTTCGATCTTTTCCAACCCATGGACTAAGTGAAATGTTAGCTTCAGGAGACGGATTAATTGGATAAGAGTCTAATATTGGTAGAGCATATTGATCTGTAAAAGTTGACCAAATATACCCTATCTTCAAACTTCTATCTTCAAGCAATGAAAAAGATTGTTTTAAAGAAATATCATTTGAGTCTAATTTCATTTGTGAATCATGAATATCATATTCTTTCGAAGAAATAAGTAATTCATGCTCATGGTCGTAATTAGCAGAAGAAAATGATTTGCTTAATCTAATATTTCTTGCCACTCGATCAACTCTATTAAAAATTTGATATGGCATATCAAGGCTTAATGGATAGTTACTTCTAAAACTTGCATATTCTGAACTTATTTCTAAGTGCAAATCTTGAATGTTATAAAATCTTTCATATAAGAAAAAATCTTTTGAATGAGACAATGGTCTTAATGATCCAATATTCTTAAAGTTATTTGAAGAAAATGAAAAATTTCTATTTCCATAAATCATAGACAAACCAATTGATTGCTTTAAATCTAAACTTCTTCTCTTTAAATCCAGGTATCGAAAACCATAATTCTGTATTAATGAATTGCCACTAAAATCAGAATAATCTACGTCTAAGGATATGAAGTCATTGAAGTTGATTTGCGCATCAAGATTATAAGCCCAAGAATCATCCTCATCATCCATGCTAAGGCTATCAAATTCTAAATAATTTGTTTCATCATCGTACTCAAAACTAAATGAAAGGCCTAATGAGGAATCAGAATAAATTGGTTCTACTTGAAGAAGAGTATTTTCAGTTTTGTTTTTAAATTTATAGCTTATATCTAAGCTTGAATTAGTAAGACCCAGATTAGGAATGCTGAAACTATCATTTTGATTGAGAGAAACTTCTCCAATCCAAAAGATTGGAACACCAAATACTTTAAGTTTAGTATTTTCTATTACCAGTTCTCGGTCAGATTCATTAAATGTTGCATTTTCTGCTTCCAAACTCCAAACTGAGCTTTCAGCACAAGTGGTTACTTCCACATTCTTAAGTTCAAATTTATCTTCTGTTGTAATAGCACTTTTAAACTTAACTATGCTATTTTCTCCAACTTCCATTTGTCCATTCCTTATCTCAAGGCTATTTACATTTTCCTTTTCATGACATTCGGAATAAATGACATTCGAAATTAAAAGTAATATTAAAAAAAACCAATTATGAACTTTTGACATATGCTTGTTATTATAGGACTTATACAAGAGGAAAAAGTTTTATGAGCCTTAAAGATAAAGTTATTTTTATGACAGGCGGAAGTCGTGGAATTGGTCTTGAAATTGCATTAAAAGCAGCAAGAGATGGAGCAAAAGTAGCAATTGCCGCTAAAACTACTGAACCACACCCCAAACTTGAGGGGACAATATATACAGCCGCAAAAGAAATAGAAGAAGCTGGAGGAGTATGTTTACCCCTTAAATGTGATATTAGAAATGAAGAAAGCATAATAGAGAGTGTAGAAAAAACCATCAATGAATTTGGTGGTATAGATATTTGCGTCAATAACGCATCTGCCATAAGTCTCACTGGCACACTTGAAACAGAAATGAAAAGATATGACTTAATGCATAATATAAATGGAAGAGGAACTTTCTTAACAAGTAAATTATGTATTCCACATCTACTAAAATCTTCTAATCCACATATCTTAAATATTTCACCACCCTTGGATATGGATCCTAAATGGTTCAAAAGTACTGTAGCCTACACAATTGCTAAATTTAATATGAGTATGTGTGTATTAGGAATGGCTGCTGAATTTGAAGGTAAAATAGCAGTTAATGCACTATGGCCAAGAACAGCTATTAAGACAGCAGCAGTTGCCAATGTGTTAGGTGGCGATGAAATTTATAATAAATCTAGAAGCCCAGAAATCATGGCAGATGCAGCTTACGTTATTCTAAATAAGGATAAAGATAAATTTACAGGAAATTTTGTTATTGATGATTCAATTTTAGCTGAACATGGAGAAACAGATTTTAGAAAATATGCAGATTATCCATTTCATGAACTTATTCCAGATTTTTTTGTTCCTGAAAATGCATACCCTGTTCCTAAAATAGTAAAAGATAATTGAAAAAACATTTAGAAGAAGCCTCTATTTGGATTAAGAACACTACAGGTAGTGACAAATATACGATTACACCACTAAGACAGGAAGCTAGCAGTAGAAGTTACTACAGAATAATCACCGATGAACTTAGCTATATATTGGCTGTTCAATCAAAAGAAACTACAGAAAAAAATTCTGCAGCTTCTGGATCATCTCCAGCAAAATTTTTATATGCAGCAAAATTACTTGCAAACAATTCTGTAAGAGTTCCCGAAATTTTTGCATTTTCAGAAAACTTGCAGTTTATGTTGCAGGAAGATTTGGGAGATATAACTTTAGATATTCATAAAGAAATAGAAAATAGATTTATTTTAGAAGAAGCCCTAGAACAATTATCTTTGATTTATTCTGTGGATCAAGATGTCCTTAAAGCTTTCTCATATGACGATCTTTTGCAACAAACCACTAATTTTTTAGATATCTTTGATGACAGGAATATAAGTATTGATGAGAATGAGGTTAAGGTGATGCAAGCACTTAGAAAAAAATTAGTTGGCCAAATTATGGAACAACCATTTTTACCTACTCACAATGATTTCGAGAGAAGAAATTTCCTTTTACATAATAAACAAATATATATTATCGATTTTCAAGATCTTAATGTAGGGCCAATTGGAATGGACTTAGCTTCATTGCTTTATGAGCATGATTTTGATTATCCAGAAGACCTGGTATATGAATTACTGCAAAAACATTGCGAAAGAAATGTTTTAGGCTTTGATGCAAATCATGCGGATATGTTGATCAAGCAAGCATTAACACACCGCTCAATGCGATGTGTTGCATTATTAAACGATTACAATAAACAAGGTAAATTACTTAATAGAAAAGACGATATTGAAAAGTTTATTAAAAGAATTCATTTAGGTCTAAACACTTTGGGATACAAAGAAGAAATGCAAATAATAGAAAAATTATTATGAAGTCCATGATTCTTGCCGCAGGCTATGGAAAGCGTTTAGGAAGTCTTACTCAGAATACTCCAAAACCATTGATTAAAGTTAAAGGTAAGGCCTTAATTGATTTTCATATAGAAAAACTCATTGCTATTGACTGCAATAAAATAGTGATCAATGTACATTACTTAGCAGAACAGATAATTGAACATGTCTCTGCAAAATATATTGATTTGATAGATATAGTTTTCAGTCATGAAAAAAATATTTTGGGAACAGGAGGAGGTATAAAAAATGCTATTGAGCATTTTGACCATGATGATTTTCTTGTGATTAACTCAGATGTATATAGCGATCTAGATTATTCTTATTTTAATAATTTTTCTTCTCCTACTGTTTTCTCTATATTGAATGAAGAAGATGCGGGTGATTTTTCTATAGAATCAGGAAAAGTTATAGTAAATAATCAAAAGGATTATACTTGGACAGGCTTCAGCGTTGTTAATAAAAAAATATTTGAGAATATAGGAGAAGGACCCTTTCATTATTGGCATGATTGCCTTTTAAAGCTGGCTGAGAGCAGAAATCTAAAAGCAGATATTCTAGATATAAATTGGTATGATGTTGGAAGTATCGACACCTTAGAACTATTAAACAGTGAATAAAATAATCGCTCCCTCAATTCTTTCAGCCGACTTTGCAAGACTTGGAGAAGAAGTTAAATGTGTTCTAGATGCCGGAGCAGATTGGGTACACTTTGATGTCATGGATAATCATTACGTTCCAAATTTAACGATTGGCCCTATGGTTTGCAAATCACTAAGAGAATTTGGTATTAAAGATTTTATTGATGTTCATTTAATGGTTGAGCCAGTCGATGATTTGGTAAAAATGTTTGCAGATGCTGCAGCAGACTTAATTTCTTTTCACCCTAATGCTACCAAAGATGTTTCAGAAACTATAAAAAAGATTAAAGATTTAGGATGTCAGGCAGGAATAGCTATCAATCCAGCTGAAGAAGTTATATTTGCTGAACAATATCTTGAAGACATTGATTTAGTTTTACTTATGTCTGTTAATCCAGGTTTTGGTGGGCAAAAATTTATTGACAGCGTACTTGAAAAAATATCTTATATGAGGAATCTTATTGACAAGTCATCCAATCAAGTAAGATTAGAGGTAGATGGAGGAATTAATCCTGAAAATATAAGTGTTGTTTCTGAAGCAGGAGCTGATACATTTGTTCTTGGCTCAGCAATTTTTAATACAGATGATTATTCGAATACTATTTCTTCTCTCCGCCGCAATATCTCTTAATTTGAGTTCAAAAGAAATCTTTGTTTCTATTGCTGATAAGAAAATCTCCTTGCAAGTTGCAGATACTAATGAATTGCGTGCTAAGGGCTTAATGGGCGTAAGAAATCTTAATAAAGATGAAGGCATGATATTTTTCTGGCCTGATGCTGATAAACGATGCATGTGGATGAAGAATACACCTATAAAATTATCAATTGCATTTATCAATTCAAATCAAATGATTGCTGAAATAAGAGATCTTGACCCCTACAGTACAAAATCAGTTTGCTCAAGAAGTAATGATATTGTTAGTGCCATTGAAATGAATAGAGATTGGTTTGTTAAAAATAATATTAGAATTTTCTCTAAAGTAAACATTCACTAGATATATCTGCTTAATGTTGTCATTATCTTAGATGTTGCTGTCATCATTACTTTTATGGGAGCAGGCAGCTCTTTGCTTCCATGGTCTTTAGCTTCTTGTCCATGAATCTCTTCTTCTTCAAGCATTTTTTCTAATATCTCTCTACTTTTTTTATCATCAGGCGACATTTCTTTTAGATGTCTTTTTAAATGTTCAACCACTTGCTTTTCAGTTTCCTCTACAAAACCTAGACTTGTTCCATCGCCGATTAAAGCCGCTACCGAACCAAGAGTAAATGAACCTGCATAATACAATGGGTCAAGTAAAGATTTTTTACCACCTAATTCTTCAAGTCTTTTAGTACACCATTCTAAATGAGCAAATTCTTCATCTCCTGCCTTAATTAAATGCTCTTTCACTTCCTGTGTTTTAGAGAAGAATGCCTGACCTCTATAAAGTGCTTGTGCAGATACTTCACCTGAAGCATTAACTCGCATCAATGAAATTGATTTTTCTTTATCTGACTTAGTCAGACTTTCATCAGCTTTTGCCTCATCTTTGTATGTAATAATCTTTAAGAAATGATTTAGTTCATTTGCAATTTTATCGTTAAGACTCATAAATTTCTCCAATATCTCTTCTAAATGTCATGTTATCAAAATTTATTTTTTCAATATTATCGTATATATACCTTTTACAGTCATCTATGGAATCTGAAGAATAGTTTAAAGAGAAAACCCTGCCACCATTGGTTACCAATTTATCATTTATAGATTTTGTTCCGGCATGGAATAGTTTCGCATTTTTAATGTTGCTAATATTTATCGGAACCTCATTTTTGTATGAATTCGGATAACCTCCTGAAGCTATTACAACACCCATTGTTGCTCCAGCCTTCCATGTTATTTTAGGCTCTTCCCCGTTTAAAGCTTGCAAAATAGCATCCAAAAGATCTGATTCCATTTGCATCATTAAGCATTGAGTTTCAGGATCGCCTAAACGACAATTAAATTCAAGAACTTTGGAAATATTATTCTTCACCATTAAACCAAAATACATAAAGCCATAATAGTTAATTCCTTTATTCTTTAACCCAGATATTGTTGGCTTCACAACCGTCTCTACAATATTCTTTTTTAAATCTTCATTCATGAAGGGAGAGGGAGACATACAACCCATACCTCCAGTATTTGGACCTTTATTGCCTTCAAGGAGTGGTTTGTAATCAATGCTAGTTTCAAATGGAATGAAAGATTGAGGAGTTAATATGCCCATGAAACTGAGCTCAGTACCAAACAAACATTCTTCAATAAGAATATTTTTTCCCGCAACTCCAAATTTAGAATCTTCCATAACTTCTTTAACCCATTCCTTTGCTTCCTCTAATCTACTGGTGACTAAAACTCCCTTACCTGCTGCTAATCCATCAGCTTTTAAAACTATTGGAAAATGAGATTTTTCAAGATGATCTATTGCTTTATCTGATGAAGAAAAAAATGATGCTTCTCCAGTTGGAATACTATTTTCAAATAAAAATTCTTTAGAAAATATTTTTGAGCCTTCAAGTTGTGCTCCTTTAGCATCAGGACCAAAGACAAGAACATTAGAA
>MDTD01032400.1_pt1 | contig 15035 bp, 15 predicted proteins | sample 811221 | NCBI WGS metagenome assembly MDTD01 (sample SAMN05326646, study PRJNA326480) | marine metagenome | isolation source: seawater | place: Pacific Ocean: South West | collected 2011
AAATATTCAGAATAGAATTCCTCAATAAATGCGGAGTTACTTCCAGCTAAAAAAGAGGTCTTTTTAAGTATATTCTTATCTTGAGAAGATGACATTTTAGTTACTTATAATAACATAATAATTTTAGAAATTAACTACTAAGTTTTTCAAACAAAGTTTTCCCAATATCTGCGGGAGATTTTGATATAGTAATCCCTGCTGATTTCATCAATTCAATTTTGTCTTCTGCTCCACCTTTGCCGCCAGAAATTATTGCACCTGCATGGCCCATTCTTCTACCGGGCGGAGCAGTTAAACCCGCTATAAAACCTACCATGGGTTTTTTAATTTTCGATTTTTTGATAAATTCCGAAGCTTCTTCCTCTGCTGACCCACCTATTTCTCCTATCATTATAATAGAATGTGTTTCCTTATCTTTTAAAAAGAGATCTAAACAGTCAATAAAGCTAGTTCCATTAACTGGGTCACCTCCGATGCCTATACAAGTTGATTGCCCCAAATTATTAGCTGAAGTTTGTGCAACTGCTTCATAGGTTAAAGTTCCTGACCTAGAAACAATTCCTACTGACCCTTTTTTATGTATGCTGCCAGGCATAATTCCTATTTTGCACTCGTCTGGTGTAATAACACCTGGGCAATTTGGACCTATTAGTCTACTTTTGCTTTTAGATAAAACCTGTTTTACTTTTATCATATCAATTATTGGTATGCCTTCTGTAATACAAACAATTAATTCAATTTTTGCTTCAATAGCCTCTATTATTGCTGCAGCTGCAAATTTAGGTGGAACATAAATCATGGAAGCATTTGCGTCTGTTTTTTTTTTTGCTTCCTCTACTGTATCAAAAACTGGAAGATTTAAATGTTTTTGTCCGCCTTTTTTAGGTGTAACTCCTCCAACTAGTTTAGTTCCATATTTTAATGCTTGCTCAGAGTGAAACGTTCCATGTGTTCCAGTAAATCCTTGACAAATTACTTTGGTATTTTTATTTACTAAAATTGACATTTATTTAATTGCCTCTACAATTTTTTTAGCTGCATCGTTTAAATCAGATGCAGATAAAATTTTAATATTTGAATCATCTAAAATTTTTTTTCCTTCCTTAAAATTTGTTCCAGCTAACCTAACTACGAGAGGTACGGACAAATTAATTTCTTTTGCTGCATCAACGACACCTTGGGCGAGCACGTCGCATCTCATGATTCCACCAAATATATTTATTAAAATTCCCCTAACATTTTTATCAGATAATATTAATTTAAATGCAGCTGAAACTTTTTCTTTAGAAGCTCCTCCTCCAACATCTAAAAAGTTAGCTGGTTCTTGCCCATAAAGCTTAATTATATCCATGGTAGCCATAGCTAAACCTGCTCCATTGACCATACAACCGATAGATCCATTGAGTTTTATGTAAGCCAAATCATGCTTACTAGCTTCTGTTTCTTTAGGATCCTCCTCATTATAATCTCTTAATTTTAAAATTTCTGGACGTCTGAAAATTGCATTGTCGTCAAAGTTCATTTTTGCATCTAAGCAAATAATATTTTCTTTTTTAGTTATGATAAGTGGATTTATTTCAATTAAACTTGCATCCTTTTCGATCAAAATTTTATACAGAGCGTTTATAAGTTTTAATGCCTCTTTTTTTTGAGAAGCGTTAAATTTAAAAGGTGAAATAATTTTTTCAAAATCTTTAGTTTGAATTTTATCTTGAAGTTTAACTTTTGTAGTAATAATTTTTTCAGGATTTTCAGCAGCTATCTTTTCAATATCCATTCCACCTTCGATACTACTTATAAAGGCAATTTTTGAACTAGCTCGATCAATAAGACAAGATAGATAGAACTCCTTTGAAATGTCTGATGCTTCCTCGATATAAAGTCTTTTAACTTTTTTTCCATCAGGACCAGTTTGAGGTGTTACAAGAATTTTTCCTATCATTTTTTGAACTTCACCTCTTAATTCGTTTATATCTTTTATTAATTTTACCCCCCCTGCTTTTCCTCTACCACCTGCATGAATTTGTGCTTTTAGAACAAATTCTTTACTTTTGAGTTGTGATATTTTTTCGTCTACCTCTTTGGCAGAAAGAACAACTACGCCGTTGGAAACGGGGGCGCCGTATTCTTTAAGAATTTGTTTAGCTTGGTATTCGTGAATATTCATGAAATGAGGTTGTTATATATTTTTTTATTTTTTTTTCCATCTAAATAAATCTAAACATTCACTATTAATTTTATATTTAATAATTTTAAGTTTAAGTTCATATTTGTTAAAACATTTCGAGTCAACATAATCTAAAAGATTATTTTCTTTAACATCTGGTAATATATAAATTGAATTTATTTTCTTTTTATTCAAAGTTGAATAAATTAAATCACTATAATTTTGAAAGTATTTACTTCCCTTTAAAGGAAAAGCTGAATTATCACCAGGATACCACCTTGAAAATCCACTTATATTTTCTTCACTCAAAACCGAAAAAAATGAGTAGTTTGATAAAACAATTTTATTATCAGGGTCCATTTTTAAAATATTTTTGAAACTCTTTATTAACATTAGTTCTGAATTAATTTGTTCAACATTCTTAGAATTTGGCGTTATCCATTTCAAACCATTAAGTTTATTGGTAATACTTTTAGTGCTTTGAGCTTTGGAGAAATCAACATTGTTTAACTCATGAAATTTTCTATCTATATTGAATCTATAATGATATTTAAGTGTGATGCCCATACAAAAAATTATAAGAATCAATTTAATATATTTTTTGTAATTTAAATCTAAATTATTTAATTGAACATTAGCAAATCCCAAAAATAATGGGATGAGAAAGAAAATAAAAATTTGATTTTTTGTTACAATTATGTGCTGCGCTAAAGATAAAAATAAAAATATACACGCTAGGACAATTTTAAAATTTATATCTTTATAAAAATATTTTTTTTTATAAAAATTTTTAAATGAAAGAAAAAGTAATATAAATAAAGAAATATGAATAAATTTAAAATTTAAAAATATATTTTTAAAATCATATGATAAACTTGCATACCTATCACTACCAATATAACTGGGATAATAAAAATACTGAGTTAAAAAGACTTCAAAATTAATATCATAAAACATAAAAAAGGTTAGCAAAGATGAAATTAATATTAATGATGAAAATAATAACGTGATTAAAATTTTTATCGTATCTTTCTTTTGTTGTTGGAAAAGATGAAATATTGTAAGAACAATTATTGATAATAATATATATGTTGCTGGAACTTGTTTGCTTAAGAAAGCTAAGAGTAAAAATAAGGGCACTAAAAACCAAAAGTATGATTTATTTTTATCAATAGCTCTGATAAATATCACTATTGCGATAAGGGATAATAATGCTGAATGGTGATCAACAAACGGTGTACCACTGGAAGGATATGCCAAAATTGAAAAACAGATTGTGTAAAAAAAACTCAATCTAAAATTTAGACCTAAGCTATTAAATAAAAAATAAACTATTAAAGAAACCAAACCATTCAATAAGGATGCATTTAAAAGATATGTTTGCCAACTTATGCCTAAGAAATAAAAAATAATGCTTTGCAAATAATCAATAATAAAACCTGAAACAATCCAATAATCTTTAAATGGATGGTCTCCATTTAAAATTCTGTATCCGGAGTCAAAGTGGCTAAAACTATCGATTGGAAATACACCTCTATTTCCTGTGTATTGACAAATAAAAACACCGAATAAAAAAGTTATTACAGCTAGTAGTCTGCTAGAAAAAAACAATTTTATTTTACTCATTATTTTAAATATACAGAACTATTTTCAATTAAGATAATGACTTATCTATTTTTTTAGCAGCATCAAATAGTTCTCTTACAGATTTTATAGATTTATTAAAATTATCTCTTTCCTCTGATGATAAATCAATTTCTATAATTTTTTCTACTCCTCCTGATCCAATAATTACTGGTACACCTGCATAAACGTCTTTTGTAGCATACTCTCCATTTAAGTGGACAGCGCATGGTAATTGTTTTTTTTGATCTTTAAGGTAGCTCTCTGCCATTTCAACCCCGGAAGCAGCGGGTGCATAAAAAGCCGAACCTTTTTCCAAATATTTAACAATTTCTGCTCCTCCTTTTTTTGTTCTATCAACTATTTGATTCAATTTTTCTTTTGAAATTTTTCCTTCTTTAACAAGTTCACTTATTTTTTTTCCATTAATTTCTGTTGAACCTAACATTGCAACCATACTATCACCATGACCTCCTAGAACAAATGATTTTATATTTTGCACCGGGACTTTTAATTCTTGAGATAAAAAATATATAAATCTTGATGAGTCTAAAATTCCTGCCATTCCAACAACTTTATTTTTCGGTAAACCTGAATATTTTTGTAAGGCCATTACAATTACGTCTAACGGATTTGTAATACATATCACAAAAGCATTTGGGGATGATTTTTTAATTCCTTCTGCAACTTGTTTGATTATTTTAAGATTAATACCTAATAAATCATCTCTAGTCATACCTGGTTTTCTTGGCACACCAGCTGTAATAATTATTACATCTGAATTTTTTGTATCCTCATAATTGTTAGTTCCAATTAAGTTAACGTTAAATTTATTCACTGGAGATGATTGAGCTATATCCAAAGCTTTTCCTTTAGCAATACCTTCAGCTACATCAAATAAAACGACATCTGCTAATTCTTTCAATGCTATAAGATGAGCTAGCGTGCCGCCTATTTGTCCAGCGCCTATCAATGTAATTTTTTTTTTCATTAATATTCCTCTTTTTAATTATTTCATAGTTGGCATTACAAACTCAGCATCAGATCTAATACCTGATGGCCACCTAGATGTTACAGTTTTTAGTTTTGTATAAAATCTTACACCCTCCGGACCATGCATATGCTGATCCCCAAACAAAGATCTTTTCCATCCACCAAAACTATGAAAAGCCATTGGGACAGGAATAGGAATATTAATTCCAACCATTCCAATTTTTGCTTTGTTGGAAAACGTTCTCCCGGCGTCACCATCTCTTGTAAATATACTTACGCCATTTCCGAATTCATGATCGTTAACTAGTTTTAGTGCTTCATCAAAATCTTTTACTCTCACGATAGATAAAACGGGTCCAAATATCTCCTCTTTATAAATCCTCATGTCTTTTTTTACATTATCAAACAAACACCCTCCAATATAAAAACCTTTTTCATAACCTTGAATTTTGAAATTACGTCCATCAACTACTAATTTTGCACCTTCTTTTTCACCAATATCGACATAATTCTTAACTTTCTCTAAGTGTTCTTTTGTTATAAGTGGGCCCATCTCAGATGTTTTATCCATACCCGGTCCAACTTTTAATGCCTCTACTTTTTTACTAAGTGACTTGACCAAGTTATCTCCTATTCCTCCAACAGCAACTGCAACCGACTGAGCCATACATCTTTCTCCGGCTGAACCGTAAGCGGCTCCCATTAATCCATTAACTGCTTGATCTAAATCACAATCAGGCATCACAACACAATGATTTTTTGCTCCTCCTAAAGCTTGTACTCTCTTTTCATTCTTGGCACAATTTTCGTAAATGTATTTTGCTATAGGTGTGGATCCTACAAAGCTCATAGCGACAACATCTTTGTTGTTTATTAATGCATCGACTGCTTCTTTGTCTCCATTGATAACATTAAAAACTCCGTCTGGTAAACCAGCTTCTTTTAATAATTCAGCTAACATAAGTGAACATGACGGGTCTTTTTCTGAAGGTTTAAGCACAAAAGTATTTCCACAGGCAATGGCCATAGGAAACATCCACATGGGCACCATAGCAGGGAAATTAAATGGAGTAATTCCCGCGCAAACCCCAAGGGGTTGTCTGATTGACCAACTATCTACGTTTGAACCAACATTTTCTGTAAACTCGCCCTTAAGCATTTGAGGTATCCCACAAGCATACTCTACGACCTCTAAACCTCTAGTAAGTGACCCTCTTGCGTCTTCGTAAACTTTTCCGTGTTCTGAAACAATGATTTTAGTTAATTCGTCAGAATTTTTTTCAATTAACTCTTTGAATTTAAACATTACCCTAGCTCTTTGAAGTGGTGGTTTATTAGACCAAGTCTCAAATGCTTTTTTTGCGTTTAAGACAGCTTGGTTTGTATCTTTAGTTGTAGCAAGTTTAACTTCTGCGGTTTGTTCTCCAGTAGCAGGGTCAAAAACTTTTCCAGTTTTTTTTGACTCACCAGAAAAACTCTTGCCATCAACGAAATGTTGAATTGTTTTCATGATGTAATTGAATAAATAAGCTTTTAGCTGGTTGCAAGCATTTTCTTTATTGAACCAATAGCTTTTGCAGGATTTAAACCTTTGGGACAGGAATTCGTACAATTCATAATAGTATGGCACCGGTAAAGCTTTAGTTCATCTGCTACTTTCTCGAGTCTCTCTTTTTTTTCACTGTCTCTACTGTCGTTAATCCATCTATAAGCTTGCAAAAGAACTGCAGGTCCTAAGTATTTGTCTCCATTCCACCAGTAACTTGGACAAGAAGTTGAACAACATGCACATAATATACATTCGTAGTACCCATCAAGTTTTGATCTGTCTTTTTGAGTTTGTAGCAGCTCCTCTTTCTCTTTTCCAGTTTGATCAGTTTTTAGCCACGGCTGAATGGACTCGTACTGTTTATATAAACCACTAAGATCACTTATTAAATCTTTTATTACTTTTAAATGTGGTAATGGATAAATATTTAAATCTCCTTTAATATCAGTGTGAGATTTAATACATGATAGAGTATTTACTCCATCCACATTCATTGCACATGAGCCGCAAACCCCGTGTGCACATGATCTTCTAAAAGTTAATGATGGATCTATTTCATTTTTTATTTTAAACAAAATATCTAAAACTTTTGGACCACAATTGCTCATATCAACCTCAAAAGTATCTACTCTAGGATTTTTTCCATCTGATGGGTCCCATCTGTAAATATTTACCTTTTTAACATCCGATGAGTTTGATTGATCTTTATAATAATTTCCTTTTGTTATTTTTGAGTTTTCAGGTAAATTAAATTTGACCATTAATAAACTCTCTCCTTAGGTGGAAAATATTGTACATCATTTGTTAAAGTTTTAGAGTGTACATCTCTATATTTAATCTCAACCTTATTACCATCTTGCCATGCGAGCGTATGTTTCATAAAATTTTTATCATCTCTATCTGTGTAATCTTCTCTTGCATGTGCACCTCTACTTTCTTTTCTATTATAAGCAGAGTCCATTGTTGTTAATGCTTGTCTTATTAAATTATCAAATTCAAGTGTTTCAACTAAATCGGTATTAAATAGAAGAGATTTATCTTTCACAAATACATCCTTAATACCCTCAAATGGTTTTCTAATTTCTTCTTTTCCTTCTTTAAGGATTTTTTCTGTTCTAAAAACGGCACATTTAGATTGCATAGTTTTCTGCATTGACAATCTTAATTCTGAAGTTTTTGTTGAACCGTTTGAATTTCTCAATTTATCAAATCTATCTAAACATTTATTTGTTTCTTCCTCAGAAATTTCTTCATGAGGCATTCCAGGCTTAACTAACTCCGCAGCCCTTTTAGCGGCTGCTCTTCCAAAAACAACAAGATCTATTAGAGAGTTTGAACCTAGTCTATTAGCACCATGAACAGATACACAAGCTGCCTCACCAATTGCCATTAATCCAGGAACAGTTTTTTCAGATCCATTTAACGTCAAAACTTCTGCTTTATAATTTGTTGGTATACCTCCCATATTATAGTGAACAGTCGGTACTACAGGGATTGGATCTTTAGTTACATCGACATTTGAAAAAGTTTTAGCTGCTTCGAGAGCATATGGAAGTCTCTCTTCAATTACTTTTGGATCCAGGTGATTTAAATGTAGATTTATATGATCTTTATTTTTTCCAACACCACGTCCTTCATTAATTTCGATAGCCATCGACCTGCTTACTACATCTCTAGAGGCTAAATCTTTTGCATTAGGTGCGTATTTTTCCATAAACCTCTCGCCTTTAGAATTAACTAAAAAGCCTCCCTCACCTCGTACTCCTTCCGATATTAAACAACCTACACCATAAATGCCTGTTGGATGAAATTGCACAAACTCCATGTCTTGCAAGGGTAAACCGGCTCTTAAAACCATTGCGTTACCATCTCCAGTACAAGTGTGTGCTGATGTTGCAGAATAATAAATTTTCCCATATCCGCCAGTTGCAATTATTGTTATGTGGGATCTAAATCTATGAATAGTGCCATCAGTCAAGTTCCACGCTATTACACCTTTACATGCACCATCTTTCATTATTAAGTCCAATGCAAAATATTCTATAAAAAATTCTGTTTTGTGTTTAAGAGCTTGACCGTACAAAGTGTGAAGTATTGCGTGACCAGTTCTGTCAGCTGCAGCACAAGTTCTTTGAACTGTACCGTTTCCGTAATTTTTTGTCATACCTCCAAAAGGTCTTTGAAATATTTTACCGTCATCAGTCCTACTAAAGGGCACACCATATCTTTCTAATTCAATTACTGCCCTGGGAGCTTCTTTACATAAATATTCTATAGCGTCTTGGTCACCTAACCAATCAGATCCTTTAACTGTATCATACATGTGCCATCTCCAGTCATCTTCACCCATGTTTCCAAGTGCAGCAGAAATTCCTCCCTGCGCAGCAGAAGTATGACTTCTGGTAGGAAAAACTTTTGAAATGCAAGCTGTTTTTAATCCAGCTTCAGAAAGGCCCACTGCTGCTCTCAATCCAGAGCCACCCGCTCCGAGTACAACAACATCATATTCATGATCTATAATTTTATATGACTTCATAAGTTTAAATTAAATATACTAAATATTGTAATTAATGGCATTAATATTGCAAATATATAAACAGCTTTACTAGCATTTTTTTTAATTTTTTCATTGTTTATATAATCCTCAAAGATCTCACTCACAGTCAGAGAAGAAAAAAAGAAAAAAAATATCAAGAAAAAAGAAAATAAAATTTTTGATGGTTGCATTAAAAAAAAACTAACTATTTCATTGTACTCCGAGTCGTAAATTGCAGCTAAATTTATTATAAACCAAAGCATAAGCGGTATCAGCATTGCTGAGCTATATTTTATAAACAACCACTTTTTTGTAGATGTATTCATATTTATAAACTGTGTTTCCCTAATAAAAAAATTATTACCGTTAAAATAAACGAACCTACTAGAGCTAAAATTCCAGTAATTTTCGAAATCCTTAAATCAAATCCGTAACCTAGATCCCAAAATAAATGTCTTATTTCATTTAAAACGTGAAAACTAAATGACCAACATAATCCTATCATTATAAACTTTCCAAAAAATGATTGTAAAAATATTTTTATGAATTCATAGTTAGTTTGACCAAACATTAATGAAATAACCCAAAAACAAATAAAAGTAATTCCAACTATATTAACAACACCAATAATCCTATGGGTTATAGATAACAAAGAAGAAATTTGCCATTTATAAATTTGCAGGTGTGGTGTTAAAGGATTTTTTTCGTACATTTTTATTTTATATATTTTTTAACTAATAATTCAGCAATTTGAACTGTATTTAATGCCGCTCCTTTTAATAAATTATCTGAAACTATCCATAAATTTAGAGATTTTTTCTTTGAGTTATCTTTTCTAATCCGTGATATGTAAGTCTTATAACTACCTTCTGCCTCAACTGGTGTGATATACCCTCCATTTTTTCTTTGATCTATAATTTTGCAGCCAGCTGATTTATTCAATAAATCTTTAATTTTTGATAAATTAAATGATCTCTCAAACTCAATGTTTACTGATTCAGAATGTGAGGTTTTTACTGGAACCCGAACACATGTTGCGGTTACTTTTATTCTTTTATCAAGAATTTTTTTTGTTTCATTTTCCATTTTTAACTCTTCTTTCGTATAACCATCTTTCATAAATTTATCTATATGAGGAATAACATTAAAAGCGATTTGTTTAGTAAAATGTTTTGATTTTTTAATTTTTCCACGAAGAATTTTATTTGTTTGAGAAAATAATTCATCCATAGGTGCCTTTCCAGCTCCTGAAACTGCTTGGTAAGTCGAAACAATAACTCTTTTAATCTTAAATTTGTCATGTAATGGTTTCAAAACCAAAACTAATTGTGCTGTTGAGCAATTTGGATTAGCAATTATATTTGTTTTTTTAAAGTTTCTTATATCTTTTGAGTTTACTTCTGGAACTATTAATGAAATATTTTTTTTCATTCTAAACAGACTTGAATTATCAATAACTATAGTTTTCTTTGCTGCTAACTGAACCCATTTTTTTGATATAGCACTTCCTGCAGCAAAAAAAGTAATTTTTGCTTTAGCAAAATCGTAATTTTCAAGTGAATTTATTTTTATATGTTTTTTTTTAAATTTTATTTTTTTTCCAGCATTTTTTTTGGAAGCAATCAGAAAAAGATTTGAAATTTTTAATTTTGATTTTTCTAAAATCTCAATTGTTTTACGTCCTACATTACCGGTTGCTCCAATTATTGCGAAATTCATAATTTTATATCTTATTTTAATTTAGATATAATTGCATCTCCCATATCAGTGGTGCTCACTTCTTTTTTTCCCTCTGACATGATGTCTTTTGTTCTTAAACCATCGTCTAAAACTTTTTGCACTGCTAAATCAAGTAAATCTGCTTCCTTATCCATATCTAGAGAATATTTAAGAGCCATAGATAAGCTTAAAATTGTAGCGATGGGATTAGCTAAATTTTTTCCAGCTATATCTGGCGCAGATCCATGAACAGGTTCATACATTGATCTCATTCTTCCATTTTTATCTCTTGCTCCTAAGGAAGCGGAAGGTAATAATCCTAGAGATCCAGTTAACATTGCAGCTTCATCAGATAATATGTCACCAAATAGATTATCTGTTACTATTACATCAAATTGTTTTGGATTTCTCAAGAGTTGCATTGCACAGTTATCAGCTAACATATGATTAAGCTCTACATTTTTGAATTCTTTTTCTTTAAGTGTTTGAACCTCCTCTTTCCAAAGAACTCCAGCTTCCATAACATTTGACTTTTCACAAGAGGTGACAAGATTTCTTCTTTTTTTTGCAAGTTCAAATGCAACTCTCGCAACTCTATGAATTTCACTTGTTGTGTATGTATGAGTATTAGTTCCTTTCCTCTCACCATTTTCTATTGGAACTATTCCTCTTGGTTCACCAAAATAAATACCTCCAGTTAGTTCTCTTACTATCATTATATCTAAACCAGATATTATCTCTGGTTTTAAAGAAGAGGCGTCTACTAATTGTTTAAAACAGATTGCAGGTCTTAAATTTGCAAATAATTTAAGCTCTTTTCTTAATTTTAATAATGCACGTTCAGGACGTTTAGAAAATTCTAAATTATCCCATTGAGGACCTCCTACTGCCCCCAAAATAACAGCCTCGCTTTCTAAAGCTTTATAAAAAACTTCGTCTGTTATGGGGCTTTTATGCTTTTCATAAGAGGCGCCACCAACTAGTCCCTCTTCAATTTCAAAATCTAAGGATTTTCTTTTATTGAACCATTCAATAATTTTTTTTACTTCCCTAATAACTTCTGGTCCAATACCATCACCTGGCAAGAGTAGGATTTTTCTTTTTTTAACATTAATCATTTTTAATTAACCAAGGTTTATTTTTAATAATTTCTTTTTCATACTCATCAATTTCAGGAGATTTTTTCATTGAAAGGCTGATATTATCTAAACCCTCCTTTAGACGTTTTTTTTTAAAAGTATCCAATTCAAATTTTACAATTTTATTTCCATAAGTAATTGTCTGATCATCTAAATTAATTTCAATTTCTTCTTTTCTTTTTGAATATTCTGAAAGCTCTTGAACAATACTTGCATCTACTTCTATTGGTAAAATTCCGTTATTAAAACAGTTATTATAAAAGATATCTGCATAGCTCTCGCTAATTACACATTTAATTCCAAAATCTAATAGTGCCCATGGTGCGTGCTCTCTGGAAGAACCACATCCAAAATTCTTGCCGGCAATTAATATCTTTGATTTATTGTATGGTTGTTTGTTTAATATAAAATCTTCTATAATTTTTCCTTTTTCATCATACCTCATTTCATAAAATAAACTTTTTCCTAATCCGGTTCTTTTAATTGTTTTTAAAAACTGTTTTGGTATTATCATATCTGTGTCTATGTTTTGTAAAGATATATATGAAGGTATACTTTTCAAATTTGAAAATTTTTCCATTATTGAATTTCCCTCACATCAGAAAGATAACCTTTGATTGCCGCTGCAACTGCCATACCAGGACTTACCAAATGAGTTCTTCCTCCTCTGCCTTGTCTTCCCTCAAAATTTCTATTCGAAGTAGAAGCACATCTCTCTCTCGGTTTAAGTTGATCCGGGTTCATACCTAAACACATTGAGCATCCTGGCTCTCTCCATTCGAAACCAGCATCAATAAAAATTTTATCTAGCCCCTCTTTTTCGGCCTGTGCTTTAACTAATCCGGAACCTGGCACTACCATAGCACTTACATTATTTGCTATTTTTTTTCCTTTTAAAAGTTGTGCAGCTAATCGCAAATCCTCAATCCTTCCATTAGTACAACTTCCTATAAATATTTTATCTATTTTTATTTCTGCAATTTTTGTATTAGCTTTTAAACCCATGTAATCTAAAGATCTTTGCATTGCCATTTTTCTATCTTCATTAATTTCTTTGTTTGGATCTGGCACAGTCCCGGTTACTGGAGAAACATCTTGAGGTGAAGTGCCCCATGTTACCAATGGTTCAATTTCTTTTGCATTAATATCTACTTCTTTATCAAATTTACAGTTCTTATCTGAATACAAAGTTTTCCAATAATCTAAAGCTTTGTCCCAATTTGATCCTTTTGGTGACATATTTTTTCCTCTCAAATATTCAAAAGTTTTTTTGTCTGGAGCAATTAAGCCTGCTCTCGCACCGGCTTCAATTGTCATATTACAAACTGTCATTCTTTCTTCCATGCTGAAACCTTTTATTACATCTCCTGCAAACTCAATAACATATCCAGTTCCGCCAGCGGTTCCAATTGTTCCAATTATCTTTAAAATTACATCTTTTGCCGTTACTCCTTTCGGTAAAATTCCATTAACATTAATTCTTAAATTTTTTGATTTTTTTTGTATGAGAGTTTGGGTTGCAAGAACATGTTCGACTTCCGAAGTCCCTATTCCAAATGCTAAAGCTCCAAATGCACCATGTGTAGCTGTATGACTGTCACCACAAACAATAACAGTTCCCGGCTGTGTGAAACCTTGTTCAGGACCAATAATATGAACTATACCTTGTCGTTTATCATTTACATCAAAAAGTTTTACTCCAAATTCTTTACAGTTTTCTCGTAAGGTATCAACCTGTATCCTCGACTCTCTGTCATTAATACCTTTTGATCTATCAGTTGTTGGAACATTGTGGTCTGGAACTGCTAGAGTTAATTCTGGTCTTCTCACTTTTCTCTTCTGAATTCTTAATCCTTCAAAAGCTTGCGGACTAGTAACTTCATGAACCAAATGTCTATCAACATACAAAAGAACTGTCCCATCATTTTGTTGATGAACTAAATGGTTTTCCCAGATCTTGTCGTATAATGTTTTTGGCATAAGAAAAATATACTATTTTTTTTCTTCGCTTTTGGTTAGAGACTCCTTAGACAAGTCGTCTTTTAGCTTTGTTTCTAAATTTTGTAATTGTGGATCTTTTGATTCATCCTTTTCGTTTTGCTTAGCAACAACATCGATACCAATTTTTTTCTTAATTTTTTCCGCAATTCTTGCTGACTTTCCTTTTCTGTCTTTTAAATAATATAATTTTGCTCTTCTTACTTTTCCTGACCTAATCACTTTTATAGAGTCAACAATAGGACTGTATAATGCGAACGTTCTTTCAACGCCTTCTCCAAAAGAAATTTTTCTTACTGTGAAAGAGGAATTAATATCTCTGTTTTTTTTAGAAATACAAACTCCCTCAAAATACTGAATTCTTTCCCTTTTACCCTCTACAATCTTAACTCCAACTTTAATTGTATCGCCTGGATTAAATTCCGTAATTTTCTTGCTAGCTATTATCTTTTGAATGCTTGCTTTATTTATGTCTTCAATATTATTCATTTTTTTTTCTATTAATGTATTTTTCCCATAAATCAGGTCTCTGGCGACGTGTTATAGCCTCTGATTGCGATAAACGCCAGTCTTTAATTTTGGCATGATCTCCGGATAATAGCACTTCAGGAACACTTTTTTTCTCCCAAATTTGAGGTTTGGTGTACTGAGGATACTCTAATAATCCATTTTCAAAACTCTCCTCAATTTTTGATGTGTCGTTTCCCAGTACATTTGGTAGTAATCTCAAAATTGCATCTATTACTACAAGAGAGGCAGTTTCTCCTCCAGACAAAACATAATCACCAATGCTGATTTCCTCCAAATTTCTTGCATCCACTATACGTTCATCAATTCCCTCAAAGTGCCCACAAACTAAATTTATAGTTTTTTCTTTGGATAATTCTTTCGCCATTAAATGATCAAATTTTTTTCCTTTAGGAGAAAGATAAAAAATTCTTTCTCCTTTTTTAATCTTTTTATCAATTGATTTGCCTAGAACATCCGGCTTTAATAACATTCCACTTCCCCCGCCAAACGGTGTATCGTCAACCGTTTTATGTTTGTCTTCAGCAAAATCCCTTATATTAACAACTTCTAAGTTCCAAACTTTTTTTATCAAAGCTTTTGCGTAAAGCCCTTTGTTTAAGGGGCCAGGAAACATTTCTGGGTACAAGGTAAATACTCGTGCTGTCCACATTTTTAATTATTTTTTTTCCTCTTTCTTCTCTTCTACTTTAGGAGCTTCTTTCTTTGCTTCTACTTTAGGAGCTTCTTTCTTTGCTTCTACTTTAGGAGCTTCTTTCTTTGCCTCTGTTTTAGGAGCTTCTT
>MDTD01067583.1_pt1 | contig 15034 bp, 14 predicted proteins | sample 811221 | NCBI WGS metagenome assembly MDTD01 (sample SAMN05326646, study PRJNA326480) | marine metagenome | isolation source: seawater | place: Pacific Ocean: South West | collected 2011
AAATATATAGATTTTTAATATTTTGGTTTATAATCTAATATATTTTCTAATTCATTTAAAGCTTCTTTAACTGATATTCTATTTAAACTTGAAATTTCAGTTATATTTTTTAATAATTTAACAACTGGTATAATAGTTGGATGTTTTAATATTAATTTAAAATCATCGTCACTTTTAGTTATATTTGATATTTTTTGTAATAAAATTAGAGTAATAGTTATACCCAAACTATATAAATCTAATTTTTCAATAATTTCTTTTAATGTAATTTTTTTATTTTTTATTTCATAAATATTATTTAATAACTCTTTTTCAAAATTTCTATCAAAAAATATTTTATGTATATTTGATAAATTATTGTAATTTTTTCTTTTTTTATAGATTTTTTTTTGGATATCTAAATCAATATCTTTTTCTTTTAAAAATATATAGAAAATTTCAAAAGGATAAAATATGTAAATTCTATTACTAAAATATTCTTTTAATGCTCTGCTTTTTATTTTTTTTTTATCTTTGAATGTTGTTGATATACCAAAATCAATATACTTGAATTTATTATCATTATAAACTATATTAGCTGATTTTATATCATAATGTAAAATATTATTTTTATTCATAATAGTTAATCCATAAAATAAACTATGCGTTTTCTTTAAAAAATCATATATATCTTTTGTTTTAAAATTAAAATTTATTATAGCTTTATTCATATCTACACCACCATATAATCCATACAACATATATTTATTTTTATTAAATTCTTCAATAGAAATATTTTGATTTTCAAGGCATTTTTCCATATCTTTTTCTATTTTTTTAATTTCTTTGTAATTATCTAGTTTACATTGATTAAATAAAGTAACACTCCAAATATTACTATTTTGTAATTTATCTATTTTTTTATTAAAATCAACTTCTTCTTTAAAATATTTGTTATTTTTTTTTGTTAAAAATACTTTTGATATATTTTTTTCTGATATATCAATATCTTTATCTAAGCAAGGTAAATTTGGTTTAAATATACAAGTTTTAGAACCCTCACCAATTAATTCACCTCCATCCATTATATATTATAAATATTTAAAAAAATTTAAATAATCTATTTTTACTTTGTTCATCATGAGTTCTATCCATTATACCGACTACATGTTTCTTTTGTTCTATAGCGTGCTGTAATAATTGATTTCTAACATATTCATGTTCTATTAATAATCTATTCCTTTCTATCATATTATTTTCTTTTTTCTTTTTTATTCTAAGAATATCTGATTTTTGAGATTTATTTTTATTTGGTATTAATTTATTATATTCAATTAATAAATTTTTCCTTATTTCAAGTATTTCTTTATGACTTGTTTCTAAATCAGTTTTAAAATCATTCCATTCATCTATATAATTTTCACCTAAATATTTAAATTTAGAACTTTTTTTCCAAAAAGATAATCTATCATATTGATGATTTATCTTACTTTGTAATTCAATATATTTCTCACTTAAATTCATAGATTTTTCCCTTTTCTCATCTAATTTAAAAAATTTAGATAAAGATAATAATAAACTAGAATATGTTGAAACTGATAATGTAAATATATCTATAAAATCTGTATATTTATCTTTTAATATTGATTGTAAAAATGTAGAAGCAGAAGAAAACAAAATAACAGAAGTTTGTATTAAAGAGTTATATTTTTCTAATTTTCTATAATAATCATCTAATTCAATGATTGCTGCTTTAGCATCATTAAATAAATCTTCAAATATTTTACTATAAGTATCTCTATCACTTATCAAATACTGATTATCACTACAAGAACTATATATATCGCTATCCAGATTTTTTAAAGTATTTTTAACATTTTCATTCATGATTTTTTTTAATTCGACTAAATTTTCTTTGTACATTTTAGTATTTTGTTTTTCATCCTCTTCATCTGATTCAGATAGTTGATTTTTTTTATCTAGTATTTCAATATTATGTGATTCCAAATTTTTTTCTTCCAATAATTTAGATATTTTTTTCTTTACTAAAAACATCCTAACAACTGATTGTATTTTTATTATTAGTTTAATAGTATTTTCTACTCTTATATTTTCGGCCCTTTTATTTGCTAAATATCTTCTAATAAATGATTGAATTAGAATAATACTACTTAATATCAATTTACTATCAATTTCACCTTTTTCAATATCAGTTTCTTCTGATGTTTCATCATCTCTAGTTTCTTTAATCTGTAAATTAATATTTTTTTTACTATCCATAATATATAATATATATTATATATATTATGGATAGTATTTTAGAAAAAATAAATAAGAATATGGATTATGATGATTTATACGAAATACCTAGAAATTTATTTTTAAATAAAAAAATATCTTCATTACATTCTAAAAATATGAATATTGCTTTATTAAATGTTCCTTGTGGTGGTTTTGGTGATGTGATTATTTGTAAAACTTTTTATGATTATTTAACTAATTGGTATAAAAACGCAAATGTATATATATGTACTAATGATATTGGTAAATTTAAAACAATAAAAGCTAATGTTAAAAATATGATTAATTTAAAAGAAAAAAGAGATGATGATTGTCATTCTTTTTATAATTTATCGATAAAAACAAGTATAAAATTTGATATTATGATTGTAGTTCCAGTTGCTAAAAGGACTTTTTTTATAGAAGAATTACAATCAATGATTCCATATGCTAGTAAATTTAATACTTTTACAACAAGTGAATATAATAATGATATATTAGGTCCTTATACTTTTTCAACTGGTATAGGTAAACATAATCAAGGTATATTTTTAACAGATATAAATGTAAAAAAACATAATCTTGTTAAATCACCATATGCATTAATATATATACAACCACCTGGTCCAGAAAGCACAGGTTCTTGGGGTGTTCATGGTAATTATTGTTTTTTATCATTTATAGAAATGATTTCAAAAAAATATAATCACAAGTTATTCCAAGTAATTGTTCCGGATTGGATAGTAGATATTATAAGATGTTATTTAGTAGAACCTCAAAGTGGAACTTGTTATACAGTTAATAAAAGATTAAAAGAATACACTAAAAATTATCCGAACTTATTAATGATGGATGAACATAAAGAAAAATATGTTATAAAATCTGGAAATAAATCAGATAATACTATGATTATTAGAGGAGATATATTACCTAAACCTAGACCAGAATTTATATCATTAATTAAATATAGTGTAGATGATGTTTTATTAACAGGAGATCAAAGTATAACAGATGCTTTTAGTTGTTGTTCGAATAAAATAATTTGGTATCAAATAGCTCCTTGGAAAAAAGATTTTGCTTTACAAATGTCTAAACATATACCAAATAAATATTTTAAAACATATAAAACTAGTTGTGGTACTATTGATGCTATTAATTATAACCCTGATTACAGAAAATTTTTAAAGAAATTTGATTTTAGAATTGAAGGAAAAAGAATAATGGATTCTATTGTTTTATCTATTCATTATAAAGATAATGAATTATTACAAGAATATTCCAATATTGTAAATACTTCTAGAAGTGTAAATAGTGTTATAAATAAATTAAAAAAATATAATATGTCTAAAAATCAAATAGGTTCGGGACCAAGTAGTATGGAAGATAAAATAGATGCTTTGAGATTATTTGATAAACATATACATGAAAGGGATTTAGGTAATACAGAATTATCTAAATTAAATTATAATGGTGCTATTAAGTTGATAGGAAAATTAGAATTAGCAGATGTATTAGTTGATAGAGGAATAGAAAAATTAAAAAATAAAAATTCAAGTGCTATATATGATTTTAAACAAGCTTTAATTTTAGATCCAGAATATACTTTAGCTCAGGAATATATAGATACAATTATTCGTAATAAAAAAAGAGCAACTAATAAATTATATTTCACTCATCAAACTAATGAAAAATTACCAGATGATATTTTAGAATATATCAGTAAAAATGTAGATAAATATACAAAATAAATTTGAAATTTATTAAATTAAATAATAAAAAGAAAATAAATAGATATGGATTTGTCAAGCTTCTCAAAAGAAACACTTATTCAGATGATATATGATTTACAAAAGCAAGTTGATAAATTGAAAATTGATGCTGATATCAGAATAACAGAAATAGAAAAACTTTTAGAATCTCAAATAGATTATATTAATAAAAAACCAGAAAAAATTGATACAATAACACAAACAGGTGAAACAATTGATAATTTTAATATAAGTAAATATGAAAATGTATGGTATATGAATGGTAATGCAGGAGATATACTTAATTGGGATTTGAGAATTAAGAATGGTTTTGTTACAACTTGGAATGATAATGGGAAAAATAATTCTGTATTAAATAAAATAAAAGTTGGTGATCTTATAGTTTGGTATATTGTTGGTAGAGGTTATAATTCTATTTTAGAAGTAAAAGAAAAACCACACGAAATAACAGATGAAGAATTAGGTATATTTTATGATATTAAAGAAAAAAAAGAAGCTATGAAAACACATAATTACAAAATTATTAGTATACCAGTTAATTTTCTAGTAACAAGTACTGAAACATTTATAATAAATAATAAATCACTAACAACAGAAATATCTGATTCAGAATGGACTTTTGGTTTGAGGGGTTCTCATTGTATCAGACCAACAAGTGAAAAATGGAATAAACAAGTAGAAGATATTTATTATCATCTTAAAAATAAATAATTATTTAAAAATCTATTAATATTAATATTAAAAATAATTTAATGTTTTATTTTTTATTATTTAGTTTGTTTTCGTTTGTAAATGGTGATATCGTTCATTATGTAAATGACTATAAACCAGATAATTGTGTTAGTAGCGAAAATATAGTCGCTTTATCATTATGGGGATTAGGTGTTTGTAAATGTGTCAGTAAAATATGTGAATGTAAGAAAAAATTACCTATTAATTTAGAGTTAACAGAAGAACATTCGAATGATGTAGATGAAAAACATTATAAAATAGATATAATAGATGATAAAAATATTAAGAAATTAAAAAAAGATTTAAATGAATTGAAAAAAGTAATAATTAATTATGAAAAAAATAAAAAAAATAATAGTAATTAATATATGGTTGACTGTTCTGGATGTGAATGGAAACAGGAAATGAATTCATTATCTTGTAAAAAAAATAATTCAGATGTAGGTTGGATTAATTGTGATTATAGATGTACTCCTTTTGGAGGAGATAATTTTAAGGATAATTATTTTGGTGATGAATTTAGAAATGAATTTTTTTGTGGAGGTCCTACTACAATAGAAAGTTGTCAGGAAAAAAATATTTTATTAAAAACAAGTTATAATAGTTTTGATGATATATGTGTATTTAATAGTGATAGTAATATATGTGAAGTAAGTCCAAATATTAGTTTAAATGATTATATTTCGGATAGTAATCTATATTCTAAAACAAATGATTTTATATATAATGAAAATATATTAGATGAAAATAATAATTTAATTCAGATTAATAATTCTGATTTTAGAGATACATTTAGTAATTCGTCTATTGTATCTAGTTGCACTATTGAAAATTTTTATGAACAGAATGATTGTTCGGATAAACCATTAAATGTTTGTGAAGAACATGAAGGTTGTGCTTATAATTTTATAACAGAAAATTGTGAGAATAAAAATTTAGTATTACCAAGTATAGATTTCGTAAGATATTATAATGATTATTACACTTCTACAACTAATAATAATATATTTAATATAATATATCAAAGATATCAAAAATTAAGGGAAATAAGTAATTGGCCTTGTTTGACAACTGATCTAGATTATCCTATAAATTGTACGAATGAAAGTCAATTTGAAAAAATGTATATAAAAAGTCAATATCTTGCCCCAAATGAAGATGGAGAAATGGTTTATAATGATTATGCTGTTTCTCCTGATGTTTTATTATATGATAAAAATATGTTAATTGAATTAATAAATCAAAGATGTTTTAATATAGGTGAATCTTTATGTCCTCAATTTCAAACAGAGGCAACATTAGAAAATATAGAAGATTATGCTAGAATAATAAGGGATAATACTATAAGTGTATTTAATGAATTATCAGTTTATACATTTGATAGATTACCATATATATTATTAGTTGAATTTCAGTTATTTTTAGATAATATAGAAAATTATGAAGAAGAACAAAAAGAGGTTGCTGATTTGAGAGATATAAATAATTTACAACTTTATCCAGAAAAAACAGATTATTTAATAGAAAGTTTAAGGGATAATGATAAATTTAGAGGTTGTTTAAATGATTTATTTTTTATAGAAAATGAAAATGAATTATTTGATTACATTTTATATAATTCACTTGTAAATTGGCAAGAAATACATTTTAATTATATTAAACAAAAAATAGATAAATTTATTGAAATTGGCCCTCACTCTGTTAATGGATGTTTTAGATTATTAGGAAATATTAATGAAAATATATGTAGAGGTGAAATAACGACGGGTATAATATCCTTAATGTTATTAGTTGGTGAAATAGTAGGTGTTCAAATTGATTTAAAAAATATAGATCAGAACCATCCAAATTTTATGAAATTAATAGATACAATTGTTCCAAGAATACCTCATATTGTTAAAAAAATTACAGATTTATCCAAATACTATGAAGAAAATAATTGTGGTCTTATGACTAATAATAGTAAATTATTACTTGAGATATATAAACAAATTTTACAACCAAATAAACCAGTTGTAAATTATCATTTATTTGATAATATATTTGGTAATTTCTTTGATGATTTTGTTGTTGGTAATATTTACAAAAAAATAATATTACTCATTTTTATTTATTTAATATTAAGTAAAATTATTGATATTTTCAGAAAAAATAATAAATAACTATTTATATATATATATGGATTTATTAGATAATAATAGTAGAAACTTTTTAAATGATGTTTTGACAAATCAAGACAGATGTAGCACATTACAATGTCCGGATAATTATATTAAAGAAATAACTGGTTTAGCAAGATGTAATAGTTCACCTTGTAATGTAGAAGATGATTTAGATAATTGTTGTATGAAAATATGTGAAAATTCTGATGATTGCTCTACAGACGAATCTTGTAATGATTATAATGATACAAAATTATGTACAAAAAATTGTAATAATAATTCTGATTGTCCGAATAATTTAAATTGTATTACAAGGGATAATAATAGTTTTTGTTTATTAGAAACTGAATTTAATAATAATATATTTTACAGATTATATTACAAAATCGAAAGATTATTATTATCAGAAAATATTTTAATTGACACTATTGTACTAATATCTCTAGCTTACTTAATTTCTAAATTGATTAACATATTTAATATTAATATTAATATACCATAACTTTAATAAATGGATTTATCCAATAAAATCTAACATTAAAATCTTTACAATAATCAAAATTTACCTTTTTACCATATATTACAGATTCTAATGAAACAAATAAACTATTATTACTATAATCAATATCGGTTATATATTCATCCACATTATTAACTAGAGATATAGGTGGACTATTATATATTTGTTTTGAAGTAGAATTATCTGTGGATAAATTATAATCTATTCCTGAAGACCATAAATTATATTCATAATTTTTATAATCAATACTTCTTTTTGTAGTTTTTTCATATTTTTTTTTATTTCTTAAAGGTTTTCTATACCTAGAAGGCATTTTTTTTTTGTTTATAAACTGCTTTATTATAATTTTTATAGTTTATTTCAAATTAATATTTAAAAAAGAGAGTTATAATTATATATAAAAATGAAATAATGGAAAAATTACCAAAATATATTTACTGGGACAACATTGACTCAAATGAATTATTATTATTTATTAGAGATTTATCAGAAAAAATAGATATCAATGTTAAAAATTTAATTGATGATGTATTTAATAATAAAAAAGATGAAAAAATAAAAAAACTAAAAAAAAAGGATATTATAATACAAAAACAGAATGAAAAAAGATATTCTGAAAATATATTAAAAGATTTTAAAAAAATAGAATATTTTATAAACAATTTTATTACAGAGGATATTTATAATAATTTATATAATATAAAAACAAAAGAGGGTAAAATAGAATATAAGTGTCAAGTATTACATAAATTATGGAATATGAAAAAAAAGAATATGAAATTGATACTTACACTATACTTTCAAATTGTTAAAGAAAAAAAATATACTGTTAGACATGAATATTTAATTACTAGTATTAGAAATAAGTTTACTAAAAAGGATTATGATTTTCAATTGTATATGTTAAAAGAATTAGGAGATATATTGTATCCATTAAACTACTGGGATAATCCTGAAAAAAAATTAGAAGATTGGCAAAAAAATGTTCTTTTATTTATTAAACAAAATAAATCTATTTTGGTAAAAGCTCCAACATCATCTGGTAAATCATTAATAGCTTTATCAAGTGGTATAATATATAAAAAAATATTATATGTTTGTCCTTCTATTCCAGTTGTATATCAGGTTGGTTCTCATTTCAAAAAACTAGATAAAAAGGTTCAATTTATTTTGGAGGATTATGAAAATAATATTAATATTAATAAAGATGTATATATAGGAACACCTAAATATATTGAAAATTATTTATATAAAATAGGTAATAATTTTGATTATGCTGTTTTTGATGAAATTCACAATTTAAATAATGATGAAGGTGATATTTATGAAAATATTATTAAATTAATTAATTGTAATTTTGTTGCTTTATCAGCCACTATTAATAATATTAATTTTCTAAAAGATATATTTAATAAAATACATAATAAAAATATAGAACTGATAGAGTATAATAAAAGATTTATAAATAATCAAAAATGGTTGTGGAATAATAATAAATTAATCAAGATAAATCCTATATCTTGTTTGGATAAAAGTAATATTGACAAATTATTGAAGAGTAATATAACATTTACTCCAAATGATAGTGCTTTGATATATGATTCTTTAGATGAAATAATAGAAGATTATGATAATGATTTATTGGATGATATATTATTTGACATATCACCTAGTAATGTTTTTAGTAATTATAGCAATGAAGATTTATTGACTTTAGATGATACTAAATTATATGAAGAAAAATTAAAAGAAGGTATAGTTAATATAAATAATATAGATAATACTGTAATTAGTAAATTAATTGATAATTATAAAATAACATATAATCCTATAATTGATAAAAAAAGTATAATTTCTATGTTTAGAGAGGTTAAAAATAATAATATGTTACCAATGTTAGTATTTAATCCAGATATAAATATTTGTGAAAATTTATTTTATTATTTATATAATGAATTACATAATAAAGAATTAATAGATAATCCGTATTATTATTTGATATTAGAAAAAAAAGATAAATTATATAATGAATATATTAGTAATAGAGAAAATTTTATTAATAATATAAAAGTTGGTAAAAGTAATAATTCTAAAAATATTGTTAATGATAAAGTTGATAATTTTGATAAAAATGAAAAAAATAAATTTATAACAATTATGATACAGTATTATAATAGTTGTATAGATAAAATTAAAAAGAGTGATGATGTCAATAAAATAAATCAATTAAAAAATATTAAAAAAGAATTAGAAGAATTTATAAATAATTCAGATTTTAGTAAACAAGATATATTTAAAAAACACATTGATTATTGTTTTACAAATAAAGAACCAATGGATGAAAATTCTATTAGAAATATTAGAAGAGAAATATATAAAACATTAGGTTTCAAAATATCATATGAAAATCCAATTTTCCAAATGTTAAAAAGAGGTATTGGTATATATACAGAAAATATGCCTAGACAATATAAATGGATAATACAAAAATTATTATCAAATAAATTAATTGGTATAGTAATTACTGATAGAACATTATGTCAAGGTATAGATTTACCAATTAAAACATCTTGTATATATGGAACTGAAAATAATAATTTTACTCAAGATGATATATTACAAATGAGTGGTAGAGCTGGAAGAAGAGGTCATGATACTTCTGGTAATGTTATTTATTATAATATTCCAGATTATAGTAAATATATTTTTAATAATAATCCAGAAATAATTGGTTCTGAAAATACATTATATTCTAATTATAATATTTTAAATAAAATATCAAATATAAATACTGATAATGTTTTCAAAAATATAATAAATCCAAATAGAAAAATAATAGATAAAACTTGTTATTTCGATAATAATATTATTAATTGGTTAATAAGAAATTACAGTATTAATTTTGGAGAAAATAAAATAAAATTGATACAATTAGATATATTAAAATGTAATAATAGTTTTGAAAAAGAAATAATTTTACTGAATATATTTAGTAATAAATATGTTATTGATATTTATAAAAAAAATATAATTGATAAAGATATTAATTTTAATATGATATTACTAAAAAAAATAACAGAAATATTATTAATTTTTTATAACAATTTAAGTAAAGATTATTTAGAAATAAAAAAAATATTATTTATTGTTTTTAAGAATATTAAGAATATAATATTAAAACATAATCCTATTCTAAAATTTTCATAATTATTTTAGATCATTTACTTTGTCTTCATGTATTTCATCATATCCATCTTCAAAATCAATTTTACCATCTGACAACCAACCTATTGTATCTTTATCTTCATTCACTATTTCTTGAGCTCCATTACTATTAAAAGATTCTTTCACTTTAAAGTAATCGATTCCTTCATAAATAAACCTTTCTTCAGAACCACCATCATCAGAAGAACCATCTTGTTCGGAATCATTGTCTTCTTGTTCGGAATCATTGTCTTCTTGTTCGGAATCATTGTCTTCTTCAGAAGAAGTCTTGTTTTTAAAACTTTCCCAATCATTTGATTCATCATCAGATTCAGACTCACTTGATTCTAGGTCTGAATCTGAATCAGTTATATTTAATTTCATTTTTAGCCAAGCTATATCACTGGCTTTTGGACCACGAGGTCTTTTACCAAGCTCCTTTTCATATCTATCTTTTAGTTTAATCACTAATGGATTAACTACATTATCTTTTTTTGATGTTTTCAATTCTTTTTCAGATTTCCATTTAATTGGATCTCCTTTAACTTTACCACCGCCGCAACTAAACAGATGATTCTCTGGTTTTGGATCACAATACAAGCCCAGAGACCACCCACCATAAGTATTATAAGCTCTAAGATGAGTTCCACACATATCATTTTCTTTAGGTTTTGATGAACACTGTTTTGCGATTCCTTTGTTCCAGACTCTGCAATAGCAAAGACTCGCATCAAATTCATCACCAGGTTCAGTAGTATTTTTACGACTGTATTTTATATTATCAACTGTATTACAAGGTTCACATTGAACCGATTCAATAGTTGAAAAGGTCTTCGCAAATCTAAATAATTCCTTGTAAGTAGGATTTTCAAAGTTCTTCTTAGCACTAGTCAAAAATTTTATCAGAAGCTTCTTTGTTTCGCTCTCAGTAAGGGACATTGTGAGTGTGCGGTAGAAAGTGATTAATAGTATTAATTAAGAAGTTGGTATGTTTTTTTTCGTAGAAAAAAAATTTCAAATTTTTTTAAGAGCAGTTATCAGAAGTTAAAGAAATATTTATATATCTGTTATATATGAGATGGATTCTAAAAAGACAAATAATAGATGTTTTGAGTAAGAAACTAAAGGGAAATATGGATCTAGTAAACTATATACTAAATTTTAATGATAATTCTAAAGAGATTATAAACTGGTATATAGAAAAAGATTTCTATAACTGGTTAACATATGATATGTGTTTAAGGGACGAATTAGTTTTATCTAATCCAGCATATTTAGATTACAGATATGTATCTAAATTAAATTATTATATTAAATTTTACAAAGAACTCGGATTAACCGAATACAAATTTAAAAAAGGTGATTCCTTAGTAAGAATTAAATCATTAACTGATTGTTTTAATAGTCAATGGTGGAAATATACACAAAAAAATTTTATAGAATGGGAATTAATACATAATCATATTAAATTAACCATTATTTAGTTTAAATATTTAGAAATAATTTGGTATTTTCGCAAAATCTATTTAACTTATCAAATTTTTCTTGTGATTTCTTTGCTATTTCTTCTGAATATTTTAGTTTATTTTTATATCTTTCTTCTTCTGATTTATCTCTTTTTAATATTTTTCTAGCTTTTTGTAATTCTCTTGATTTTTTAGTTAAATACTTTTTAAGAGTGACTTTTTTAAAAGATTTATAATTAACTTTATTAGTATAATTACCTAATGTGCTTTGAATATAATGATCGGTATTTATACATAAATTTGTAGATGTATGACCTTGTATTTCATTTTCTTCTAAGTGTATTTTTCTACATTCTTCATAATACTCTGATTTTATTTCTTCAGGTAAATTATCTATAAAGTGTACTTTTCTTGAATTATATAAAGGATTTTTTTTATATAATGGTTGTAAAGAATTAAAACAATTATCACAACAACCAGTAAACTTGTAATCCTCACTCCAAGTATGTGATAATCTCCACCAATATTGAGGTTTTATTACTTTATATTTTTTTAATAATTCTTCTTTTGATAAATGCTTGTCAAAACAATGAGCTCCAATATGAATACTCGTATCTAATACTTTCAATGGATTTGTTTTATTATACAAATATTTCCATACTTCATTACTATCACATATCTCTTTTAAAGATTTATTTGTCATAGCCATATTACCAACATCTTCTATTTTTAAATTTGGTATTATAAAATTCAAGTATATATTGAATGGAACATTATCAAGTCCGACCATTTTTGTCGTTTATTATTACAAAAAAAAATATAAATAATTTCAAATTTTCTGAAAAATTTTCTCTTTAATTAAATTTAACTTTCTCAAATCTGCTGATCCGAACAACTTTTTTTTTCTTTTTAATGGGTGTATCTTTAACCCAATTATCCCACATTTTAACACAAACTACATTGTAACAGTTAGGACACAAACACTTGTTTGAGAGAGAACCACATAACTTACAGTTATTCATGGTAATATTTGATAATTTATACTGCGAACCAGTATTTTATTTATGATAAAAAAATATATAAAATTTCAAATTTTTTTTTAAAGAGCTCTTTTAAATGTAATTTATCATTTCTTTAATTTATTAGATTTCTTTGTTTTAACTATAGCATAAATCATATCTTGTAAAGTATCCATTACTTCACCAGTTATACCAAGATTAATTTCATCTTCTAAAGTTCTAATAATTTCTACATCTTCTTTATTTATAAATTTAATTTTTTTAGGATTTTTATGTTTTGTTGTTTCTTTAATCCAATTATTCCAATGTATAATTTGCTTTGCCCTTCTTTGTTTTAAAAAGCATATTTTACAAATACTACCTCTATCAGTTAATTTTTTACAAATTTGACATACAGCTGAAAACATAAAATTATCAGATGAACTCATCTTTTTATATTATTACCATTTCTACTAGATAAATTTCAAATTTATTATAATCAAAACTGTTAATGAAATACATAAAACAATTGTAAATAAAATAAGTATAATTCCTAAATACAATTTACAAGTATCACAACATTCATCTAATTTTTCATCATTTCTTTTTTTAGCAAGTCTATTTAAATCATCTTGATAATTAATTTCATTTATCTGTTGATTAATGTTTATAGACATTTTTAAAAATCTCTTTTAAAAAAATTTGATAATTATATTCAAATTTATATAATAATATATAGTATATATAAATACTATGGAAGAAGAAGAATTAAATATATTAACTTTTGAGGAATTTAAAAATGAAATATCTAGTAAGAATGATAAAATTAAAAGTCAATCAGATATGTGGTGGATTGAATTAAAAAGTGATTTATTATATTATGCTAATGAAGCAATCGAACACCAAGAAGCAGATTTAATTAATATTCTTATAGTTTATTTATCAACAAATCTAGCAAATATTGCGATGGAACGACATCCAACAAACAAATCTTTAAAAAAATTAAATAATAATACTATTAGATTAAGAAATGTTAGTAAAAAAGATATAGCAGAATTCTTAACAATACTATTAAAATATGTTAAATCTACATCACGATTCAATCAAATCATAGATACTAGATATATTGATTTATTTAGAAGAGATAATAATTGGGGTTCTAGATGGCCAACAGATATTGGAAGTATAATACAACATATAGAAAGTAATGATATAAAAGATGTATATTATAATTTATTTTTAGAATCTGTTAAATTAATAGAATATGCTGTTTCACAAAGTTATTCAAGAGAATGGGGTCCTTTAGATGAATATGTTGATTGCTATAGTTTATTTCATAGTATTCAAAAATATTATGAAGTTGATGAAGAAGGGGATCAAAAGTATCAATTATTTAGAGATATTGAAGAACATTATATGACTATAACAGAAGAAAAGGTAGATTTAGAGGAACTTATTAAACAATCTAAAGCAGATATATTAGATATGGATGATTGTGTAATGAGAACCGAACAAATTAAAAAGGATAGAAAAGGTGATATATGGGCTCAAGAAATGAAACAATTAAATGAAAAAATAAGTGGTTGTAAAAAAGCAAGTAAAGAATTTAGCGAACATTTGAAAGTATATGAAAAAAAATTGGATGATGTATTAAAGAAAATGAGAGATTATAATTTTCCAGTAGAAAAGATTACTAAAGAAATAGTTGAAAGAAAATATGATCTTGTTACAGATATAATATCTAGATTAGGTAGAAATGATGGAAATTTTCATACAATTCTATTTCATGGTAAATCTGCTACTTTTAATTATATAGATAAAGATAAATTAATAGAAGATCTGAAAAAAATTAGTGTATTATTTGAAGAAATAATTATGAATAAAATTTTTGCAGAAATAGAAGTCAAAGATTTATCAAAAATTG
>MDTD01145384.1_pt1 | contig 15033 bp, 10 predicted proteins | sample 811221 | NCBI WGS metagenome assembly MDTD01 (sample SAMN05326646, study PRJNA326480) | marine metagenome | isolation source: seawater | place: Pacific Ocean: South West | collected 2011
TGACGGAAAGCCTGTGCAGTAAATGGTTTAATTTTGGTATTCAATATCGCCATGCTGCGGCTCCTGGTTGCACTGTAATTAGACAAAAGAACTGAGATTGTATTCCGAGCATTAATGTTAAAAAAATTGGAAAAACTGATCTAATTGATCGGAAAAAACGATGGGTTGGGTCTTGCACAACAGTGAGGTTACTCGAGATAACTTGATTTTGAAAACTTCGCCGAGAGAGGCCCTCATCGTCAATCTGCGGAGGATGTAATGATAGGCTAGATAACAGGATTTGGCTATTTCAGTTGTGATTTCGACTAGTTTCAAACACGTCCCGCATGCCACTTCTTTCATGGCTGACTTACATGTTGGTCAAACTGATGGCCACCGTCCAAGTTTCAAAGCTCTTACCAAAAGCAGGCAGTGCAATTCCTATGTCAAATGGACATCCTCCCGGCCGCAATCAAAGCCGGCATTTCTGTTCATTTCTGCATTATTCAGCGCATAAAACTTTCATATACGAATGATTATCATTTGCGTCAAAAATAATTCTTGAGTATGCTCGGCCCACAATAGTCCAGAGTTCAACACAAATCGGATACAGTCGCTTGTAATTTTCAGTACTAGGAGGGTCACAGTGTCACCCTGCCTTTCATGGTATCGGATTATAACTTCGTTAAGATTCTAGTTTTTAGCTCGAGCTGCCCTCTCACCGGAGGTGACTGCTTTCGTGGCCGTCATAAATAAGGGATGCACCGGCCAAAAATAGGCATCCATTGCAACCAAGTCGGTCAAGATACAGCTTGTTCCTTCACCTCATACAAGTTAAACAGATGCCGCGAGTAAGAGAGCAAACAATGCCGCCTATGCTTTTACATGTGCAAAGATCAGTCACGAAGCGTGAGCCAAGCTTAGTGTGAGAGTTGAAGACCGAGAATCGGAAGATCCTAATCAAATAAGCCTGCCATTGCTCCGCAACAAGAGCGGGAACCGGTATTAAAACGGTAAAATCTATGGATCAGGCATATGTACTTTGTTTCAAGAGAGACCCCGTTTTGGCCTGGAGCCTAACAAGCCTCGGTTATTGCATGAAAGCTTGACGCGCGTTGAGAAGATGACATATGAACGTGTCAAGAAATCTAAACAGATTTTAAACTAGTCGATCCTTGAATCGCTTCTTAAGACCATTAAAGACAAAAATGTCTCAGCAGACTGGATGATGCCACACCTTAATAGGGTCTACCGGCCTATTCGCAATCTCTACGACTTTGCGGAGACTGATCAAGACCAGACAGCAAGCAACCTATGTTTGTATAATTAGTCTAGCCGAAATTTTCAAATAAAAAGATAAGAGAGACTTTTAAAATGCAAAAAGGTAAAGGCCCAACTTATCGGATAGAGAAAGATAGCTTGGGTGAAATAAAGATTGATCGGGCTGCCATCTATGGAGCACAGACGCAAAGGGCAGTCGAAAACTTCCCGATAAGTGGCCTGTCGATGCCCCCTGATTTTATCACAGCACTGATAACGATAAAGTCGATTGCCGCGCAAACAAATATGAAACTCGGTTGCATCGACGGTGAGGTCGGAAGCGAAATAGTTCGTGCTTGTAGGGATCTCGAGAACGACCCAGATTTTATGCGCCATTTCCCTGTAGATGTTTTTCAAACTGGATCGGGGACGAGTTCGAACATGAATGCTAACGAAGTGATTGCGCATATTGCTTCGAAAAATTCAGGACTTTTAGTTGACCCAAATGATCATGTTAATTTCGGGCAGAGCAGTAATGACGTTATACCGACTGCCATCCATATTAGTGCTGTTCTCACTACTACAAGCTCTTTACTGCCAGCTTTTCGCAATCTAATTAGTGCCATAGAGGAAAAAGCAAAAAAGCTCAGAGGCTTCTGTAAGTCCGGACGGACCCACTTAATGGATGCAATGCCGATACGTATCGATCAGAGCTTACACGGATGGTCAGATCAGTTGCTAAACAATGTTAACTTGATCGAGCAGAATTTGGAGGCTTTGAAAACTCTTGCCATTGGCGGAACAGCCGTGGGCACTGGTATAAATACCCACACCGATTTCGCGAAGCGATTCGCAGAAAAGCTCTCTGCTGACACAAATATTAATTTTTCAGCGGCCAAAAATCCATTTCCATTAATGAGTTCGCAGGACTCCATTGTTTCTATGTCGGGTCAGCTCAGAACGATGGCAGTTTGCCTGATGAAAATCTCTAACGATCTCCGTTGGATGAATTCTGGACCTCTTGCAGGGTTAGGAGAAATCACCCTTAAACCTCTCCAACCTGGTTCTTCTATAATGCCTGGGAAGGTAAATCCGGTCATTCCTGAAGCAACCGCGATGGTGGCGGCACAAGTCATCGGAAACGACAGCACGATAACCGTCGCTGGCCAATCCGGAAACTTTGAACTCAATGTTATGCTTCCAGTCATAGCAGAAAATCTGTTGTCAAGTATGAAATTGCTCGCGAACAGCGCAGTCCTTCTTGCGGAAAAAGCTATTCGCGATTTTACCGTTAATGAAGAAAATTTGAATAAAACTTTGAGTTTTAATCCAATTCTTGTCACCGCTCTAAACCCTATTATCGGCTATTCCCGAGCGGCTAAAATAGCTAAACGGGCGTATCAAGAACGACGTCCAATAATCGATGTGGCTGTTGAAGATACAGAGATTGACCGCGATGAGCTTTTAAAAATTCTGGACCCAAGAAAACTTACTGAAGGTGGTCTATAAAGGTGCGGATATTTCAGGCGACGCCGCAAAGCCACTTCGATCGGATTGATTTATGAACAGATTAGGATTCTCCATAGGCCTCCTTGCGTTACCCTTGACGTCTTTTGCTCAGCTTGCTTCATTGCATTGCTCGGTGATTGCCGAGTCTCAAAGGTCAGAGAGTAGAATTGAAATTGAGATTGTCAAAAATATGGTGATTTCAGAGAAGGATGGCTATCTGAATGGGTTGATCCAATCTGCCTTAAGCAATGACTTAGAATCTCCCGTATCACATCTGATAACTGGTCTGGATAATGAAATATTCTTTAAAATGATATTAGAAAAATGCGAAGAGACTTTCGCAAAAGAGTTGTCGGACAAAGTATTAAGTCTCGTAATGTTTGAACTAGTGGAGGAACTGAAGAACAAGTGAGTAAAAGCGGGAAAGTTGAATCGAGGCATTCATTGCTAGAGAAAATTAAGATATGAAGCCCCTTAGAGAGAGTGACATCCTAAGCGGGTAGATCTATCGCTATAAGCTTGAGTAAGTAAAGTTGCTCCCCCGAGTATGTGCCAATGGTAAAGTTTGGAGCGCCAGGTGCTCGGGCCTAATTAAAAAAGAGCACAGTTGGTATGGAATGGCATTACCATTAGCTCACCTTGTTTTTCTATTACGAAGAGGGATTGTACTTGGCTAATGCATCGTCTAGAGGTTACAAAGTCCCAATGGTTGGTCAATGAAGCTAAATTGGGAAGGTACCTTTCGCTCCTCTGTGTTGATGTCCCTAAGCGTAGAGCACAAGTGAGAACATTATGGAATTGTGCCGTATAATGGTGATTGCCCAATTAATCTAAAATAGTCGAACATATATCATGCGGTCATTAACGCTTAGCAGGAGTTTTCGTTATAAGAGAATCTTCTCAAAGATTCGCGACCCAGTTAAGCTTGTTGTGAAAGCAGTAAATTTTAAGTATCGATTCATACGTAAATCAAGTCTTTCAAAAAGCCTGTGTTAACTTTGGAGTGAAGCAGTGAAAATTAGTCTAAGTTTAAAAGATTCACATCTCTGGGCGTTGGACGCGTTAAAAGAAAAAAACGCGGTATCTTCAAATGAGGAAATCGTTCAGCGATGCGTCAACTCCGTTCTGAAACTTGAAGACAGAGATTCAGTTTTTGGTACGGTCAGAGAGTCATGCGGTGAAGGATGTTTTGCCGCAGAGCCTCATTTTGAAGTTGAGCTAGATGAGCAGGACTTCTTAGAGCTGCAAAAAGTATATTCGACTTATGGTTTTCAAGGGTATAACTCTGTTGACGAAGAAATCAGTAAGACAATAAGGTGTATCATTAAATATATAGAAGAAGAAAACGATTTTAGATTGTTGTGAGATCGAGGCTACACTTTCCTAAATGACATCAAATCGCTATGTGTTCAAAAAGCAATAGCCTGTCGGGGCCGACATCGCATAATTACTTTTCGCAAAGATTACGGTTGAGCTACGTGGATTGGGGTAACGGCGGTGCGCCGCCAATGATTTTGATCCATGGAGGTCTTGACCATTGCAGAAATTGGGATTGGGTAGCCGAACGATTTAAGGATGACTACCACGTTATCGCCCCCGACTTGCGTGGGCATGGCGACAGCGACTGGATGATTGGTGGCGCCTACAACCAATTGGATTATCTTTATGACATCGCTCAACTTTTACATCAGAAAGATTTGGGTCCTGTGTCCATAATTGGACACTCTATGGGCGGAGCTATTTCACTGATGTACGCAGCAATCTATCCTGAAGCGGTCGAGAAACTAATCGTCATTGAGGGATTAGGGCTTTCGCCCAGTACAGAGGCGCGAAAAGCCAAGGAGCCCCACAGTAATCGGATTAGAAAATGGATTAGAGACTTACGTAAGTCTTCAGGGCGCTCGGCTCGGCGTTATTCCTCCTTGGAGGAAGCCATTCTGCGCATGCGTGAAGAGAACCCTCATCTCAGTGAAGAGCAAGCTCGCCATTTGACGATATATGGAAGTAACCAAAACGAAGATGGGTCTTTTACCTGGAAGTTTGATAACTATGTGAGGTTCTTTGAGTTTACTGGTAGACCCATACAAGAGATATGGAAACTTTGGGGCGACATTGCATGCCCCACACTCCTCGTGTATGGCAATGAATCATGGGCGTCAAATCCCTCATCAGATGGTCGAACCGCACATTTCAATTGTCCATTAGAGGTCGAGGTATTCCGGAATGCTGGCCATTGGGTACATCATGACCAATTAGACGGTTTCGTGAAACGAGCTTACTCTTTTCTTAATCCTCGAGAGACCGAAAATTGAACCAGCGAAAGCGTTAGCTGGTAATTGCGTGCGGAGCAGAAAAGAAGAAGTTGACTTACCGACTTATTTGGAAGCGCAAGAGGATTTAGAACTTGGGACCCACTGTCAATGAGTCCAAACTTATACGGACTTGACTCCGTTAAATGACATCGAATTCTATCTTAAACAGAAAGAACGAAAATCATACGTCCTTTCGTGGCGATTTATGTTAACTGGTAATGAGAAAAAATGTTTAAAGCCTCAGTTCGATCCACTGCGCACGGCATCGGTAAAAGTAAATGTGTAGGATAATCTACCTCAACTGACACAGCATCACTCAGGCTTTGTGTACTCCTCGAAAAAACAACAAGCGGCTATCTGCAGTTTCACTACCCATGCGTTTCATTGTCACGGCCACCTGTACAATTATCGGGAATCCGAAAACACATCGCATAGCTGAAGCTCAACAGAATATGCGTGAGTTTCAGAGACAAATGGATCAAGAAAATAATACCCGACAGGTACTCACGGATTTACAATGGAGTGTGAATCTTCGAAATGCTAACAAAAGATAGATATGCGACCAGCCATCTAAGAGCATTTTTCTTTGGCGTAAAAAAAGATTTGGAAACTGAATGTTTAATCTTGGGCAGCTGCTAGGTGTAGCTCATGACGATCAGTCAAAGCAAGAGGCCCGAGTACTTGCTTGCTAGGATATAGGTGATGGAAGGCTGTTTTGCTTCGTGTGAAAGCTACCCAAACAAAAATGTATCAGCTAACCTACAAATTTATTCGTTTGCGGAATCAAGTGAGGAGAGCCGCGGCGCTCTCGCTCAGATGGAATTGATTTCGACATAATAAGCTAAAGCCGACTAAGTCGCGCAGGAAAAAGATGTGCATGTATCTACACCGACCAATGCCGTGTTAAAAACGTAATATCCGCAAGGAGAACTGGGCGCAAAATTATAATCTCAAGAGAATAGAGCTGGGCGCCCAGTGGGGCGCCCAGCTTTGAAGTAAAGCCGCGCGATTCTAGCGAGACAAACTACAAAAATGATTACGATCCGATGAAGTCCTTCGCTTCTTTCGCTGCGCGAGTAGTGGTCGATCCCCAGACCGCATCGAAGGCCTTGTAATGATCTTTGGCTTTATCGACATCGCCCATTCCAGCATAGCTTCTTGCAGCCCCCAAGATAGCTTTCGGTCGGTTAGCCATGCGGCTTAGCGAGGTTTCATATAAGTCCGCCGCTACTTCATAATCACCAAGTTCTAAGTAAAAGTCGCCCGCTAACTCATGCACAGGTTGAAGTGGGCTCGCTGCGCCCCTTGGCGGCGATTGACTTTCTGCTAAAGCGACTGCTTCCATAATCAACGTTACGGCATCCTCTCTATCGCCTTTCGCGAACTTGAGCAGCGACGAAATTTCCATATCAATTAGCTTGAGAGTCACGTCGTTAGGATTCTCACTCACAAGATCGCGCAGCCTATCCGAAACTGATTCGGCAAGGCTCATATTTCCAAGTTTAACGGCACTCATTCCAATAGCTAGCAGCTCATCACCGCTCATACCATCGTCAACTTCTTGAGTTACCCATTCTTCAGTTTCAATGATGTGCCTCGATTCCATGGTCTTTAGAGTTCGAACCGATCTTGGATCTGAGTTCTTAGCCAACACCTGCTCTGCTCGGCGTATCCACATTTTAGATCGTTCAAAGTTTCCTCGTTGTAAATCACCATATTGGCCCCAGTCGGACGAATGATTCTGATCGCCCGCAGCATCTCCCTCTTCCCATAGGTCCCAAGCTGCTTGGAATGCAGAATCATTCCATTCAGACACCTTGTCCCACATGCCATGTTGGATGAAGATATGAGTAGGCATATGTTGAGCATGCGACACTGCGGGGGCTATGCTTGCGTATTTCTCAGCGGCAACGAGCGCTAGGGGCGCATAAGTGGGATGATCAAACGAGTGAATGATATAGTGGGCGGCTCCTGGGTGATTTGGGTTTTCTCTGAAGAGTTCCATTGCCATCGCGCCAGCCCGCATGCTTATTTGAGTGCCGTCGTCAGTCAGAAAATTATTCAAGACCCGACCATCGTTTGCTGCAGTGGCACCACTCAACATTGCAACAGCGGTAAATGCCGACACCTCTCTGTCTTCGGGGAACTCTTCGTACAAGTCTAACATGGCTTGCATCCAAGCCAGCCGCTTGTCACCCAAGGATCCTTCTGTGAAAGCGAATGCCTCTGCCGCTCTTAAGAAACCTTTCTCGCGGCGGGTTGGAGCTTTTGACAACCTGTCTTCACTATTTTGGCCAAGCCTGAGAAGAGTCGCCTTAGGAGAATCTGGATCCTGTAACACAGGTATTAGTGGGTGATTGTAGGTAAGCGATTCGCCCCAGTAAGCGAGAGCGAAATCAGGATCAATCTCTTGTGCCTTGCGGAATTCAATCCTCGCCTGTTTCCAACCAAAGCTATGCAAGTACCCAACACCGAGCAAGAAATGCTCTTGCGCAACCCCTGAAGCGGAGGTTGGGAAGTCAAAACTGCCAATCCGTTCAAGCTCCGCGGCATAAATGGAGTTGGAGAGGAAAACTGACACTATACCAATTAAAATTTTGTTAAAAATGCTCATATCGACGCGCGTCTCTCGTTAAAGTGTGTTGTTATATTACCAGTAAATCTAGGTAGATTCCCATAGCAGAATCTACCACCGTAAAAAAATAGAAAAATTCATTCCGAGAGGCGAAGTCCGAAATTTTCAGACTCTAAACAAAGTTTTACTAATGGCGTCAAGCGGACTTACAGGTGGCGCGCCCTCACTTTAACCATCAAATTTGAAGCCCAATCGCAAGACTTCGAAGGCCTTTTTTGAACACGTCGCCGAAGGAACGGAAGCGATAGTCGACATGGCCGTGGTTTCTTTGAGCGGTGATCTCAGGCCGGCTTGATTTAAAATTGACGAAATCGATTTTATTTCCAGCATCGAATTCCTGGATTTTGATAGAAACGCTGATTTAGGGGCGCTACGTGGCGTCGTTATAAGTCGATTTGACAGGTTTGATTGGAACAGTTGTTTTTCTATAAATTTTACCGCGGAGGGCGATTGCATCGATGCGGTGAATCGGGCTCCGAGGCTAGGAGTGATGAATCTGGCTATGCGCAATGATAGAAATTGGTCAGTGATAACTTGCTGTAAAGACGCGTTAAAAATTAAGCAAACCACAAAATTACGATATTTCCGATTTTTTCATTTCTTTGTTCCCTGCTTTTCAATCCAATATGTACTCATGCCAATTTCGCTAACATTCTTGCCTAAACAGGCATTATTCTGAAAGCTGACCGTCGTTCACCGTTAAGCAGATTTTCAGTCCGACTCACAGTTGCAAGCCCCGATAGGAGTGAGCTGAGTAAAAGCAGGTCACTATCCATAAAAGCTTGAAGATGTCTTTCTGCGGAGAATATTGGGTTGTGATTTTCGATTAGTAACCAACCTATCGGCAATAATCTTGCCTCAGAGACGTACCCTTTCGAATTCCGGAGCGAAGCTATGGCCTGTATTTTCTCATTTAAAGTATTTCCAACTCGCGATAATTTCTCATTGTACTCTTGCTGTATTCTCTGCTGCCTTATTTGAAGGGCCTCGGCCAGTGTCGCTGATCCGTGCTTTGTGTTCCTTATATCTTCTAATAAATCTGTCATGAGCGAAGAGTGATGATCATCAAATAAGTTGTGGCCTTCAGTCGTTAAAGTCCAGAAAAAAGCAGGTCTTCCTCTTCTCTGATCGATAGGTCCAGTTTCGGTCGTCACCCCCTGATCTTTTAGGGCTTGTAGATGCTGACGAATACCCATTTTTGTCATGTCTAACTTTTTTGCCAGCACTCTAATTGACTGAGGGCCTCGAAGTTTCAGGTATGTTACCAGCCGTTGATGGCTTTTTGAGAGTCGCGGTTTTAGTTCCATAACCAATGTTATCGACAACTGATATCAATTGATAAAGTTTTAGCCCAGAAATGGGAAAAGCCGGCTGCAGCATTTCAAATGTCCTTTTTACTTCTATCTGTTGATCAAGAAAGCGATCGACATTGCACGCACCGTTTAAAGCCTACTGTGAGCTAAACTCTCCTGAATGGTGCGACATCGTCTACTACTGCGGACTTACACAAACGAATCTGCGTTTGGTGCTGGCTGATTTCGGCTGCCGCAACGAAAAATAAGACCCTGATGAACGTGGGGGTGATATCCATGCCATGCCGCGCTTCTAGCCAAGGATTGAGCGCCCTCGAGCGGTCGAAGAAACACATTAAAATTGTGTTAAAGGCGGGACTTTAGAAGCATCCAAAATCAACCTTTAAAATTACCTAGTAGAGTTTACTCTCCCAAAAGATAGGGCACACCCAATGGAGACGATCTCTTTTCATCGTTGAAATCGGCTTTTGCTTTAACATAAGCGCCTTTTAGTCTTATGATATCGCTTTGTTAATTTTGGTCGAGAGATATCGGATAAAAGCTCTCGTCTTTGGCCTGTAGACGGAATTAAACCAAAATTTTTATGAAAGGCGAGGCGCTCAAAATTATGAAAAAGTGGAGATTTGTCGCGCGCAAAGGCGTAATTAATGTGATCTTTTTCTTCTGGCTTTTTAGTTGGATCCACACCTCGTCATTAGCAGCTGAATCTTATTCACAGCCACCACGTCCTGTTTCGCTGGTGGGCGGTATGTTATTAGATGGTTATGAAGTTACGCCTATTCTTGACGCAACAGTTGTATTTGAAGGTGGAGTAATCGTCGCGGTAGGACACCGTGATGCTGTTGAGATTCCCCCAGACTCAGTCGTTATTGATGTTGGCGGGAAAACCATAATGCCTGGGCTTATTGATGCTCATATCCACTTGGACCTTATCGGTCATGGAGAGTATGCTGGGTATTATAAATTCTTGGAAGGCACCGAACGTCTTCATGAAGCGTTTCCTATTGCCGCTAAGCAAATGCTACGCGCCGGTGTTACAACCGGGCTAGATCTTGGGTCTCCATTCCACATACTTGATTTTCGCGAGCGAGTTTCTCGAGGTGAAGTCCCTGGCCCAAGACTGCTAATATCTGGACCTTGGATAACCCGCGTCGAACTTGCAGGCGTTCCGGATGAGTATGAGGTAATCATAAAAAACACAGAGGAGGCAGTTTCTGCTGTTAGATCACTGATACAGGCGGGATCAGACGTCATAAAAACTTGGGAAGGGCTTACGTTGCAAGATTATCGAGCAATAGTTACTGAAGCTCATGCGGCGGGCGTTAAGGTACATGCGCATCTCTATAGCCCTATCGATATAAGAAACGCTATTGACTCTGGCGTTGATGTGTTCCAGCACGTAGGTTCAGCAAAGACACCACCTTACGACGAATCGTTGGTTTCTGAGATAGCCCACAAAAATATACCTATAGTACAGACTGTCTCTCATCGTATTTGGGTTTATCCGGCCACAGTGAGCTTCCCTTCAAGATTAAGGAATCCGATTTATAAAGACGATATGCCCAGAGATTTTTACGATGAGTTTCAGCGCTCTTTCAAAAACTTTCACCAGCTTCCATATTTTAACGAAATTGGTAGGGAAATCCGCAACAGTAACTTGTCGGCTAGTCAATTCATAGAAAGTGGCGCCTACATAGGAGTTGGCACTGACGCGGCGAGTCCACTGAATATGCACAATGAAGCAATGTGGCGAGAAATGTCGGCTTTGGTCGAGCTTGGCATGTCACCAATTCAGGTCATATCAGCTGCCACGAAAACCAACGCGGAAATTATTGGACAGTTTGATAACTTAGGAACCCTTGAAGTAGGCAAGTTTGCCGATATCGTCCTTGTGGACGGCGATCCGTTGAGAAATATTGAAAATCTCGCAAACATTGAGATTGTCATAAAGGACGGAGTAATTTGGTACTCCGAGAAAGCGGCTTTTGGACCTGTAACTGAAATTGGTTACGCTTTTTAGGAATTCTAAACTTTTAATTAAGTTTATCTATATCCCGGGCAATTGAGGGGTTCACATAATGCGATCACTTCGATTTATTGATTTATTTGGCAGTCTTTTAGTCGCTTTTTTTTCGATCGGCTTAGCGAATGCCAATCCGTTGGCGGAACAGGTTGTTATTCACCGTGATCAATGGGGCGTGCCACATATCCGCGGGGAGACCGATGCTGCGGTTGTGTTCGGCTCAGCGTGGGCGCAGAGTGAAGACCATTTCTGGCAGCTTGAAGACACATATATCAAGGCGCTTGGTCGCTACTCTGAGGTTGTTGGTGACTCCGGAGTAAGTAGCGACCTCGACGTTGCGCTCTTTGACATCGTCGGAAGTGCGCAGCGTGATTTTACTTCGCTTCCACTAGAGATACAGACGCTCGCAAGAGCGTTTTCCGACGGTTACAACTTTTTTCTTGAGTGCAATCCAGATATAACTCCGCGTCTGGTTACCAAAATGGAGCCCTGGCACGTGCTCGCTTTTGAGCGCTTTATGATATTGCCGCGCTTGCTTGGTGCGGCACATGCACCGTCACGCGAAATTACGCAATTGGAAGCCGAGGAGCTGGCGTCGCTGGGCTCAAATCAGTGGGCAATTGGGCCTGACCGAACGCGAGACGGTACTGCAATGCTTTTCATTAATCCGCATCAACCTTGGTATGGATCTGGTATGTTCACCGAGATGCATGTGAATAGTGATTCAGGCTGGGAATTCTCCGGAGCAATGTATCCAGGAGCACCGTTTCCAACCGCTGGTTTTAACCACCATCTTGGTTGGGCGTATACAGTTAACGAAGCGGATATTGCGGATGTTTATCGGCTGACCTTTGATCATCCAAACGATCCTGATCTTTATCGCTACGGCGATGATTGGCGGCGCGCAGTTTCCTGGGAGGTTGAGCTTGCAGTAAAAGGAGAAGCCCAGCCGCGGCGTTATCAGCTACGCAAGAGCCACTATGGCCCCATAATTAAAAAAGAAAATGGATCTCATTTCCTCGCAATAAAAGTTCCCCGCCTGTATGACGGTTCGCGTATGGTGCAGTCGCTTGCTCAGTCGCGCGCAAAAAATTTCGACGAGTGGTATGCAGCGGCATCTAGCCTTCAGCTGCAGACTTTCAATACCATGTATGCCGATGCTGACGGTAATATTTTCTATCTCTACAATGGCACGGTCGCGAAACGCAAGGCTGGTGTTGATTGGGCTAAACCGGTAGATGGTTCTGATCCGGAATTAGAGTGGGGCGATTTCCATCCTATTGAGGAGTTACCGCAAGTATTAAATCCAGCTTCAGGCTTCTTGCAGAACACTAATTCGACACCATTTACAACAACTGACGATGGGAATCCGTCAATGTTGGATTTTCCACTGTATATGGTACAAGACGCGACGGATGACAAGCGTCGGGCAAAGCTATCTCGTTGGTTGTTGCGTCAAGCCAATGATGTGACCTTTGAAGAGTGGCAGGAGATGGCGTTTGACACCACGCTGTACTGGCCAATGACGGAGCTACCGCGCTATAGAGGCCGCTTCAAATTGCTGCAGCAGACTAACCCACAGCTATCTAGCGAAGTGAGGCCTTATCTGGAGCACCTCCTCAACTGGGACTACCGAAGCTCACTTAAATCGACTCAAACCACACTTGCCGTTGCGTGGTACGAGGAGCTTTACGGTAGAGGCTATCCAGTCGAAACATTGAAGCAGGAATTCGTGTCGGACATCCCCGCGCGATTTCGCGCGCTTTCCCGCGCTGCGAGTAAGCTGGAAGAACGCTATGGTGATTGGAAGGTTCCCTACGGCGACGTTCATCGACTTCAGAGGCACGCGCCCTATGGCAGTTCAAGTCGTGTGCCATTTGATGACCGTGAGCCAAGTGTGGGCGTAGCAGGCGTGCGCGGTCCGCTCGGTGTTGCATTCACGATTTACCACACTTCGCCGACGGATGATCCTAATCGGCAATTTGAGTATGCAACTACCGGATCTTCCTATAAGGCGGTTTATGAGTTTCATCCGGATGGAGTGAAGGCAGCCAGCTACTTGCACTATGGACAGAGCCATAATCCAGAATCACCACACTTTTTTGATCAGGCAAAACTCTTATCGGAACGGCGTTTCAAGCCGGCTTGGTTCCACTGGAATGATGTGCTTGCAAACACTGAGCGTGCCTATCGTCCCGGGGATCAAGCGGAGCGAAAATAAATGATGACAAATTTACTTTTGAAAATCGTGTTGCGTATTATTTCGCGGGTGTTTGTTTAAACTGATTGGGGATTGAAAATTCGAATTGCTTTATCTAGTAGATTCAAAACGACTAGAAACATTGACCCACCTAGTATAATTTGAGGCGTCTGCTGGATGAAAGTGGACTTAGGTGATTTTTGGGTTTTTATCCCGAGCACTTTGCTGTCTTTTTTCTAAAGCTACATCAAACCAATCAATATGAATCCGATTCATGGATGTGCCTCAGGACGGCAGAGCTAAATCCAAAACCACAGAAGCAGCGAGCAGCTATGCGAAATGTCCGCTATCGAACCAAATCTCGAGGTCTCAGTATGAACTTCCTTATTCTTTCTCTGACATTCCCAATCGCAGCGATTCTTTCCGGCTGTGGCCAGGACTCCCAGCCAGAAAGTTTGATCGCGCAAGCGGCTGAACCGGTGAAGCACGCAGCTACTGCTACTCAGGAGATTCGAGAATACAGCATCGAAGATTTCATGAATAGCACTCGCTACAGCGGTGCCAGCTTTTCTTCAGATAATAGCGAGCTGTTGGTGAGTAACAATAGCACAGGCATATTTAATGTTTACGCCATCGCGGTTGACGGCAGTTACACAGAGCAGCTTACTTTCTCTGAAAGTGATGCCATGCTCGCAATTTCCTTCTTCCCGAAAGATGATCGGTTCCTGTATACGGCGGATCAGGGTGGTAATGAGCTCAATCATTTATACGTGCGCGAAATGGATGGATCAAAAATTGATCTGACGCCGGGGGACAACATTAAAGCCTCGTTTTCTGGGTGGGCGGGAGATTACGAATCATTCTTTATTCAGACCAATGAGCGGGATCGACGCTTCTTTGACGTATATGAATATCGCGTAGCCGAGGGTTATCCAAGGGAGATGGTATTTCTCAATGAAGAGGGATTCTTCCCGGCCCAGATTTCTTCTGATGGCCAGTATCTTGCTCTGGCTGAGTTGATTTCAGCTGACAACAACAACCTCTATCTGCAGAACCTGACCAGTGGTGAACGTACACTGGTTACGCCGCATGTTGGCAATGTAAGTTCGGCTTCAAGCGACTTCTCTCCTGACAGCTCATCATTCTACTACACAACTGATGAGGGCAGTGAGTTCCAGCAGCTCATGCGTTACGACATTACCAGTGGTGACAAAAAAACGGTTTTGGCTCTTGATTGGGATATTTACTACGGCGTTTTCTCAAGGGATGGCAATTACTTTGTTACAGCGGCGAACGTTGACGCCCGAACGGAACTGATGATGTTTGATGCGGCTACCATGGAGCAAATTGAAGCACCATCGATCGATGGAGTGAACGTCACTAGCGTTCATTTCTCTCATGGCGATGGGCTCATAGCGATGTACGGCAGCGGTAGTCGCTTTCCAAGCGACCTCTTTATAGCAAGCGTCCAAAGCGACAAACAGCCGTTGCGATTAACTACTAGTCTCAATGCGAATATCGATGCCAACCATCTTGTGGAAGCAGAAGTTGTGCGTTTTGCCTCCTACGACGGTGTCAAAGTGCCAGGCATTCTTTGGGTGCCACATGATGCTAGTGAAGACGATCCAGCTCCGGCCCTGGTTTGGGTGCATGGTGGTCCGGGGGGTCAAACCCGTGCCAACTACAGCGGTCTTATCCAATATCTCGTGAATCACGGCTACGTGGTTTACGGAATAAACAACCGAGGCAGCTCTGGCTACGGGAAGACTTTTTACGCGATGGACAACAAGCGACATGGTGAA
>MDTD01012677.1_pt1 | contig 15032 bp, 1 predicted proteins | sample 811221 | NCBI WGS metagenome assembly MDTD01 (sample SAMN05326646, study PRJNA326480) | marine metagenome | isolation source: seawater | place: Pacific Ocean: South West | collected 2011
GAAAATTTCTCATCGGATTGGCGAGGTGGATTCTACTACGACTTTAACCCATCTTATGCTGACTCGGGTGATGTTTATTTAACACAGTGGCTTGCAGGGCCAGAGGGCAACACAAGCATTGCAATCACATCCCCCGCCGGCGGAATTACCGCGCAGGGAGATGGTTTCGACCCAGACAGTAACAGGATTACTACAGCTAATAAATTTACAGGCGGAAGAGACAGCAACGCAACGCTGAATTACGCTTTACTGAACCTAACACAGGGTCAAGGTGGGCTCGCTGGAAACACAGCTGTGACAGGGTCGGTATTTGACAACAATGTTGTAGACGGCCCCGCCGGCTACGACACGTCAGCAGCGTACGTGTCAGGCTCTGCCGCAGCCCACACAGTCCTCGAAGACTTCTTTGCATTTTCCAGCCCTACTCACTCAAAAACAACCTTAGTTTCTAATAGCGAAGCTACTGACTCCGACACACTGACGTTTCAGTGGGAAGATCGTTTTGGTGATCAAATAGAGGCTCAGATAACTTTTAACGACGGCGCAACGAACAACACCACATGGACAGGGTCCAAAACACACGGGGCAAGTAGCACCTACACAGCAGTTATCCGAGGCAACACCGCCACCGCCAACATCGCCAACGCCATTCGGGTACTTTTGGCATCCACATCACCAAGTGTATTCGATGAGTTCACCATCTCAGGTGCTGGCTCGACAATAATAATTACGGCAGATGTTTTAGATGACTCTCTTGACCTCACCACCGGCGGATCCGGAGCCGACCACTTCAACATATCCCAGTCAACCTACGACAACAAGGGCTCATTTACTGGAGGAGCCGGGCCTCGGACAGGAGGTCAAGGTGTAGTAAGCGAAAAATATATTGCCAAGTCAATCTTTACGACAATTACAGGTACAGAAGCAGCAGTAACGACGACAGGAGACGCTGGTGCCGACGGAAATGCTAGATTCGGCGGCGGACCTGCTGACAAAACCGAAGAGGGGTCAGACGCTACTGGTCTTTCTCTACGCGTAATATCTAGCCCAAATACAAACAAGCACAACACCCTTTCGTGGTTAGCAACACACTTTTCCGGATCTTCTTCTACTGCAGAAGCTATTGAGTGGAGGACATCTAACTCTTTGCCTGAAGACAAGTGGGCCCACGTCGCGGTTGTATACCCGATGGCACCCAATCTTCATGAGTACGGACTTCACACTTCCGACCTTAAAAACTCTAGCTCTCCCGTAGAGCCGAAAATATTTGTAAACGGTGTCAAGCAGACAATACAGCAAATACCCAGAACAACAAAGGCAAGAGCAGGTGTCCAGATTGAAGTGATGCCCGAGACTAGTAGAGGAATTCAGGTGTCTTCTGAGGCAACTGGGTCTGTCACAAATGCCATATTCCAATATGACACAACATCTTTGGGCGGCTCATCTTGGAGATCTGCTATTCAAAGTTTGGCCCCTGACGCAACAATCGTTTTTGATGATACATCAAACCCTACTCACGCCGAATTCGCGAATCATATGTCAACTTGGGACGTAACACTCCCGAATGAGGGGGCCGAAAAATTTATGATAGACGGTCACCATTCAGGGTCGTATAGCCTAGCCCAGAGTGATCCCACTGATATTAAGTTGCACTACGAGCAGAGTTCGGGTGTCTCACAGCGTCTGCAAAAAGTAAGCCCGAATGTTTCTGACCTTGCCAAGATACACATTCGGTACGGAGGGCTTTTTTCTGCAACAGGTACAAACCCAGGTGACAATCGATTCATCAGATTCACAACTCCGAATTTGACGACCAAGACATACAAGTTTACAGTCACACCCCAGTCCTACACCAACAACGTTGCGGACGTTTTAACAGATACGCTAACTAATAGTAATGCGCTCCCAATGTCCATTTTTAACGCGTTACACTCATCTAGCAGCCTGTCACACGGCTTTAGGATTGGGCGTCAAACTGTAATCGGCGCAGTACTAACAACTCAGCCTGCGTACAATATGTTAGGTCTCGACATGGGCACCACCGACGCAACAGACTTCGGGCACAGCTCTGTCTCAGGGTCAGCCCTGTCTTATTCGGGTGTCAAAGACGCACGTGATGGAGGAGAATATGTAGCCGGGTCCGCAATGCACTCAGTACCGCAGGGCACTCCAATCATTGTGTTTGGGCCAGATGGCAACCAGTCAGGAGTTCCGTCCTCTGCAAATAATTTTATTTCTGAGAGGTACATCGAATTTGACGAGAAAATAACGTCGAACGCATGGGTCTTCTTCAAAGCTTTCCCCGGCCAGTCTAGCGGCGGTGCAACTACAACAATTCACCCAAACATGCTGGAGACACCCGACACTGGTGAAGACTTCGAGGTGCAGGTATCAGTAGACCGACAGACTTGGTATGGTCCTACGAGAAGCGTCGACTCTAGTGGGAACATAACGTCTTTTGCAGATAATGATGCAGTAGAGGGAGTTCTGCCTCATGACGCCGCAACAAATCACTGGAAAAAGTACGTCTCGGGTTCTGGAGCACAAAAGATATCTCGCTACGGAAACCCATCCTACGATAGACACCAGAACCCACAGTGGAATCACTACGGATTCTATTGTAATTTTGACAGCAACTCCGACCGCGGAGCAATTGCAGATATTGGCGGCGCCAACGGAAGCAACGGCAACGACGGATACTACGTTCGAATAATTCAAAAAGGTTATTCAGGGTATCAGTTTGATCAGTGGGCGCTTTGTGACATTACAATTCATGGTGTAACTCAGAATTATTACGGCTCAACCGCCGGTGTCGTGCCAGTTGAAATAACTACCGGCGACCCGGACAATACTTTTGCAAATTTGTGTGCAGCTATCACAGGTAGCACCGGACATGGATCCGAAGTTATGTGCACGCAGGACACAATTAACAATGTTGTCACAATTACTTTTAACAGCCCGGTAGGAAGAATTGAGAGTGGCGAAACTGCCGGAAAAATTCTGACAAGCACGTATCACGCCGGCAGCACAAACTCCATTGCGTTGTCTTACGCGATGCGAGGAACTACTTCTGTTGCGCTTGAAAACTTTGACGTTCTTCCTGATGCTAATTACACTCACTGGCGCCTCGGGCTAAAAGGAGCAGCTACTGCAGAAAATGTTCGTGATTATGTGTCTTCGTCTCTGGGTAGTATAGCATCTTCTCAATTCAGAGTAGGGGGATGGTTTTATGGAAACGATGTAAGCACTGACACTTACGAGCTGTCTGCAAATCGACCGGGATCAGCAGTATTGAGTGCCCCAGTCCAAGACAACACTTTCTTCGGATCAGGTTCGTCAGCAAACGGATGGTCGGTAACTTCATGGTCAGCAGTTTTAGGGTCTACAGTTCCTATTGGTGATATCTTTACGTCAGGATCCACCACTTCTGGGGACCTGGCGAAAGTGGCTGCTAGAACAGCTGAAGTTGCACACATGTTAGCAGACTCAGGATCACTAAACGCGAAGCCTATCTTGACTTCTTCGCTTTCAAAATCTGTAGTGTTTGAGCAATCGTTTGCAGGCCCAACGTCTAATAGTACGAAGCTTCAAGTTGTTGACAATAATTTAGATCCAGTTCTTGGCGGTTCTCCATGGGCCAATATGTTTGCTACAGAGCCTGGTCTAAAAATAAGCGATGATGCCGTCACTGGTGGAAACATATTCCAGTCAACTATCTTATTCTCTGGCGGAGACAAAAAACAAAATCCGCCTCGAGGTGCGCTTGTTCCTGGTGATCTAATGTACATGGGAACCCCTCCGCAACTATTAAATCTATTTGATAAGCAGTCACACCCATACGGTCTAGACCGACCACCTGCATCAGACTTTGCAGACTTAAAGCACAAGCTTGGAGGAAGATCTCCAAAGGCGTCATTTGATGATATTGCGTTTTGGCGTCGCTGCCTTTCTGATGAAGAAATTAATGCACTGTATGGTGCTAAAGACGGAACTTTCACACCTAAGTCTGGTTTCTTGTCTAATCCGCCTCGCGTCGTTATTAGAGAAGATGACGAAATGAATCACCAGTATCCGACCATTAGTCGATTCGGTGACAAAGACTTTGGAGGCAGATATAACCTGTTTTACGACTCTTCATACGAGCAGGTTTATCATGATCCTTATGCAACAGCAGAGATCGTTTTTAGAGGTCGCCCCCGAGATGGAACGTGGATTCAGCTATCTGACTGGGCCGGCCGAACATTAGTTTTTGAATTCAATTATGGAAAAATAGTCAGGCCAGGAAACGTAGAAGTAGCAATTCACGACCAAAGAACTGCCTCTGAAGTTGCAAAAAAGATGGCAGAGGTAATAAACGCACAGACTAGTTTTGGGATTCGTGCAGAAATTGGAAGCAAAAAGCAGGCTGTCCTCCTTAAGCAGACAAAAGCAGGAACAGAGGGCAACACGTCCATTAAAAACAGCCAGAGACACGCGATACCCAAGCTAAGAAAGAAGATAAGGGCACAGATTCCGTCGCAGTTTACGGGAGGAACCACTTCACCAAAGGTGGTATTCCCATATAGACTAGAAGAAGGTCACCCTCTAATACGAGAATCGCAACCGACGCCTAACGCCGCTTCTTCTATTTTGGTGTCTGGATCGTCACACAAGAACGCGATGGTCAGGCCGTTGCAGCACGTCTGGGAAGACGAGAGTATATCACCTTTTGATGAGGGAGGCTCTTATGCCGCATTCGGGTCAGAGGTCAATGTTGAAGCAGACGATTTATTCACGACTGATGGTGATAGAGATCAGCAATTTTTCTCAACTGGAACTTTACCAACTCATGTAGGGCATGGCCTTCACGGCCCGCTATGGTCAAAAAGAAAAATAGAGATAGGTCTCAAGCCAAAGTCTAGCACTACACTTCATGGTCATATTGTAACCGGTTCGACCATGGCATATTTCAATTTTGATAAAAACGTTTGGGAACCGATAGGTCATCCAGGTACCGGATCGTATTATGTGCCTGTACCTGGAACGAACGCTTATGTATCAGGGGTCAATCCACAAGCTTCAATATACTCAGTTTCTGCATCTTCGATTGACGGAGAATCAGCATCACATTCTGGTTTTAGGCAGTGGATGGACAGCATGTACGTAGGGTTTAGCCCTTCAATTGGAATGATGGTCGCAAAGTCAGATGGGTCAGTTTCCAGTGCTCGTGCTCCAGGATCCGACAACACAGGAAAATACGTCTTTGTTGACGGCGGGATATCAACGCCTGTTTCGACATTTGGGTTCCCATTCCATCCAAAATATCATGCAACATCTTCACAATATCTAAAAGCATCAGACTATATTGATAGGCCGTTCCTGCTAGAGAAAATTGTATACGAGTTTGAGGCTTCCATCCCTCAATCATCCTCAATAGACGTGAGAACGGGCGGCTCCGGAAATGCAGGAACGGGAAGCTATGGATCAGCCGGCTCTTATAATCAGCATGCTTATGTTAATTCACCAACACCTACGTTCTTTATGCTAAATCAAAGAACTGCAGCTTTGCCGGATACTATTTCAAACAAGATAAATATCGCGACCATCGTTGATGGAGAAAATAGACAGCTGAACTTTCACTATACAGCATCAATTCCATCTAGATTTTATCTAGCACAGACAGGTGCTAGATCAGATAGACCTGAATACGTCAACACCATAAGAGATATGGTAACGTTTGGTCGACTCGGTGTCTTTAGTGCGAGGTTTGACGAGTCAGACTTCGAATCATATGTCCCTGACCCGAGAGAAAAACTCGACACAGTCCTAACCCCAGCAATATCTAGACAGGCAAACTTTGAGGCAGGCGTAGAGACGACAACAATTCCTGCAACTAAGTTGACGCTAGCATTACCTGCAAGAGCTCCGAAAGTTAATCCATCGGTAACGACTTTTAAGACAGAGGGCGACTTTTTCGGGAACGTATCTGCCACAACAACTATTTCTATAGATGGAATTCCATCTAATGCATCGTATATAACGCTCACAGATGCAGACGGAGACACAGTTTACTTTGTGTTTAGAAGCACTGACGGAGAAGTTTTTAACACCGCCACCACCCCTGCGGATGTTGACACAACCAGATTTGTAACTGCAGCCAGCAACTCTGCTTTCTCCCAAGACCGATGGGAAATTAACACTATTGGGTTGACAACAGTAGACGATAGGCGAATAATAGCTGCGAGACTTTATGAGGCCATCGAGCGTGCAACAAGAGGCGAGTCTGGGTATAATTCCGGAAACTTTGTGTCTGGAATGACTTTGCAAAAAACCGGGTCTGTTGATGCTGCTAACTTTACAATTACTCAAGTTGTGGGAGGCACCGCCGGTAATAGATCAAACTACCACTCTTCGACCGCGGCGACTGTAGGAGACTTCTCAGGGGGTCAAGATATTAATGATGACATCGTTCTCTCTTGGCAGGGAGGAAGAAGCGGCACCGGGTTAATGTCAGGGCGCTCACCGTTTGGGGGAGAGTACGGAGCATACTCAGTATCTTACACAACAAACAACAACACACAAACTCATATTGTTTCACATTCTGCCGAGGACAATCTTATATCTCCCTATCTAATAATGCCGGGAGACAAGCTGATCTTTGGTTGGCAGTCTCCTATCGGGACAGGGTCGATGGTATACCACGGCATATCCGAAAATGACGGAACTTTCCAGATTATGAAGGACGTGGGAAAGATAGTCCTGTATGGTTCAGTGTTAAGAGACGAGAGAGAAGATCCTGTTAACACGTCTAATCAGCCACTCACTAGTAATGCGCTTCATGAAGCACTTCATTATGGCGCTGAAGTCTTTGATCAGTACGATACAGACCCACCAATGTTTCATAGTGGTACCTACTTGGACAACTTTGTCACTGGTTCCATGCTAAGAACTCTAGAGCGTCCATTCGGTTCTCTCGCTAGTCATATAACTTCACATCGCAAAGTTGTAAGTAGAGGCACTTCTGGAAATCATGCTATCGGCCCCAAGAGCAACTCTAGCAGAATTTATCACAAGAGGTCTTCGTTCTTAAGAGGTGTGAAGGTTGTGGATGCTCGTGAGAGATGGTATGACTCAATGCTCCCAGATGTTGCTGATCTCCTCAAAGTAGACGGTAAGAGACTGTTTAGTCCGTCTTTTGGAGACACGGCTTCGTCTATCGGTAATTCGAAAGGAGCTGCACTCGTATTAGGTCATCCAAAAGTTGCCACCGGTAGCAGTACTTCAATAAGTCCCAATGATCAAGTTTGGTCTTCTTGGTTTGGTGCCTTCCCATTTGAACCGAGATATAACTCAGCATCTAGAACAGCAGGCCTTAAGACAAAAGATGTAGTGGTTCCAAGTGCTTCAGGGTCAGTTGATTTAGGAACAAAACAGCTAGTTCATGTGTGGCTGGCAAATGTGACCGGATCAATTACACCTCCCGGTGGCGGTGTCGCTGACGATGGCACCTTTGGAATAGCAGACCCAAACATATCAACCGTATCGACTGACATGCTAAACATTATTGATATGCCCAACTTAATCTCCTATGCAAGAGACTCAGCAGACAGCGCCGGTATTCATGTTCCAAAATTCTCTAATTTTGCAATTGTAACTAATGACCACGGCCACGGGTACTCTGGTGAAAAGCTAGACGTATTAAGATTCAGCAAGACATTTGGTAGCCCCATTTATGGTTCGCTGTACGAGACAAATGCTGAGTTTTTTGCAAAGGTCTTGTTTGGCTCGGGTGACGGAAGCTTTAAGTTTCCCAAACTACCTTTCTGGAAATCAGTAGGAATGCAGGAATCGGGGTATGATGCAACTGATACATTTGCTGTTACTAAGGGAGTTATTATAAGAGGGTTCCGTTACGGCCTGGCCAATGTTCTTCCGAAGTTTTCTGCCGCAGTCTACAGGAGAGACAAGTTTGGGCACGTTCGAGATATGCTTGAGCAGCGACAGTTCACAAGATTCTTTACTGAAGATGGGCTTGAAGAGGGAGTTGTCACCGTGTCTTTTGTTGAAAGAGGGTCAAATAGCTCTTTAACAACAGAGCCCGGCTCTACTAACAGTGCAAATTTAGATCACTTCTGTTCTTCTTCTATGCCATATCGCGACGGCCACGCTCTAGATAGATTTAGTGAGCAGCCTGACACGACAGAGAAAGTCAGCATATCAATCGATGTAGGCTTAGATTAGAGGCGGTGTATAGATGGCGAAGTCAACTAAAAAATTCTCGCTAAGCCAACTCAAGAAACAAGACCGCATGGTCATTCGTGTCGGCCGTGACGGAAATGTTGACAGGGTTATATTTCCAAACCCAATGTCTGTCGGTCTAGATGCCGAAGGTCTTAGAAGTACTCTCACCGTTGAAGGGGGAATTAAGCTTAGTTCTCATGCACCCGACTCAACCTCGACTACAATCTACAATAAGGGCGGAAAGCTTTATTATGACGGAAAGCCCGTCCTTGTAACAGATGAAAATGGTAATTTAGTTTATGATGCCGACACATCAAACCTAACGCTGAGAGGGAAATTAACAGCAACAAGCTTAACAGGATCATTAACGCAGCTAGCTGACGGTACGTCATATATTAAAGCCGGCGAAAGAATAGGGATAGTCACAGGATCCGACGGATCGATCACGATCACTGCTTCAGCTCAGCAGTCAGGAACAAAAGCCTCTGCAACAATTGTTGCAATTGAAACAAATGGTCCGGACGAGTTAGGCAGTGATACATTAATAATTCAAGACGCCGATGCACACACAGTCACATTTGTATATGACACCAGCCTTGCTATGGCAGCACCACAGCGTGTCTCTGCCGTCTCCTATAAAATAGGTGTTAGTGATGTTAATACAAAAGAAAAGCATGCCACAGCAATACATACTGCAATATCTCTAGCCAAGACTAACGGAGATCTAAACACAGCGACGTCAGTTTCGGGCGCGTACGTATCTTTGACCCAAGATTCGCCAGGCACTTCTGGCAATAATACAATTACAGGAACAGCAATTTCTGCCGGTGAAGTATCAATTAATGGTTTTGTTGGAGGAGCCGACGGTGCCGGGGATACATCAGCACAATACCTTACTCTTGCGACCTCGACAAAGCTAAGTAACGAGCGTGTCTTCACTGCCGGCACCGGAATTACAACCACAGATAGCGGCGCCGGCGGATCTTACACAGTCGCAGTTAATACCAGTACAGTTCCGCTTTTGGCGTCAAGAAATACGTTTACAGGAACCAATACTTTTTCCGGAGAAATTAGGGGATCACACCAATTACTGGCAGACGGAACAGATGCGTTCCGCGCAGGGAGCAATGTTCAAATTTCCAAAGACTCCCGCGGATCCATAACGATATCATCAACCGACACGAATACAGATACGACGTATGCCGCTGGAGACGGCCTAGCCCTGATAGGGAATACGTTCTCTGTAGACTTAAAAGCCTCGTCAGGACTAAAGATAGATACGGGGCAGCTAGCTTTTGAAGCCTCCGACGTTGCTGGTCTGGGACTTTTAGATGACGGGTTTGACAGGCTCAAGATCAACATAGCATCCAGCAGAGGTTTGTCTTTCGAAAATCAGCAAATTGTTGTCAATGTCGGTGATCTTAAGGGTGTAGGTCTTAAAACTAGCGGCAATACACTAGCAATTGATGATGGGATTGTAGCAACAGTTTCAGGCACAACGTTTGAAGGATTAGTAAAGTTTGATGCAGGTCTTACAGGATCAATTACTAGTTTACCAAGCGGGAAGTCAATAATTGCAGGCGGAAATGACATCACAGTTACAACTGCATCAGACGGCCAAATAGTAATCTCGTCCAACGCATCAATTAATAATTCCTACACAGCGGGCCAGGGTCTTAATCTTTCCGGATACGAGTTTGCAATAAGAACTGACATTACAGTTACATCCGCCGGCGGCAAATTTACTATCGATGGAGGCTCCGCACCTGTAATTGCCGCATCTAAGGATGGAGTTTTTTACTTTGATGTAAGTGACTCTTCGCTAGCAGGCTCAGTCTTAAGATTTAGTACTACGAAGGACGGAACTCATGCTGGTGGGTCTGAGTACACAACCGGTGTAGTGTCTTCCGGGACACCAGGGTCTCCCGAGGCATACGTTCAGCTAACTACAAACCAGGTAACTCCTGATACACTATATTATTTTAACACAGCGACAACCGGGTACGGAAACGCACTGATAACTTCACCCTCTGCTGTAGGAAGCACAGATACTTCGACCACTTTCGCGGGTGACGTAACTTTTGATCAAGGTCTTACAGGATCACTTCAAAGTTTAGTTTCAGGGCTTTCCTATCTAAGAGGGGCAGGGGCTGTTTCTGTTACAACCTCCTCTAACGGACAAGTGGTGATTCACTCAGATGGTGATGTATCTTCTGTTGTAGCAGGAACCGGCTTGGTCGGGGGAGGATACTCTGGAGATTTGTCGCTGTCGATTGATGACTCTGTTATTGCAACCCTGTCCGGCTCATCGTTTACAGGCGTCGCAAGTTTTGACGCAGGGTTATCTGGGTCTCTGACACAGCTAACAGATGGAAGATCATATCTCGCCGCCGGCACCAACATAACAATAACATCTGCATCAGATGGCCAAATTGTAATATCATCGCTGGGCGGCGCCGGAGGCACATCATATACAGCAGGCAATGGACTAGACTTAGACGGTGCTTCTTTCGTGCTCGACCTCAAGTCGCAGGGTGGTCTTAAGATAGACACATCAGAGTTGGCTATTGACGATAATTTAGTAGCAACAGTTTCAGGGACAACCTTTACAGGGGCTACAAAATTTTCAGCTGGTCTAAGCGGATCTTTGACACACTTAGAAGACGGATCTTCTTATTTAAGAGCCGGTGCTAGCCTTAAAGTAACAACAGGCTCGTCAGGGTTTGTGACGCTAGATATTGCTGATGAAGGTGTAAGAATAGGCCCGGCTGAAGATACGCTCTATACAGACGGGCTCTTCACAGACTTTGCACAAACAACAAGGGTCGGAACTGCTATTGACAGGTTTAACGAAATACTAAAATCACTAGCCCCAGGTGCAGCACCAAACTTAGATGATATTGACTGTAATGATACAGGCGCTAGCGCAAAGCTTTCATTTGGAAGCACTCAGTCAATTTCAGGATACACAAACTCGAGTACCGACGCTGGATTTTCTGCTGTTGACATAAACGATTCCTACACCGCAGCTGCTTCTGGCAATAATTTAAGACGAGGTGTGTTTGACGGATCTACGACTATTGATGGTGATCTTAACGAAGACGTCTCCCAAGATACACATTCAAACTCACAAGAAAATTACCCAGCCAATTCTTTTGGAAACGCAGATCAGGGTGAGCTGAAGCTAGAGGTAAACGGTGTCGTAGTTCACTCTGTTTCGCTAACAGGAAGTGACTTAGGTCACGTAGGTGCAGGCGATCCAGGAAGTGGAACTGGTAGTTCGATAAACGCTAACAGCTCAGGATTTATAAGTCTTAGTTCTACCGGATCATCTAAGTTTGAAGATTCTTCGACTCTAGCGCTTTTTCAACACAGGACTGGAAAATACCAGGTTGGAACAGCAGACCAGCGAGACGGTTGGAACTATGCAAGAGTAATACACACAATAAGCGGAAGCGATACTAATACTAATTACGTCGAGTGGATTAATGACTCGAATAGTCAAGCTCTTTCGATATTAGGGCAGGACTTAGACTCTGTTTCAACTTCAGGGCTGGCATATCTTTCAGGTGTCAAATATTTTACTGCAGCCACAGCTCAGTACAGAGCAAGAATATACAATGCGTATAGAAATGTCTACTCATCCAACAACATAACATTTACAGCAACAAATTGTAGTATTCCAGCTCAGACAATGCCTGAAATTAATGTAGGCGCCGGCGAAGATGAAACAAAAATTCTTCACATTACGGGAACTGCAACAGTAACTGCTACGACGCTACTAGATGAAAACATATCTGCAGCAGTTAATGTATCACACCCAACTAAGACCAATCTCACGACTGCAGGATCTCGGACAATTTCAGGATTTTTAATTTATAACCTGTCTAATACATCAACAGCTACGTCTGAAACGTTTAGAGCAGAAGACTACAGGCTCATATCCGGGTCTTACAGCACGCAGTCCAGCGTAACTGATTCGGGAAATACCTGGAGCTCCACAGTTCATATCACAGGATCTTCAGGCGGTCAAGAAAATGGACTAATGTTTTATAACCAAACTCTTGTCTCACCAACCCGAGGAGTATATTCAGGTGACTTTAGAAGCACTTCAGACGGCGGATCAATAGTGCACGGTCCGCCAGATAATGTGAACTATTCGTCAGTATCGGGAACGAGAACTTTTTACAGATACTTCCAGAACACTACGGGAGGATCAAAAACTGATGCGTCAATTAGTATTAACGGGACATCAACAACTATTGTCCCGCGTTCAACTAATTTGTCCACAGGCAACATCCACGTATTATTTAAGCTACCGCTAAGTAGTGCAAGTTTCGAAACAGGGTGGATGGACATGGCAGTGGCATTTCAAACAGGGCAGACATCAGATGGAGATGGATGTCTTGTAGGCTCTTTAGATTCGTCTTTAAGTGCCACAAACCAGATAACTTTTGGAACAAATTCTGTGAGAAATAACGAGTACATTTTAGTTATGATAGAGGCAGATGCTTCATGGACAGGAAGCATCAGTTCGTTGTCCCTTAGTTGGGTTTAGATAAGTTAATAGAGGAAAAACAACATGGCAATCGATGAAACAACCAGAGAGCTAATATCCCTTAAGAAGCTGTCAGGAAAAGCGCATACATCAAATGACAAAGGCTTGCCTAACGAAGCAAAACCTTCTGGGCTGACGCTGTCATCTGAGACAGTATTCGGTGAATCAATACCGGGAACTCCGACAAAAACTCTGTACAATATTACAAATGGTGCAGTAGAATATCTTCGGCTTTCTGCTTCATACATACAGGGGTCTGATACTGTTAATGGTCGACACGGTTTTGAGCTTAAGCTCCCTGACGACTACGAAACACAGTCTTCAAATCCCAACGCGGGTACTTATCCTTTTCTAAATGGTCAAAGCTTACAAGTAACCAGCGGTTCGCTACAACTAATCCCACCTTCATTCGCAACCGCGTATGAGGCAACACCATATCATTCAGCAAGCAATGTCCAAACTCAAATACCGATCTTAGACGCTAGAGACTGGTATCTTGACTACTTTAACGGTGTGTTTTTTCAACAAGACCCACCAGGAACTGGGGATCATGATCAAAACCCAAGATATGTCGACGCCTTCCTCTACGTCGGCGACTTCTTGTCAGATGTGGTTGCAAATACATCAGGAGGAGATCCAGGTGCACAGTATGTGGTGTTGGCAGCGACCAGCTCTCTTCAGAACGAAAGAGTCTTAAATCCTGGTGCCGGCCTGACAATTACAGACGGCGGTGCTGGGTCATCCGTTACTCTTGGGATTGATAATGATATACTCGCGACGATATCTGGGTCTACATTCACAGGACATGTCACAGCACCTGCTCTGTCAGGCTCGCTAACAAAATTAAATGACGGAACTTCATATCTTGTAGCAGGCACTGGAATATCAATATCTTCAGCTTCTAACGGCCAGGTCACCATCACAGGAAACGTGGGTGACATTACCGGAGTTACGGCAGGCACAGGTCTAACCGGCGGTGGAACTGATGGTACTGTGACGCTAAGAATAAATGACAATCAGATAGCCACTGTCACTGGATCTAACACGTTCGTCCCAGTTCAGAACTTTAATGCAGGGCTTTCCGGATCTTTGACTCAGCTAACAGACGGTACTTCGTATTTAGTCGCTGGTACAAATGTAACAATATCGTCGTCATCAAATGGCCAGATAGTCATAGCATCAACAGACACGAATACAGAGTATTCAGCTGGAAACGGGTTAGATCTTGTAGGGAATGCCTTTAGTGTAGATCTTAAATCAGGCGGTGGCCTAAAGATAGACTCAACAGAGCTAGCTATTAATGATGATGTTGTAGCAACAGTCTCCGGAACAACCTTTACGGGAGCTACAAAGTTTAGTGTAGGTCTTTCTGGGTCGCTGACTCAACTAACAGACGGAACTTCATATCTTGTGGCAGGTGCAGGCATTGCAATTTCCTCTGCTTCTAACGGACAAATTACAATTACAGGAAATGTAGGCGATGTTACAAGCGTTGTGGCGGGCACAGGATTGACAGGTGGTGGGACTTCGGGTGACGTGACAATTAACGTAGACACATCTGTGATTCCTCGCCTTGCAAACAACAATGCCTTCTCCGGAAACAACACATTTACATCAGGCTTGTCTGGATCGCTGACACAACTAACAAACGGTACGTCATACCTTGTTGCAGGAAATAACGTAACCATAGCGTCAGCTTCAAGTGGGCAGGTAACAATATCTTCTACCGATACTAACACAGAGTACACGGCAGGGACAGGCCTAAATCTTTCAAGCACAGAGTTTAGCGTAGACACCAGCCAGGTTGCAATGAGAACGGGAACAACGTTCACAGGCGACGTTGACTTTAAGCAAGATATCAGAGTTTCAGGAACGCTTCACGTTTATGAGCTTAAGTCTACACTGGTTTCCTCAAGCATTATATTCAAGAGTGGCTCTACAAAGTTTGGTGACTCTACTGACGACCTTCACGCATATACAGGTTCAGTTGAGTTTCTAAATACAGCAAAAGCTTTCGGCGGTTTGTCTGGATCTTTAACTCAGTTAACTGACGGAAGATCTTATCTGGTCGCGGGTACAAACGTTTCCATTGCATCGCAGTCAAACGGACAGATAACAATAACTTCTACCGACACTAACACAGAATATACTGCAGGAGACGGCCTGGATCTTTCTGGGACATCCTTCTCAGTTGACCTTAAGTCTGCAGGGGGTCTAAAGATAGATTCAACAGAGATGGCTATAGATGACAATA
>MDTD01100539.1_pt1 | contig 15032 bp, 17 predicted proteins | sample 811221 | NCBI WGS metagenome assembly MDTD01 (sample SAMN05326646, study PRJNA326480) | marine metagenome | isolation source: seawater | place: Pacific Ocean: South West | collected 2011
GCACCACCCCGGTGCCCACGCAGCATCGGCACTCGGATCGAGCTTGCCATACATTTCTGCGCTTCAGCGCAGCAGATGCGCCAAACCTGTGCGCAATTCCTGCGCCTGGCAGACCAGACGGATCAGAAGTCTGCCGGCGCCCCCCGCATCTTCGGGATCAGCACCACGACCGCGCGAGGGCGGTTGTCGGCGTCCGTGCCGAAGACCTCCACGAAGTACGCCTCCAGCTTGCGCTTCAGCGTCTGGAGTTCGGGCTCGCGGAGTTGGGTATGGGTCGCCTTGCGGATCAGCTCCCCCACACCCGAGGTGATCTCGGCCTTGCGGCGTTCGAGCTCAGCGGCCACGCGTTCCTGATCCTTGCGGCGCACCTGGATGAACACCTCGGTATCCCACTGCCACACGCGGCCCGTGTGCATGTTCTGGAACCGATCCGCCACCACCTGCACCTCGACGAGCGCCTCGGGGCTGTCGGGCGAATCGCCCACCACGGTCGCCTCGGCGGCGCTGGGCGCCTTGCCGGAGAGCATCAGGAACGCACCAACGCCGAGCGTCTCGAGCACCATGATCGCCATGACGATCATGAGCACCTTCTTGGAGCCGCCCTTGGACTCCTCGGCGCCCTCGATCTGTTCCTGCGCTTCGTTGTTCGGCTTGTCCGCCATCACTCAATCCTCTGCTGCTGCCTCAGCGAACCGTCGGGCTCGTGCCGTTCGGGTCCGGGTGTACGTCATCGGGCAGGACTTCGGTCAGGATGATCTGCACCCGGCGGTTCTGCCCCATGGCCGCCTTGTCGTTCACATTCGTGCTGATGGGCTCCGAGCTGCCGACGGACGTCACCGAGAGCCGGCTCGACTCGATGCCCTGCAGGACAAGGAAGTCCATCACGGCCTTGGCCCGCTGGAAACCCATCGTGTACACGTCGCCAGCCGCGGCCCGGTCTTCCCGGCCGAACGCATGCCCGCGCACCTCAACATTGAACCGAAGCCCCCTGAGCTTCGGGACCACCTCGTTCACGAGGTATTCCTGCGTCGTGCTCGTCAGCTCGGACGAACCGCCCTCGAACGGGATCGTCGAGCCTACCACCGTCTTCGGACCCTGCGCGACGTAGGAGGACGTCGGGTTCGGCCCCGCGGTCGAGGGGTTGCGCGACTCGTTGTTGCGGGTCTCGCGGCCCATCGAATTGACGATCTGCTCAAACTGCGAGAGCTGCGAGTTGGTGGGCGGCGTGTCTGTGTCGACCTGGCCTGCGCCACCCGTGTAGCCGAACGCTTCCTGGATCGACCGGATCACGTCGAGGTACTCGCGCTCCTGCTTGATCTCGCTGAACGCCGCCAGCAGAATGAAAAAGCAGAGCAACAACGACATGAGGTCGCCGTAGGTCACAACCCACTCAGGCACACCGGGAGGGGGCGGCCTTCCTTTCTTGGCCATGACTCCTCCCTCCTGTTACGCGGCTTCGAGCACTCGGTCACGCTCTGCGGGCGCGAGATAGGTCGCCAGCTTCGACTGCACGACACGCGGGTTGTCGCCCGACTGAATCGCCATGACACCCGCGATGATGATCGTTTTGACCTGCACCTCTTCCATGTCACGGGCGAGGAGCTTCTCGGAGATGGGGCCGGCAAAGACGTTTGCCAGGAGCGCGCCGTAGAGCGTCGTGATGAGCGCGACCGCCATGCTGGGGCCGATCGAGCTCGGGTCGGTCATCGACTGGAGCATGAAGATCAGGCCGAGCAGCGTCCCGATCATGCCGAACGCCGGGGCGTACTTCCCGATCGAATCAAAGATCTGCTTGCCCTGGGCGTGCCGATCCATGAGCGCTTCGAGCTCGGTGTCCATGACCTGCTTGATCAGCTCGGGGTCCGTGCCGTCGACCGCCATCTTGATGCCGCGAACGATGAACGGGTCCTTCATCTCGTCGACAAGGTTCTCGAGGCTCAGGATGCCCTCGCGGCGGGCGAGCTCGGCGTACTTGACGAGGTCGAGGATGATCTCAACGACGTCGGTGCTCTTGTGGAACACAGCCTTGAGCGCGACCGTGTGGAGCTTGAAGATCTTGGCAAGCGGGAAGCACGCGATCGTCGCGCCGACCGTGCCGAGAAGCACGACGAAAACCGAGACGACATCAATCAGCGCAAGCGGATTGCCTCCGAAGAGGATGCCAAGCCCGATGGCCAGGAATGCCACACCGATTCCGATGACGGTTCCAACGTCCACGTGGAATGCCCCCTACAGCCCGGCGATCCGTCGCCTCTGCCAGTGCTGAATCGACCCGATCGGGCGACCGCTTGAGGGGGGCACCGAAGGTCCGGGGCAGTTCCCGTCCGCTATTGGGCCTAATCCACCGGCGTCAGGCGTCGAAGCCGCCTGCCGTACTCGATCACACGTTCGATAACCTCACGCGAGGCCTCTTTGACCACGATGTGGTCGCCGTTGACGAGTGTGATAATCGTGTCGGGCCGCTGCTCGATCATCTTGATGAGGTCGGCGTTGAGCACGAACTCCTGCCCGTTGAGCCTGGTGACCATGATCATCGTCGCGTCCCCCAGGCGTTATTGACCGAGCACCAGGAGCTGCTGGATCAGCTCGTCGCTCGTGCGGATCACTCGCGCCGAGGCCGAGTAACCGGTTGAAGCGAGAATCAGCGAGATGAACTCCTGACCCAGATCCACGTTCGACGTCTCGAGCGCCCCAGACACGACCCGGCCCGTCCCGAGCTGCTGAGGCTCGGTCACAATCGCCGGCCCCGAGTTCGGCCCCGGGCGGTAAAGGTTCTGCTCCAGTTCGACCAACCCCTCGGGCACCGTGAACGACGCAAGAGCGAGCTGACCGAGCGTGCGGATCAGGCCGTTGGAGAACGTGCCCGTGATCGTGCCGTCGGCGCCCACGGCATAGCTGTCGAGCGTACCGATGGGCACACCGTCCTGATACGTGCTGACGAGCGAGCTCTCCGAATCGGTCAGCGCGGTGATCTGGTCGCCGTCGGAGTTGAACTGGATATCAAAGGTCAGCGGCGAAGCGGCACCGGTGCCGTCGCGGTCGAGCACCACCGCGACCGACTCGGGACCGACGATCTTGCCGAAGTTGTCGAACTCAACCGTCCCCGTACCGATCGACGGCCCGCCTGCGGTGTCGTCCGGGCTCTCGGCGTAGTACCGCCACGTCGTGCCCGTGTTGCTCTTGTTCTCGAGCACCATCGAGATGTCCACACGCAGCGGCGTGCCGAGCGAGTCGTACACCGTGAACGCCGTCTTGATCGCCTCGCCCGAGGCCTCTGCGGTTTGGTTCACGAGGAAGGGCTGCGACGCGAGCGTGCCGTCGGCGTTGAAGACGCGGATGTCCTCGCCCGTCATCGTGATATTGTTCGTCTCGCCAGAGTTCCCCGTGATACCGATCACACCCGTCAACGGATCAAGCGTCACCCCGGGTTGTCCGCCATCCGGGTTGGCGCCGATATCGGTGCGCAGCCCGAAGCTGTCGGTCAGGAAGTCCATGAAGTCCTGCACCGTGCTCGCGGCCTCGACCAGGAAACCAGCCGCACCCAGGATCTGCGTCCCCTTCTCGACGCCATCCACACGGATCGTCTGACCCGCTGAGAACAACGGCGTGCCCGAACCGGGCGAGAGCGGGTCCTCGATCTCGCCGAGCAGGCTTGTCGCCTCCAGCGTGTTCGGAGCCGTCGCGGGCACCGTCGCGCCCGCGACCAGCGAGAATCCGGCCCCCGTTGTCGAGTCGAGCGTGTGCGACGAACCAGACGTCGCAACCGTCCCCGACGCGTTCAGGTTGCCCGCCATGTTCACCGAGGTCGTTGCCTCGGCAATGGTGAGTGAACCAACCGGAATACTGATGCGTTCGAGCGCCCCCGGCTGGATCTGGAAGTTCTCGTCCGCCGGGTAACCAAGCACATAGTTGCCATCGATCGAAGTCAGGAAATCGTCGCGGTCTGTGCGGAACGAGCCGACGCGTGTGTAGTACTGGTCCTCGCCGCTCTCGAGAATAAAGAAACCGTTGCCCTCGATCGCCAGGTCGCGGCTGTCGCCCGTGCCCGTGGGCGCCCCCTCGGACATGTTGCGCTGCGTGCCGGCGATCGTCACACCCTGGCCGAACTGCGTCGGGTTTGAGCCGCCCGAGACGCTGCCGGGCGAGGTGCCCTCGCTGACCGTGCGCGAGAGCGAGTTGGCAAAGTTCAGCCGGCCTGACTTGAAGCCGTTGGTGTTGACGTTGGCGATGTTGTTGCCGATGACGTCGATGCTGCGCGAGTTCGCGTTCAGGCCGCTGAGTCCGATGAAGAGGCTGGAGGTCGAAGCCATCGCATATTCCTGTCTATTTTATTGAACAAATCAATGAGGATTCAGGCGGCCTGATCGCCCACGATCTTGCGCACGTCCGTGTTCGAGGCCAGCCCCGCGGGGCCGGTCGCCTGCTTCGTCTCGGGGGCGTTGCCCGCGTAAACCACCGCGTCGATACCCGTCTTAAGACCCGCCTCCTGATCCACCACGCCGCGGATCGTGCGGAGCGTGACGTCGAGCTCGAGCGCCATGCCGTCGATCATCACCACGGCGTTGCTGGCACCCTCGGCCTCGGCGCGGTCCGCCGCCTCGGCGATCCGCGCGAGCTGGTCCTCTGTCAGCTCGACCTCGACCCCGCGACCGATCTCAACGGGCAGACGATCCATATCGCCCTGTGCGCTTTTGAGGTGGTCCGCGAAGGAGTTCGAGCCCGGGATCAGACGGTCGATCGCGCCGCCGACCGACTTGGCCGCGGCATTGGCAAGACCGGGCAGCGCCAGAATGTCCAGCGGGTTTAGCGTCATCCGTCGTTCTCCGACTCATCCGCGGGCGTCGTCTCCGCGAACACGCCGGTGATCGAGCCGATCGGCACGAAGCTCCCGTCGTCGAGCGTCACACTCACACCCTCGTCGCCCTGCACAACGCTCGTTACCTTGGCCGGAGAAAGGGGGTTGTCGTCGCTCGTGACGTACTGACCGATCAGGCCGGCCGCGCCCATGAAGTCCGTGCGGTCGGTCATCTCCTTGAGCGTGTCGTTCAGCTTGGTATCCGACTCGATCGAGCGGATGATCGACAACTGCTCAAGCAACGCCTTGGTGTCGTTGGGCTCGAGCGGATCCTGGTTGCCGAGTTCGGTCAGGATGAGCTTGGTGAACTCGTCCGAGTCGAGCGCACCGAAACCCTTGTCGATCGTGGCGATCGATTCACCGCTCTGCGTGGCGGCGCTCACAGCATCCATGGAGATGTCTCCCCCGGCACCCGACTCGCGGGCGCAGGCGTCGTTCCGTCGCCGACCTCTGCGTCCGTGCGCAGCCGGCTACACCGTTACAGGCCCGATCCTTCAGGCCACCGTGTCCAGACGGAGCCACCCTCCAAGGGGCTCGGCCATGCCTCCCTGCATGTGCCAGTCATCTGATGTCGGCTCCGCTCCGCGAAGCCCGTCGTCTGTGCGCTCACCGGGCGTCCCGCCCGATTCCCCGGCCTGGCGATCCTCGCCCCGGAATGAGCCGCTCTGCCGATCGCCTCCCGCGTCGGCATCCTGCTGACCCAGCCCTTGCCCGGCTTCCTGCCCGGCTCCGAACTGGCGTCCACTCTCGGTCGCTCCCGCGAGCCGCACATCGAGGCGATCCACCGTGATGCCTCGCTGCTCGAGTGAACTCTTCAGCGTCTCCAGTTGATCCTGAAGCAAACCGCGTGCCTGCTCGCTCGATGCCTCAATACTGCCTTCCACACGCCCTTGTGACATCTGGAGCGAGACTTTCACAGTTCCGAGTTCCAGCGGATCGAGCTTCAGATTCAGCGTGCCACCCTTCTGACGCAGAACCTGCGCGAGACCGCGCTGAAGCTGCGCCTCGAAGGTGCGTGGCTCGTGCTTGATCACACTCGCCTGCTTGTTGCCGCCCTCGCCCGACTTCGCCGGTGCCGACGTCTGCCCGGGCATGGCCGTCGGGCTCGACCCCTTCGGCCCGACGCCGGAAGTCTGGCTCACCGCCGTGACACCCGAACTGCTGTTCCCGCCGGCCGAGGCGTTCGATGCCTGCCCCGCCGTGTTCACCGCCGCAGGAGACACGTTCGCCGCGTTCGTCGACGATGTCTGTGCACCAGGCTGAGACTGATGAGCTGTTGATTCCTGTTGCGGGTGCTGGCCCGAGCCGTGCGAGGTCTGCTGATTGCTTCGCGTCGCAGACGAAGCCGCCCGCGATTCGGTCTGCTCACCCGTTTCCGAGTTTCCCCGGTCGGGTCGGCTCTCGTTGCGATCGGCTGCGATCGGCTTGGAACCGCTCTCGGTCAGCTCGGGCGAGGTCTTCTGCGATTCACCCTGCTCGGCGAGCGTCTGCCTGGCTTGCGAAGCCGCGTCCGTGCCCCGGTCGCGCGTGCCCTGGCGGTCCTGCTGCGCCACGAGCTCCCGAGCCGCTAGCTCCGAAACGTCCTGACGCGCGGGATCTGCCTCGCCGAGCGCCGTTCCTGCGCCGGGCAGGCTCGCGGTCATCGAGGGATCGAGCGTCGCGTTCAGGATCGTGTGCGCATGGTGCTGCAACGATTCCGCGAACGGAGATTCCGCGGATTCCCGCTTGGCGGGCTCTTTTTCGGCGATCGGATTGGCTTGTGATGTGATGCTCTGAATCAAGGGGTCGTTCCTGCGGCCGAGGCGATCAGGCCCCGGGTCCGCAGGAGTTCTAGCAATTTTGCTGCCAGAATCGGATCGTCTTCCTCAAACTTCCCAAGAATCTCGGCCCTCTTGCGCCCCTCGAGATTGTCCAGATACGCGATCACCGTCTCGTAGCCGCTCGGGTCCTGCATCAACGTCTCGTTGAGCACGCTGTGCGCCTGGTCGGCTTTCATCTGTGTGATCGTCTCGAGCGCCGCCTGGAACTGCTCGTTGCCCTCGGTCGCCTTGATCCGCTCTCGCGCCGCCTCGAACGCGTCCCGCTCGCTGAGAAACGCGGCCCGCGACTCCTCGAGCTGCGCCTGCTGGATCTGGATCGTCCGCTGAAGGTCCGCGATCTCCCGTCGCATCCGCTGCACATGCTGGCGGTCCGCCTCGCTCGCAAGCAGCTTGCGGTTGATCTGCTCATCAGCGGTCAGCGGAATCGCCGGATTCTCTGCCGCTTCCAGCGCAGCCTGTTCCGCCTCGGCCGCCCGCTGCTCGGCGTCCTCGCGCGCATCACGGTCGGCGACCGTTTCGATCAGCATGACCTTCAGCTCCTCGCCCCTCCGATCATCGAGGCGACCCGTGCCGATGAACCAGCCCACAAACCCCGCGACCAGCAGGAAGTGGAGCACCATCAGGACAACCATCGCCTTGATCAGCAGCTTCATGGATTCTCTCCTTGCCGCGTTGCACGCATCACCGCCAGCTCATCGAGCACCCGATCCTCGGCCTGGCTCTGCTCACGCCGAAACGCCGCGAGCTGGTTTTCGCGGAGCAACTCCATCGAGCGCCGACGCATCGCCGCCTGCGCCAGCTCGCCCCGCGCCTTCTCCAGCCGCTTGTACACGAGCGCCAGCTCCTTTGCCACGCGCTGCGCCTGCGCTCGCTTGGCGAGAATCGCAGCCGACTGTGCCCTGGCGTGCATCGGATTCACCGAGCCGTTGCCGATGATCTGATTCAGCTCGTCCTGCTCCCCATCGATCTCCTGCTGCATCTCCCGGAGGCGCTCTTCGAGCCGCATCCGGTCGCGCTCGATCTCCGCGACCACGAGCTGCTCATCACGCTCGGCAAGCTCGCGCTGACGCAGCACCGGCTGGAGTCTGAAGCGGAAGCGCGCCATCAGTCACGCCCCCCGCCCGCGTTCTGCCCGCCGCTGCGCAGCTGACGCAGCATCTCGCCCGACTCCATCGCGAGCTTGAGCATCCAATCCCGCGCCTGCTCGGGCGAGGTGTCGTCCATCGTCCCCTGCCGCACGAGCTCCTCGATCCGCGGGTGATAAAGCACCGCGACGTCCGAGTCCGGATCGGAGCCCTTGGCGTACGCGCCGATCTGCACGAGCTCCTCGATGTTCACGTACGCCGCCTCGAGCTTGCGCAGGTGATCCCGCGCCACACGGTGGTGCTCGTCCACAATGTCATTCGCGACCCGGCTCAATGAATCGAGGATGTCGACCGCCGGGTACCGCCCCCGCTGCGCAAGCTTGCGCGAGAGCACGATGTGCCCGTCGAGAATGCCCCGCGCCGCGTCCGCGACCGGCTCGGTCATGTCGTCGCCCTCGACGAGCACCGTGTACAGCCCGGTCACCGATCCCCCGCTCGCGTCCACGCCGCCCGCGCGTTCCAGCAGCACGGGCAGCTCCGCAAAGACACTCGGTGTGTACCCCTTCGTCGCCGGGGGCTCACCCACGGACAGACCCACCTGCCGCTGCGCGTGCGCAAACCGCGTCACCGAATCCATCATCAGCAGCACGTCGCGCCCCGCGTCGCGGAAGTGCTCGGCGATCGCGCACGCAAGCCTCGCCGCGCGGAGACGCATCAACGGCGGCTCGTCCCCCGTCGCCACCACAACCACCGACCGGGCCAGGCCCTCCTCGCCCAGCGACTGCTCGATAAACTCCCGCACTTCCCGGCCGCGCTCGCCGATCAACGCGATCACGCTCACGTCCGCCGACGAACGCCTCGCGATCGTGCCAAGCAGCGTGCTCTTGCCCACGCCCGGCCCCGCGAACACGCCCATCCGCTGACCACGACCGAGTGTTGTCATCAGATCGATCGCGCGCACACCCGTCCAGATCGGCCGATCGATCCGCGCACGCTGCATCGCCGAGATCGGCTTCGCGTCGATCGGACGCAGCACCGTGTCGCGCACCGCGCCCTTGCCGTCGGCCGGGTTGCCCAACGCATCCACCACACGCCCGAGCAGAAAGTCGCTGATCGGCGCCACCTGAGCCGCGTGACCGCCGCGGATCACATCGCCCGGGCGGATGCCCACCGACGGCCCGAAGAGCATCACGACCGCGTGCCCATCGTTGAAGCCCACAATCTCGCCACGCACGCGCGTGGACACGATCTCAACCTCAGCGCCAACCGGCAGCGGCAGATCCTCGGCGATCACCGTCAGCCCGCGCAACGCCGCGACCCGGCCGGCAACACCGACAGGCTCCAGCGATGACACGAGCCGGATCTGGTCCGCGAGCGCATTCACGCCGCTCGATCCTCACGCGACTTCGACTCGCCATCATCGCTCCCGGTGATCTGCGGCAAAAGCGTCTGCGCGATCCGACCGATCTGCGTCTCCAGCGACGCATCGATCTCCCCGCCCTCAGCCGTCCGCACGATGCACCCGCCACGCGTGATCGAAGGATCTTCCTCGAGCACGACGTGCTCCATCGCGCCCAGCCTGGCCGAGATCGAGGGCAAAGCCCGCCGCACCATCGCCCCGTCATCGGGATTGATCAGCACGGCCACGCGCGTCGGACGACCGATCAGCTTCAACGCGTGCTCGACCTGCGCGAGCACCACACGCTCATCGAGTTTCACAGCATGATGAATCACACGCTCGGCGATCGAGATCGCTAGACGAACCACGTTCTCCTTGCACTCCACGAGCAAGTGATGCCGCCCGTCGGCAAACTCGTCGAGCGCCTCAGTCCAAGCCTTCTCGATCTCGTCCAGCTTCACCCGGGCCGCGACCGTCGACTCCTGCTTGCCCTCTTCCTCACCCTTGGCATACCCCTCGGCGTAGCCCTTCCTGCTGCCCTCGGCGTGCCCCTCCTCGTATCCCGATGCAATCAATCGCTCCCGCTCGGCGCGAGCGTCGGCGATGATCGCCTCGGCCTGCTCCTCGGCGCGCTTCCGCAGCAGTTCCGCCTGACGGGCGATATCGCCGAGATCCAGCACCACCGCGTTCCGCGCGGCACTCACGGCTTCCGATTTCTTGATGACCGCCATCGGGCTTCCTTACGCAACAAACCTACACAACAAGATCCGCGTCCCCGCGACCCTGAATGATGATCTCGCCGGCCTCTTCGAGCCTGCGCACAATGTCCACGATCCGCTGCTGCGCGTTCTCGACATCGCTCACACGCACGGGACCCATGAACTCCATGTCCTCGCGGATGAGCGACGCCGCCCGCTCCGACATGTTGCCCAGGATCTTGTTCTGCAATTCCTCGCTCGCCGTCTTGAGCGCGAGGCTGAGCTCCTCGTTGTCGACCTCCTTGAGCACCGCCTGGATGCCCCGGTCGTCGACCAGAAGGATGTCCTCGAAGACGAACATCAGCCTGCGGATCTGCTCGACCAGATCCGGGTCCTCGACCTCCAGGCCCTCCATGATCGACTTCTCCGTCGCACGGTCGGCCAGGTTCAGCACCTCCGCCACCGTCGAGATGCCGCCCATCTTCTCCGACGACTGACTGAGCACGTTCGAGAGCCTCGTCTCGAGCCCCTTCTCCACGTCACGGATGACCTGCGGGTTCGTCTGATCCATGTTGGCGATCCGCTTGACCACCTCGACCTGCTTCTGCGCCGGCAGACCCGTCAGGATCTCGCTGGCCTTGTGGTGAGGCAGGTGACACACGATCAGGGCGATCGTCTGCGGGTGCTCGTCCTGGATAAACGTCAGCAGGTTCTCGCTCTCGGCACGCTGTAGGAACGAGAACGGCGTCCGCTGCACCTGCGTCTGAATCTGCTGCATCACCTTGGCAGCCGTCGCCGGGTCGAGCGCATCCTTCAGCAGGTTCTTCGCGTGATCGAGATTGCCCTCGCTCGCGCTCTGCATCGCAAGCGCGGTGCTGTAGAACTCCTCCACCACCGCCCGCTGCAGCTCCAGCGGCACACGCCCGAGACCCGCGAGCTCGCGCGTCACCTCCTCGACGCCCTCGGCCGACATCTGCTTGAGCACCGTCGCCGCCTGCGTGGAGTCCAGCGTGAGCAGCAGGATCGCCGCCTTCGTCAGCCCCTCGAGCTGCGCCGGGTCCGTCGGGAGTTTTTCGTGCGGTCTGCGTGCCATCGCGTCGGTCCTGTCTCCGGATTAATGATCGGGCTGGATCCAACGGTTCAGCAGTCTCGCCGCCAGATCGGGCTCGTTGCTCACGAGCGAACCGACCTGCTCGAGCATCTTGCTGCTCGCAACGTGCTGGCTATCGACCTCGATGCCGTCCATCGGCGCCTCGGTCTCGTCCGCCTCGCCCACGATGTCGCTCGGCTGCTCGAGCGCGGGCGGGATGCCAACCAGTTCCTCGACCGACGGCAGCTCAACACGCTTGGTCGCGCTCTTGACCATCAGAAGCATCATCACAAACGCGACACCCGCAAGCGCGATCAGCACGCCCTTCTCGATCAGACCGCTGCCCAGAAGCATCCCGAGCATGCCCCCGCCGCCACCGGCCGCATTCCCACCGCCCGGCATACCGAACGCCGCCGCCTGTGCTGTCCCCGCGAACGAGGCCAGGTCGATCGGCATCATCGATACAACAACCTGCCCCGCTGCCTGACGCACGCCCTCACCGTCGACACTCGTCGGAAGGTGCGGCTCAATCATCTCGCGGATCCGATCACGCTCGGCCGCAAACGCCTGCTCCACCGCCGCCGAATCCACCGGCTCATCCTCAGCCGCGTCATCCGCTTTCGGCACCAGCGCCTCGATGTACCGCCTCGGCACCTGCACCGAGATACTCAGCGACGTCGCCATCCCGCGCGGGTCAATCGTGCTCGTCACCTCCGAGCCCACCCGCGAATCGAACTCCGTCGTGTCGTCCGTCTTGAGGAACCCGCCCCCGCCCGATGACGCCGTGTTGATATCAGCGCCCGTGTTCGGCCTGGTCCCCGGCTCGGCTCCCACATTCGCCGAGAGACTCTCTTCCTTCAGGTTGCTGGTCGACCTCGGCAGCGACACGGTCCCCTCGTTGTTCTTCAGGTACGCCTCGCGCCGGCTCGTCACCCGCTTCACATCTACGTCGGCCGTCACCGCCACCGTCGCGCCGGGGATCGCCGCCAGAATCCCCATCACCTTCTGCTCCACCTCCCGCTCAAACTGCAGCTTGTGCTCGAGGTAGTTCGTCGCGATCGCGTCGTCGTCCGTCCTCGCCCGCAGAGGCGTCCCCGTCGAGCCGTCGATCACGCTGATATTGGATAGATCGAGCCCCGAGACCGCTTTGGACACGAGCCTTGCAACCGCGTCCACCTCGGTCTGCTTGACGGGCGTGCCCGAGCGTGTGAACACGGTCACCGAAGCCGTCGGCCGCCTCGCCGCCATCCCGATCCCCGTCGGGGCGGGGATGTCCAGAAAGACGCTCGCCTTGCGCATGTTGGGGAAGTTCGAGATCGTGCGCGCCAGCTCGTTCTGGAGCGCCATGTGGAACATCTGCTGGTTGACCTCGCGCGGATTCGTCCACTTCATCTGCTCGGACAGGTTCGAGAACAGCAGCGCCCCGTCCGAGGGCAGGACGCCCTGCGAGGCCAAGAGCCCCTCGGCCCTGGCAGCGTCGTCATGACGAACCAGCAATCGACCCTGCGCATCAAGATCCGCATCAATCCCGCCCGAACGGAGCGTGGTGATCGCCTGCGATTTGAACTCGGGATCTGCGCCGGCGTACAGCTCGGCCCGCGCCGGGCCGCCCGCCCAGATGCTGACCAGAATCAGCATCATGCCCATCACGACCACGGTCATCAGCACCAGGAGCCTCGCCGTCGGCGTCAGCTTCCCGAGCTGGTCGGTCGCGTTCTTCAGAATGCGTCCAAATGAGTCGAGCATGTGGCGTCGGCCTCCGTGCCGCGGTCAGATCTTGCGCCCTCCAGGCGCAGCCCGTCCGCCGGCGGCGCATCGACACACACCGACCCCGGGCGTGCGATACCTCGGCACTCTTTACCCACTTGCTTGAACTTGCGCTCACATCGGCAAGAACTGCGCACGACTCACGCGCACTTGCTGCGCATCAGACCCGCAGCTGCTGGATCTCGGCGTAAGCCTCGAACACCTTGTTCCGCACCTGCTGGAGCAGCCGGAAAGCCGTGTCCGCCTTGGCCGTCGCCAGCAGCACGCTCTCCACGTCGTCACGCCGGCCCGTCGAAAGATCCTCGATCGCCTGCGTCGCGTCCTGCTGGAGCTTGTTGACCTGCTCGATGTTCTCCATCAAGAGGTCCTTGAACGCCGGTCCCGCTGCCTCGCCCGCGCGCTTGTTCTGCGCCCCCCCCGCAGCCTGCTGAGCCTGCTGCGCGCCGCCGACAAGTCCGAGTGGATCCGTCATCCCCATACTCCTCAACGCCCCGGCCGATCCGGGACACGCTTATTCTGCGCTCACTAGGCGATCAGACGCAAACCGAGGGCCAGCATCTGCTTCGTCGATTCCGCAGCCACGACGTTCGCCTCGTACGCCCGAACCGCCTCCATCGCATCGATCCGCTCGGTCGTCGTATCGATGTTCGGCTCGCGAATATACCCCGCAGCATCGGCATACGGGCTCTCCGGAGCGTACTTCAGCTTAAACGGCGCCTGGTCCTGCTCGATCGCCCCCACGTGCACACCCATCGACTGCCCGTTCGGGCTCTGGGCGTTCGGGTTGCCCGCTGCCAGATAAGCGATCCGCCTGCGGTACGGGCTGTAATTGCCCTGCGCATCAAGAATTGTGTTCTTGTTGCTGATGTTGGCGCTGATGACATCCAGCCTTGTGCGCTGGGCGATCATGCCGCTGGTCGAGATGTCGAGAGAGCCGTACAACCGTCAGTCCTTCCTACTTACACCCGCTGCGAAATCGCCACCCCGATCGTGCCCATCTGCGAACGCATCAGATCCGTCGCAACCTGGTACGCCGCCAGGTTCTCCGCCAGATCCTGCATCAACAGCTCCAGATCCCGGTTGTTCCGGTCGTGCGCCAGGACGCCGCCGTTGCTCTTGAGCGGCTCGATCTCGAACCCTCCGTCCCGCTGCACCCTGAACTGGCGGTCGTTATCCAGTTTCAACTCGCCGTGCGCCCCGCCTGTCTTGGCCCGACGCTCGTCCACAGCCTCGGCTAGCCACTGCTGAAAATCCCTGGGCGACACGTCCTTCTGCTGAAAGTTCGGCGTCGTGACGTTCGCGATGTTGTGCCCGATCAGCCTGTTCCGCTGACCCGCAAACCGGATCGTCGCCTCGAGAGCGGGCAGGGCACCAGAGCTGAGCACATCATCCAGAATCATCGCTTCAAACACTCCAGCAAACGGCGGACCACCCGGACCCTACCTCACAGCGACTGAGAGACCTTGTCCTCTTCCTTCCACTTCTTGAGCTTGAGCCCGAGCGTGCGAACCCCGATCCCGAGGCTCTTGGCCGTCTTCTGACGGTGCCCGCCGAACCGCTCAAGCGTGCGAACGATCGCGTCCCGTTCCAGTTCCTCGAGCGTCATCTCCGGACGCACGATGTCAGCCAGCGCCGACGAACGCGCCGGTTCCTGCGCCTCAGCCTGCGCATCTCTCGGCGCCAACGTGCGCTCGACCTGCGCGTTCGTCGATTCGACAAACGCACTCGTCGCCTCGCTCCGCACCTCAACCGAGGGGGACGACGCCACCCCCGAACCGGGCGATTCAAACTCGAAGCCCATCATCCCGAGCCAGGGCTCGATCATCGCGCGACCGATCTCGCCCGTCTGACGCGCCCGCCCCAGCACCACCGCCCGCTCGCAGATGTTCTGCAGCTCACGCACATTGCCGGGCCAGGTGTACTTCTCCATCAACTCAAGCGCCTCACCCGTGAACGCCATCGCCTCCACGCCCTCGCGCTCCGCGATCTCGCGCACAAAGTGCGACGCAAGCTCGCGCACATCCCCCGACCGCTCACGCAGCGGCGGCAAATGAATCGGGAGCACATTGAGCCTGAAGAACAGATCCTGCCTGAAATCGCCCTTGGCAACCGACCGCGGCAGATCGCGGTTGCTCGTCGCCACCACGCGCACATCCACTCCGATCGTCAGGCTCGAACCCACACGCTCGAACGCACGCTCCTGAAGCACACGCAACAGCTTCGCCTGGAGCGCCGGCGGGATCTCGCTCACCTCGTCCAGCAGCAACGTCCCCCGGTCGGCAAGCTCGAACCGCCCCTTGCGGAGCTGGTCCGCCCCC
>MDTD01104866.1_pt1 | contig 15029 bp, 10 predicted proteins | sample 811221 | NCBI WGS metagenome assembly MDTD01 (sample SAMN05326646, study PRJNA326480) | marine metagenome | isolation source: seawater | place: Pacific Ocean: South West | collected 2011
AGACGCGGGCGGCGGCGGCGAGGGCGAGGGCGGTGGCGGCGAGGGCGGCGGCACCGAGGGCGGCAGGATGACGCCGGGCGGGGTGGAGGGCAACGGCGGTGGGGGCGGCGTATCGGGCGGTGGCGGCAGCGAGGGTGGCGGCGTGGAAGGCAGCGCCGGGGGCGGAAAGTGCACGCACTCGCACGCGTAGGCGTGCGTGGGCTCGGAGAGGCGCCGCCCCGCCGCGCCGGAGTCGGCCGTCTTGCACCCGTGGCTGGTGGGGCAGTCGTCGAGCGAGAAGTGGTCGCACCCGAGGGGAAAGGCGATGTCGGGGCCGGGGTCGGCGGCGCCGTAGCCGTAGCTGGCCTTTTGCGCCGGGTCGGAGATGGCGCATGATGTTGAAGCGTAGACGTACACGCAGACCTGGTTGATGAAGTTGAGTTTGAGGTCGGCGAGTGCTGCATTGCACGCGGCCTCGTCGTTGTCGTGTTGCGCGCAGTAGGGTGTGTGCATGTGGTCCTCCCACGGCTCGGTGCCCGTGTACTGGCCCGCGCCGTACTGCGCAGGGTCGTCGACGCAGACGTCGTGCGTGGACGTGTCGACCGTCCCCGACTCGTACTGCGTGGGGTCGTCCGTGACGATGCACGCGCTTGCGTTTGAGGCCGCGCAGTACGCCTGCGCCGCGGCGAGCGCGCCGGCGTAGCCCGTCTCGGACAGGTGACGGCTCCGGCGCGTGAAGTCGGCGCTCGCGAACGCGACGCACTGTGCATTCCACGAGCACGGCGTGAACGGCGGCGGCGGCGAGGGCGGGTGGGATGGCGGCGGAGGCGAGGGCGGGTGCGACGGCGAGGGCGGGGGCGACGAGGGCGGCTCGAGCGGCGGCGGAGGGGACGTGGGCGGGCACGGATGCGATTCCAGAACGACGTCGCCACGGCGCGTGGGCTCGCCCGTCTGGAAGGGCTCGAGGAGGCAGAGGATGTAGGACTCCCCTGTGGCTGGCAAAAACACTTGAAGCGTTTGCTCGTGGTCCACAAACCCGCCGTGGCTGTCGGGAACCGGTCCGGGGCACTTGGCAATGGACGCGGGAATCCACGCGGCGTGCGCGTAGGCCGAGACGCCGTCGGTGAAGGTGACGGTCGAGTGCTCGAGGTGCGCCACCGCGTTGGGAGTGGTCTCGCACCCGTGCGAGACGGTGGTGTACGCGATGGCCTTGGGCGGCTGCGCCGGCGGGTGCGCGGGCGGCGGAGGTGGGTGCTCCGGCGGTGGCGACGCGGGCGGTGGCGGCGGCGGGTGTTCGGGCGGCGGCGACATTGGCGAGCCGGGCGGGGTCGAGGGCAAGGGCGGCGCGGCCGGGTCGACCACGGGCGCGCTCGGTGGCGGCACGCTCGGCGGCGGCGGCGGTGGCGTGGCGGGCGGCGGCGTGCTCGGCGGCGGCGGCGGCGGCGCAGAGGGATCGGGCGGGTTGGAAGGCGGTGCGGCGGTCGCGCCGCCAGGGCAGAAGCAACCGCCCTCCTGGAGGCCGTCGTCGTGCGCAAAGGAGGCGCACGCGGTGCTGACGTACCAATACTCGGTGTCCGGGTTTGAGAGCGCGGTGAAGTAGAGGGTATTCGTGCCCGGCATGTAGAAGCAGATGCCGCGCGCGTCGGCCAGGCTGTCGTGCTCGTGCCCGGCCATGTGCTGCACGACCATCGGGATCGATTCGTGCAGCTGCGTGTGCAGGCTGTGGCAAAACGAGTGCGAGACCAGTGCGTCCGGGTGCATGTCGGCAAAGGCGTACTGCGACGGCTCGCAGAGTTTCGAGGCCACCGGTGCGAACGGTGGTGGGATGTTTGGCGGCGAGGGCGGCGGGGGCGTACTCGGCAAGGGCGGCGCGCTGGGCGGCCGGGGCGGGAGCGGGGGCGAAGGCGGCGGGCTTGGGACTTCGGGGCGCGTGCTGAGCCACCACCCCAGCGCAACGCCGCCGCCAATAATGGCAAGGAGTGCCAAGAATGCGACGCACTGCAGCCATGGGAACGGTGCCGGGGGCGGGACCGCGCAGCAGCCTTCGCGCCACCGGCGCCACTGCTGGCTGTCAATGGGAAAGGGGTTGGTCTCGACGCGCGTCTTCCACTTTTGCCAGTTGGGCGTGTTGACCGCGTAGGGGTTGCGCTTCTTGCAGGCGGCGTACCACCAATCCCACCACTCCTCGGTGCCCACAAAGGTGGGCTCGCGCTCAAGGAGGCCCTCACCGCTCGTCTCGTCGTAGGCGCAGCAGCCGCGGCGCCAGCGGTACCACTCGGCGGTGCCCCGGCGAAAGGGGTTGGTCTGGACGCGCTGCTTCCAGAGTCGCGCCTCGGCGCTCCCGGCGCGGTACGGATTTTTCTGGTTGCACGCCTCGCGGTACCACTGCCACCACTCGGTCGAGCCGACAAAGTCGGGCTCGCGCGAGAGAAGGCCCCCGTCAACGAGCTGGTACTTGTTTCCTGGCAGCATACGCGTGCCCCGCTTTGTTAGGGTGCCGCACGGCCATGGCTTATGGATATCGGCACTTTGACAATTGCGTATCTGTCACTTCTGTGCGTGCTTGTACGTGCGTGACACGGTGAAACGATGAGCGGCACGTTCCCGCTCGAGGAGCTGCCGCCCGATTTGCGCAAGCTCGTCGTCTCGCACATGTACGCCGCGTGCAAACGCATGACCGTGAGCGAGCTCTGCGTGCTCCGCCTCGTCAACGTGCGGATGGCGCAGGCGTTCTACAAACGCTGCATGATGCTCACCATGCACGGCCGCTACCACGACTTCTTCTTCCCGCTCCGGCACACGCAGGGCGTCACGCCCAGCCCGCCGTTCCGGTTCCACGCAATGTACCCCGACCCCACCACGATGCCGCGGTACGAGGTGAATCTGCGGCAAGCCAACTCGTTTTTGTTAGACGTGGACCTCGCCTTCTACGCCAGGATCAACCGCAGCATGAGCACGCTGATGCTGATCCAGCAGGGGAACACCAGCATTATGAGCTTCGGCCCGATGCCGCAGCGTGAGATCGACGCCCACATGGCCGACCACAAGCTGGAGATTTGCAAGAACCTCTACCCGCAGGAGGTGCGGCTGTTTGGGCTCCGCGAGCGGCCGCTCCGTCGGCCCAAGGCCATGGACCGCATCAAGATTAATCTTGGCTACAGGAAATCCAGGTTCCCATGGCAGTAGCCGCACGCTAGAGTCGGTTGTCGGGCGTGTACGCGTGCGTATTAAGAAGCGCACTTTGTGCTCGTACGTGCGCGCAAAAAAAAGGAGCCATGCCCCGCCACGTGGTCGTTGTCTCCGATTCGGAGCCGGAAAGCGAGAATGACCACAGCGAGAGCGAGGAGAGCGGGAGCGAGAGCGACGAGGAGGAGATCAAGTACGAAAGCGAGGAGGATGAACTCGCTAAGCTGGAGCGGCAGCTCAACAAGCGTGAGCCGCCCAGGCGTGCGGAGCGCAAGCGCAGGCGCGAGGACCCCGACGACGACGACGACGACGACGACGACGACGACGACGAAGACGACGACGAAGACGACGACGAGATGTACAACAACTGGGAAGCCATGCGCGCCATGTACGAGGAGGGGGAGATCGAGGACGAACCGAATGGCTACCACGAGCACCCCGAGCTGCACGCGTGGGGCTGGCGGCGCGACAAGCCAGTGTGGAGTCGCGCGGACAAGGATGCACTGTGGAAGCGCATCACGGACAAGACGAGCGACCGGAACTTTCGCGACCGGTGGGGCATACGCGCCGTCGAGCGCGAGCACGAAGGGACGATCGAGCGCGTCGTGGAGCGCTTCAAGTACGGCGAGGAGTTCGAGGAGGACTACAAGGACGCGCTGACCGGCAACTACCGCGACGCCTTCTTCCGCGTGATGGAGAAGGTCTTTGAGCAGGAGCCGTACCAGGGCCCGCCCGACGACGGAGAACTTCCCGAACCGCGCTTCCTCGACTTCAAGTGGGCGTACGTCTCGGACGACCCGACCGGTATGGAGAAACAGGTGAATCGGCGGGGGACGCACCCGCACGGCCCCTTCTGGTGCTTCTGTTGCCAGTGCACCAAAAAGAAGCTGTACAAGGTCACGATTGCGCGCCACGTCCCGAGCGACATCATGGTGGTCACGGGCGGCGACTGCTCCGAAAAGTTCCTCGGCGAGGACGAGCTGCCCTACAATCTGCAGCAGCACGCACACGTCGGGCGCTTGCTCGGGTGGTCGTAGCCGGTGGGAGCGTGCGCGTATCGGGAACACTTTTTGTGTGCTCGTACGTGTCGAAAACTCGCGCATGAAATTTTACGTTTACAACGAGGAATGGGAGGAATGGGCCGGGGATCCGTGGCGGCCCGTCCATGTGATGGCCAAGACGCCCGTGCGCGAGGCGGTCAGGCTCATCTCGCGCGCGTCCGATGATCACATCGCGATGGATGCGCGCAACTTGCCAGAATGCGACCTCGTGACCGAGCGCAAACGCGACGTGGCGGGCCGGTACTTGGAGTGGGCGAAGCTAGACAAAAAGGATGCCGACTGGGAGCCGCGGCGTGCCAAGCGCGTCAACCTGAAGTACGCCTACGCGGCCGACCTGCTCTCCGAGCACGTGCCGCTCTTTGACGGCGGCAAGCTGTACGTCCAGGCCGATGGCAGCCATGTCATGGGCGGGGAAACGCCAGAGACCAGGGCGGTGTGCATCGGACGTGATGGGCGCCAGGAGCTGTTTTACACGTGCGACACGGAGCCGATGCGTCCGGACGGCAGCGCGCCGCCGCCCAAGCCCCCCAAGATCAAGCCGATGTCGGCGGACGAAGATCGGAAGGCGCTCTTCGATGCCGAGGTGTGCCATGCCGCATTCAACGAGCTCCACGGCCGCAACTTTCAGGGCGTTGCGGTCTTCCGTCCCAATGGCCAATTCCACAAGCTGGAGCAGCGGTACAGCTGCAGCGACGACGACGAGGACTACGCCGAGTCGCGCAAGGAGGTGGCGATCAAGGAGTTCGACAGCGACGACGAGAACGACCCCGCCGCCACGCACGTCAGGATCCCGCACGAGCTCCTCAAGAACGCCTTCCCCAAGCCGCCCGAGACGGTGGTCACCATCGGCGACGGGCGCGCGCTGTACAATGAGGAGGTTCGGCCCTTTTACGTGCTGCAGCCCGTCGACGGCGAGGGACCCGCACTCTTCGACGCAACTGACTATCACTTTCGGTCCGGCACGGTCATGTATGAGGAGATGCACGATCCGGAGGTCGACGACGACACCGAGTTCACGTGGGGCGGCTCCGGCCGGTACCTGATCAAGATCACGCCCGAGTTGGTCTCCTGGTCGCGCCACGTGCTCGCCGCAATGGAGCTGCTGAGCAACTCCGCGCACTGGGATACCATCACGTATTACAACGGCACTATCAAGCGCATCACGGTACCGCAAGATGTGGTGGACCACCTCCGCCAGAAGGCGCACGCGATCCGCAAGAAGCAGGAGGCCCTGCCGACCCTGCCGGATGGCAAGCACGGCAGCACCTGGCACAAGCTCGAGCTCGAGGCCATGCCCATCACGCAACAGATCCAGCTGGAGCACAAGAAGGCCGAGGTCAGGAAGGTCGAGGTGCTTGAGGAGTGGAATGAATGGCTTGCGGACACGCTCAAAGCCGGCAAGAGCGCAAACGGCAAGATGAAGCAGGCCAAGCTGTCCAAGCCGATCAAGAAGCGGGAGCACAAGAAGGACAAGAAGGACAAGAAGAACAAAAAGTCAAAGGCGTAGCGTGTGTCGCGTGCGTGTGCGTGTTGTAAGGGCGATTCATTTAACACTTGTACTGAGATGAGTACACCTGCGCATGCACCTGCCCTTCCTGAGTCTCTCCATCGGGGAGACGGCCACCCGGCGCTGGTTGCGCGCGGTGGGGGAGCGGCCGGACCTGCCGGCGTGGAAACGCGTGGGCCGGCGCAAGCACGCGTGGCTGCACAACCTCGCGGTCGCGGCCGACGGCTACGAGTCGGTCTACGAGGAGGCGCCGGCGAAGGCGCTCATGGCGCAGGACCGGTACAGCGTGGAGCACGTGGTGCCGCGGTCCAAGATCGACGACGCCTCCGACGCGGAGTCGGACCCCTTTGCGTGGGTGATGGCCTCGCGCAAGGCTAACGCGCGACGCTCCAACTACCCTCTGAAGCTGTGGCCCGACGCCCCGTGGGAAATTGTGGCCGAAAACTCCTTCCAGGTGATCGACGGGGAGATTCACTATGTGCCGCCGGCGGATCAGCGCGCGCGACTGGCCCGCAAGTTTTTATACGCACATGCCACCTACCCACACGACACGGACACCCCGTCGGTGGCGCAGCTGCGCCACCTGGGTCAAATCGTGCGGCTGGTGCACGACTACCCCATCCAGAAGCCGGAGCAGCAGGTGGCGGACGCGCTGAACAACCTCCTCGGCTATCGCAATCCCTTGCTCACCCAGGACGCACATGAGCTGCTGGAGACGCTCGATTGGGAGGCGCTGCTGCGCGGCGAGTGAGACGCACTCGCTCACTTGTGTAGCGACACCGGCTTGGCCCGCTTGACGATGCTCTTGCCGCCGCCCATGCCAATGGGCCGGAAGGGCTTGGACAGCGCCTTCATGGCGACCTCGGTGGCCCGGCGGAAGCACGTTGCGGGCTGCGGCGGGTCGTAGATCTCCACGGGGCGCAGCACCGCGCACGCCTTGGACAGTGATCCCTCGTCCTTGGGGTTCTGTAGCTCGAATCCGACCGTGTTGCCGTCAGGGTACTCGTCCATGAATAGACTTATCATGCTTGCGACCTCCTTTGGCGAGTATGTGCCCTGCGCCTGGAATACGGCGGCGTAGCGCTCGCGGGGGTGCGCGCCCGAGGTCTTCTGGCGCGAGCCGCACGTGGGCATCCCGGCCACGCCAAAGCCCTTGGTCTTGCCGCCCTTGCGCGAGCCGGAGATCAGCTGGTTGAGCTCGCGCTGCCCGCGCGAGCCGTCGGCGACCGCGCTGCCGGTGTCGGTGCTCGACGCGTCCTGGAACTGCAGGTCGTAGCCCTTCAGCTTCTTGACGGCCACGGCCGCCTTCAGTCCCTTCTTAAAGTGGCAGACGTTGAAGACCTTCGCGTATTTGGCGCCCCGAGTGACGCGGTGCACGGGCCGGCCAGCGTCGTCGTACGGCCGGCCCTGGTGGTGCCAGTTGTCCTCGCACATCATCGCGTAGATGACGTCGTACGGCTTGGGCATCGCCGTCTCCAGGATCTTGTTCATGCTGCTCTTCCACTTGTACACGGTGAGGTCCATGCGCAGGATGTGCGGGAAGATGACGCGATGGGCGTAGTTGCGCGGGAAGGCGGCCATGCGGTTGACGAGGCTCTGCGCATCGGAGAACCGGTAGCCGAACTTCGCGGGGTTGTCCACCACGGCGAGCGCGGTGGCTATGAAGCGCTTCTCGCGCTCCTGGATGAACTGCGAATTGTAAATCACCCAGCGGAAGAGCGCCTCGAGCTGCTCATGCGACACGATGGGCGGGTCCTGCACGGCGAGGCAGCGGAGCAGGATCAGGCAGTCGCCCAGCTCCAGACCCTGATCCTTCCTGTCCGTCCCCTTCTCGAGCTGCGGGCGGCGGAGGCCCGTCTCCGGGTCCTTGGTCCACAGCCAGCCCTCGTAGTGGTCGGTCGAGAGGCGGTTCTGCGCAAGCATGCACCGGACCTTCTTGCAGCACGCCGTGCGCCGCTTCACCTCCTCAAAGTCCTCGGCCACAAGCAGCTGCGCCATCTCCATGACGCAGCGCAGGCCCAAGGCGTGCCCGCCCAGACGAAACCCGACCGCGTAGACGTCGCTGACCGTCTGCAGGTCCGTGCCTGCGTGCTTGCCGCAGCAGGCGCACAGGTACGGGGTCGGGAGCGCGGAGCGCGCAACCACCTTGGGCCGCATCACCTCGTCGACGCGGCGCGCATCGTCCGGCTTGCTCTTCGACCGCACCTCCTCCTCGTAGGTCAAGGCGTACTTGGATTCCGAGTACCAAGAGTTGCCCAGCATCTGGCACAGGTCCTTAAAGGCTTCCTTCTCCTTGGCCTGCAAGCCTTCCGCCATCAGGTCGGACCCGAACGCGTGGAATGGCGCATCCTGCTGGACCCGCGAGGAGGTGGTTTGGCAAAAATGCCTCGCGCCCTCGACGGTGACCCTGAGGAGGACGGTGCGGAAACGCTCCTCGTCGACCGTCAACTCGCGCGCATCGCTCATGGCCGTTTTGGGCATTCGTACGAGCACGCGGAATGTGGCGCTCGGTTAGCGTGCGCACGGAATCACAAGTTGCAGATGGGCCTGGGCAGAATTGTCAAGGCGACAGCCGGGGCCCTTGCAACTTGTGCGTGCTAGAGCCACCGTCGGCGCTCGTACGTCCCAGTGGCGATGCCTGCCATAAATCAGCTGCCTCCCACCGAGCGCAAGGAGTTTGCCCGCTCCGTGGCCAAGGAGCTGTACGAAGCCTTGGACGGGCACAGCGACGATGCGAACGGGTACGGCGAGCGTGCCTACCGCCGGCTCGCCGAGTCTGGGCTTTTGCACGAGGAGAACTTTTACGCCGAGCGGCTGAACGCGGCGCAGCTTGACGTGCTAAGGACGTTCCATGGCAAGTACCACGAGGCGTGGGGCTACGCCATGGCGTACGACAAGCACATTGCGCCCCTGGAGAGGATCGCTCCGGGATTTGTATTCAGCTCGGAGCTGCTTCGTCGCGCATGGTGCGTCAAGCACTTCCTCAAGGAACTCACCCGGGACGACTGCCCCCTTGCGGCGATGCTCGTCTTCGAGGCCGTGGACGATCGGGATCGCACCGACGAGTCGAACGACGAGAACGACGACGACGAGAGCGAGGAGGAGGGCAGCGAGGAGGCGGGGGAGGAGGAGGGCAGCGGAAGCGGCGAGGGGGAAGAGGAGGAGGAGGAGGAGGAGGCCGAGGAGAGCGACGAGAGCGACGAGAGCGACAGCGACAGCGAGGAGGGGGGCGAGGAGGCCGACAATGGCGAGCCGCCGCCCAAGCGGGTGAAGCCGGTGCGCGAGTGCGAGCGCAAGCCCGAGCCCGAGCCCGAAAATCCGCCGCGCGGGTTGTTGGACAGCGACTCGGACTCGGACTGAAACACGACGCGTCGTGGCCGCTATGCGTGCAACTCGGCGGAGCGCACGGGGACCGAGTGTGTGCGTGTGCGTGTGCGTAAAGGGCGCACGCGGGGATGCCGCGCGTGTTGTTAAAGTCGATTCCTTTTGGCAACACACCACATGCCCAAACACGCAACGCCGCCACCCAGACAAACAACACGCATCGAGATCCATCGTCATCACCGGCACCACCACTGTCACACACCATCCTCATGGAGGCCCGCGTCGCACTGCTGCGCCTGGCCGTTCAAAATACGAAGCTTCACCAACGCTGCGTCAAGCGTCACACGCTTGCGCAGCAGCAGCAGAAACCGTCGTCGTTGTTGTCGCTGCAACCCGGCGACGGTGCGCTCAGGCGAACACGCTCTGCACCAGCTCTTCTGCCGCAGCCTTCGGCACGTCCGTCGCCTCCGTATACCGCAACTTCTTCTCCTTGTAGTACTGTTTCAACGAATGCCAGTCTGACGAACCACCACGAAATGCTGTCGTGGCCGGTGTCTCCTTCTGCGCAGGAGCGGACGAGGAGATCAGGGAATCGATCTCCAGCGCAGCTTGGATCCCCGCAGGGGATGGCGCATGACGATTCTTCATCTGCATCCAGTCCCACCGCTCCGCAGTCTCCGTCTTCGTCGGCGACACCGGACGCGCAATGACGTCGGTCTCTGGGGGCGGTGGGGGGGCCGTCTTGCCCCACGGCGCAAACTCAAAGTTGAGCCCCGGCTTGCCCACGACGAGGACGGACGAGCGGGACCAGGACCCGTCTGTGCCCTCGCTGTAGTCTTCGATGGCCATTAGAGGCAGGTTGGGATCGTTGGCGTGCCTGTAGAGCTGATCGATTATGCGCAGCGACGGCGCCGGCGGCGCCGGCGGCACCGGCTCGATCGGCTCCGCGTGCAGCACCTCCGGCGGAGGCGGCGACGCCGCCCTGGACTTCCTCTTGTTCCTTGCGGCGGTGACCGCCGGGGCCACGGGTTTCCACAGGCCCTGCAGGTAGCGGTCCCAGTGCTTGCGGCACGAGCTGGGGTTGCGCGTGGGCACCGCGCGGGACGCCGCGACCCAGTCGACGCGCCCCAGCTGGTCCGCGGAGACGTCCCTGGGAATCTCGTACGCAAGTCGCGCGTGCTCTTCGTTGGTCCAGCGGCTGCCGGGACTGGTCGGCTCCTCCTCCTCCACCTCTTCCTCATTCTTCTCCTCGGTGAGGAGCGCCACCTGGCGCTTGGAGAACCGCGACGGGTTGTTCTTCGTCTCCTCGACCGCGTTGCGCCGCCGGAGCTCGCGCAAAAAAGCCGTGTCGCTCCACTCCCTGCCCTCCTCGTCCGCGCGGTGCAGCTTCCCAACCGCGGTCGCAATCGTGGTGTTGTACCTGTTCTTGACGGCGTTGTCCGTGCGCCCCTTGAGCTTGGACGCGATCCAAGTCCACCTGTGGCCGTGCGCCTGCACGCCCATCTGGATGATCAGATCCTCCTCCTCGGTCCACGGGTGGTTGGAAATGTGCGGATCGAGGCAGTTGTGCCAGCGCTCGCGGCACTGCTTTCCGCTACGGCCCGGCAGCTGCAGTGCAATGAGCGCCCACTTGCCCCACACGTGGCCGAGCGTCTTCATCTCCCGCTTCAGCACCGCGTCCTCCTTGGGCGTCCAACAGCTGGACTTCGGCGCGCACGCCTCCTCGAACTGCGGAAGCTGAAACCCCGCGTCGGGGAGGGGCGTAAAGTCGGCCACCATCATGTCTTCCATGACGTCCGTAAAGTCCTCATGCCCGCGCTCGTTGCGCACCTCCTCTTCGGCCAGCACCTCCTCGTCGCCCTCGCCGTCCTCGCCAGGCACCGTCTTGAGGACCAGCCTCTTCGCGGGCGCAACCTTCGGGGACTGCTTCGGCCTGGGCTTCTTGCGGATTGCCGTGCGCGGGAGCTCTTCCATCTCAAAGTCCGGGCGCTCCACGGCCTTTCGGGCCCGCTTCGTACGAGTACGCATGGCGTGCCTCGGTTCGAGCGGACACGATCTTTGACACACACACAAGTTGCAAGGTGCCAATTTTGGAAATTGTCACCACCTTAGCGTTACGCGGGCTACCTCCCTACCACATGGTTGCACCCCAACAAACTCCGCCGCAGCCGCGCGAGCCGCTGCTCGCGTGCAGCGTGCCCAAACCCAAAGTCGACGTGGCAAATGCGCGGCAGCTGCATGACCGCCTCGTCGCTGGTCCACGCAACGCGATGCGCCTCGGTCTGCGCCGCCTCCGCCTCCGCCTCGTCCTCCTCCGAGGCAGAGGACGACGGCGTGTCAACGTCGCTTGTCGAGTCGCGACAAGTGCAGATGCGCGGCTTCTCAAAGTCGTCGCGCAAGATGCGCTGCTTGTGCAGCCGGTCGAGCGCGATCGAGTGGCGACCGCAGAGCATCGCGAGCTCCTGGGTCTTGCTCACGCACGACCACGTGCCGCACTCTGCGCACTTGAACTTGAAGCCATTGCAGTGCGCGGAGCAGATGGGGTGCGGCTGGACCTCGGAAGCCACGCACTGGAAGCACGTCATGTGCCCAAGCGAGCACATGAGCGACGTGTCAAACTTGTCCACGAGCGCCTCGCCGCAATCGGCGCACCGCTCCTCCTCACCGCCGAGCTTGAAGACGGCCTGACCCGTGGTGCCGTCGGCGCGCCGCATGACGCCAGCTGCGATCGTCTGGAATGACCGCGGCGGGGGTGAGGGCCGCTGCAGCGGCTTGCGCTTGGCGTGCTTCCCTCGCGCCATTCCCCTTGTCGCACGCACGTGCCCATTCAAACGCTACAACTTGCAAAGTTATTCGGACACGGACCACGGCTACTACTCAACACACGGGCGGTACTCGGGTTCGTTTCAGCACTCCTCCTCCTCGTCATCGACCTCGTCGTCCGCGCACACCTTGGGCTTCTTGCTGCTGGGGGCGTCGACGGTGGGGGTGGCGTCGTCAAGCGGGCTGCCGTCGGCCGCGGGCCACTTGGTGTTGCCCTTGAAGATCTCGTAGAGGCCGTGGACCGCGCGCACGCCCGTCATTACACCGCGCGCCTGGCGCGCAATGTACTTGTTGGACTCGTGCTGGAACGAGGCGTAGTCGGACACCTTACTCGGCCAGAGCCACGTGCCGATGCGATGGTCGTGGTTGTGATAGGTGCGCTTCTTTCCCATGTCGTTGTGGTCCTTGCGCATCAGGAAGGCGAAGAACTCGTCCACGTTGCCGGGCGTGTAGGTAAAGGACGTGACGGGGGGCGCGGTCCAGAGCAGCTGCAGGAAGAGGTCGGCCTTGAACTTGCACTGGTTCAAGGCAACGCGCCGCTTCTCGTTAGTGTTGATGTCGTGGTCCTTGGCGATGAGAAACGCCGCAAGCTTCAGCTGCAGCTCGCGGCTGTTGGTGATCTCAAAATAGTCAAAGAAGGGCACGCCCTCGAACTGGGCCGGCAGCGAGGCGAGTTCCTTGGGAACGCGCTCGCGTTTCGGCTTGTCGGGCTTGTCCGACGTCGCCGAGCCGGCGGGCGAGGCCGCCGGCGAGGAGGCCGGGGGGTCGCGGCGGACGCGGAACTCTTGCGCTTGCGCTGGGGCGGCTGCGGCGGCGGTGGCTGATGGCCCGCCTTGAGCTCGGCCACCTCCCCCTCGAGGTGCTCGATCACTTGCTCCGCCCTCCAGAGGCTGGCCGCCATCTTGGAGTAGGCCTCCTTCAGGTCGGCGCACTCCCTGCGCGACGCCTCCAGATAAAGCGCCGTGTTGGCGGTGTCCGTTTGTGCGCAGCCGGTTTTTGCGCACGTACGAGCACAAAGATCGGGGGCGTCGGGGGTGGAGAGCATCGGGGCCGTTGGTTCGTGTGATAGTTATGAACAATTTGTATTAGTGAACACTGCTACACGCGACCTAAACACGCGCACAACTACTTTGCCATCTTTTCCGCCCGCTGCGCCTTGACCCGCTCCCTCCACTTGCTCAACCTCTCCTCCTCGGCCTCCTTTGCGGCCTTCTTCGCGTCCACCGCCGCGGCCTTTGCGGCCGCCTTTTGCTTTTGCTTCTCCTCCTTCTCCTTGCGCTTGCGGATCAGCGCGTTCTTTGCTTTCCACGCGTTAATGTCGTCCAAGTGCCAGTTGCGCACCGCTTTGCCGCCACCGCCACCGCCGCCGCCGCCGCCGCGCCCTTGGCGATGCTCCTCCTCCCGCTGGTCGTCGCTGTCGTTGCCGTAGTCTTGCCCTTCGTCGTCGCTCAACTCCAGGGCCTCAGCCGGTGTCAGGTTGATGGTAGTCACCATGGGTTTTTTTTAAATGCGCGCACGTACGAGCACGAAAAACGGGCCCAGAAACCCGCGCAACTGCGCGACTGCGTCGCTACTTGAAACTACTTTTTGGCGGACTTGACGCATTCCCGGCCGCCGTCTGGGCAGGTCCATCCGGGATACACCGGCCCGTCGATCTCGTGCTTGGCCCCGCACTTGTGGCACCTGGCCACCCGCTTCCGCTTCTCGCCAACCTGCTGCGGACCCGGCTTCAGGTTGAACTTGTTACCGCCAATGAAGTTGAACTGCATCTTGTCCTTGCTGAGCGTGCTCTTGTCGATCACCGGGCCATGGCCTTTCAGGGCCCTGTTCTGCGCGCTCTTCGCCTGCTTCTCCGCCCGGCGCGCCTTGTTGAAGGCGACATTTGCGCGCCACGCCTCCAGTCGCTTCTCCTCCTCGGCCCTTGCCAGCGCGGCCACGCGCTTCTCCTCCTCGCGCTTCGCCCTCGACTCCGCCTTCTTCCGGTCCGCGTCCGCGTGCTTGGCCACCTTGGCGGCCGCATCCATGCGCCACTCGCGCTGCAGCTGCTGCCACAGCCTGATGAACTTGCTTGGGTTCCTCCGGAAGTTTGCTGACGCCTGCACCTGGCCGAACGAGAGCTTTCGGATCTCCTTCTTCTTCGTGTAAAGCTTGCCACCCGGCCTGCCCGCGTAGCCGTCCAGCACGGACGGCGTGGGGATCGGCATGCCGGCCGCGATGAATCCCTCCACGTCGTTGCGCGGATCTTTTTTGCGGTCGTACTCGCCCTCCTGCTTGTAGTACGCCTCCCGCTCCTCCTGCTTGCGCCTTGCCTCCTCCTCCCTTGCCTCCCTCTCCGCCGCGGCAATCTCCTCGTTGCGCTTGTGCTGCGCCATGAGCGCTTCCATTTGCTCCTGCTGCTGGCGCTCAAACGCCTCGGGCGAGAGGTCGAGACTGAGCACATCCACCGCAGCCTGAATCTCCGCCTCTTCGTCGACAAACTCCCCGCCCTCGTCGGTGAGCACCGGCTCCGGATCCGGATCCGGCTCCTCGGTCCCGGCATTGTCGACGACCATGGACTCGCCGGCGTCGACCCACATGGCGGCGTCATCGTCGTCCATGTCCCAGTCCTCGCCAACGGCCTGCCGCAGCTTCTTTACCTCCAAGGCATTCGAGAATGCATTGGCCTCCTGCCTTGCCGCCTCCCACTCCGCCGTACCGCGGTTGCCCTTTGCCTCCTCGTCCTCGAGGAAGCTCTGCCGCTGCGCAATCTCCATCTCCAGATCCTCAATCGTCATTTCCAGCAGCGCCGGGTCCACCTCCGAACCCGAAGAGGACGAGGCACCCGCACCATCCGAGGAGGAACCGCCGCTGCCGCCGCCACCACCACCACCACCCGTGCCAAAGAGGTTGGCAATCTCGTCCACGCCGTCTCTGGCCTCGGCCTCGGCCTTGGCCTTGGCCGCCGCCTCGGCCTCGGCCTTGGCCTTCCTTGCCGCCCTGTCCTTCTCCTCCTCCAACTTCGACTCCCTCATGACGTTCTGGAGCATCAGCTGCTCGGCCGTCATATTCGACGTGTCATCGTCGTCGCTGTCGCTGTCGCCAGGCCCGTCGCCCTCGCCCTGAAGATTCGCCAGGCTCAGGCCCTTACCCTTGCCCTTGCCCTTGCCGCC
>MDTD01184992.1_pt1 | contig 15029 bp, 15 predicted proteins | sample 811221 | NCBI WGS metagenome assembly MDTD01 (sample SAMN05326646, study PRJNA326480) | marine metagenome | isolation source: seawater | place: Pacific Ocean: South West | collected 2011
TATCAAGTTTTTCCTCTAAATAGTGAATGCTCGTTCCGCCAACCAAAAAACTTGGGTCTTTAAGCAACATTTTATGCAAATCTATATTAGTCTCTATTCCCTCTACTACCATTTCTGATAAAGCTACGCTCATTCTTTCAGCTGCCTCCTGTCTTGTTTTTCCATGGGAAATAATTTTAGCAATCATCGAATCATAATGCGGAGGCACTTGATAGTTGTTATAAACATGAGAGTCCACCCTTATCCCCGGCCCTCCGGGAGGATGCCACTGGGTAATTTTACCAGGCGAAGGACGAAAATTAATGGGATTTTCCGCGTTTATGCGACACTCAATCGCATGCCCATTAAACTCAATCTCCTCTTGCTTTATTTCCAGTTTTTCCCCAGAAGCAACCATAATTTGTTGTTTAACGAGATCTAATCCCGTAATCATCTCCGTAACAGTGTGCTCTACCTGAAGCCTAGTATTCATTTCTATAAAATAAAATTTTCCGTCCTCATAAAGAAATTCAAATGTTCCAGCTCCTCGATAGTTCATTTTCTTGCAAGCCTCAGTACATTTGAGGCCAATATCCATCTTTTCTTTTTTTGGAATGAGCGGCGCAGAGGCCTCCTCTATAACCTTTTGATGTCTCCGCTGCATTGAGCAATCACGGTCTCCGTAAAACACACTGTTATTTTCATTATCTGCCATAACTTGAATCTCTATGTGTCTCGGGCGCGCAAGATACTTTTCCATATAAACACTTCCGTTACCGAAAGCTATCTCTGCCTCCTGTTTTGTCATGGCAACCGCGCTAATTAGGTCTTTTTCTGAATTGACCACTCGCATTCCCCTTCCCCCGCCTCCGCCAGAGGCCTTGATAATTACAGGATAACCAATCGATTTTGCGATATCCTGAATCTCAGAGTTCTTATCTGGCAACTCACCAGGACTACCCGGTACTACGGGCACGCCCGATTTGATCATTTCTGCTTTGGCACTTACTTTATCCCCCATTAGTTGAATAGTCTCTGCAGATGGCCCAATGAAAACATAGCCGCTCTGTTCCGCACGTTCCGCAAAATCAGCGTTTTCTGATAAAAAACCGTAACCGGGATGAATCGCCTGGGCATTCGTAACTTCAGCGGCGCTAATTATTGCAGGGATGTTAAGGTACGACTCAGAGCTTTTGGGAGGTCCAATGCAAACAGCCTCATCAGCAAGACGAACATACATTGCGTCCGCATCAGCCTGTGAATAAACAGCCACTGTTTTAATCCCCATTTGACGACAGGCCCGCTGAACTCGCAGGGCAATCTCTCCGCGATTTGCTATTAAAATTTTGCTAAACATGCTCATTACATATTTTTTTGCCAGCGAACTACTCTATCCGGAAAAGAGGCTGCCCAAATTCTACTGGTTGACCATTTTCAACAAAGATTTCTTTGATGATGCCATGAGTTTCCGCTTCGATTTCGTTCATCAGCTTCATGGCCTCAATTATACAAAGGGTGTCACCTACTTTAACTTTTTGCCCCAACTCCGCAAAGGGTTTTTGGTTAGGTCCTGCTGATCTGTAGAAAGTACCAACCATGGGAGAGGTAATTACTTTACCTTCTGCGGGCGTCTCATTTTTGTTACTGTCTTTTGACAGGTTTTCGCTTTTAGGTTCTTCCTGATAGAGCGATGGCGTCGCTAAAAACGTATTTTGAGGAGCGGTTTTACTCGCATCGTAAAAATTGTTAGGACTTGCTCGACTAATTCGAACTTTATCCTCCCCCTCAGTGATCTCTAACTCAGCAATCCCTGATTCTTCGACAAGATCGATTAATTTTTTTAATTTTCTTAAATCCATCACGAAGCGTCCCTTAACTTTTTGGTGGCAAATTCCATCGCCATCTCATAACCGAAGCTACCAAAACCACAAACGACCCCGATTGAAAGATCGCTAAAAAAAGATTTTCTCCTAAAGGATTCCCGGCTGTAAATATTTGACATGTGAACTTCAATAAATGGAATTCGAATCGCCGAGATAGCGTCTCTGAGCGCAACGCTGGTATGCGTTAATCCACCAGGGTTAATAACCAAAAAGTTAACGCCCTCCTGAAATGAGCCGTGCACCTTTTCTATCAGATGCGATTCGGAGTTACTCTGGAAGATATCGATTAATATCTGATTTTTGGATGCGATATTGGTTAAAACCTCATTGATTTGGTCTAAGGTTTCGCTCCCATAAATCTCAGGCTCCCTTTTTCCCAACAGGTTAAGATTCGGCCCATGAAGCACTAGAATTTTATGCGACATATAACTATATTAACGTTTTTTCACGTAAAATAAATACACGTTCGATACTTTAACAGGATTTTTGAATACTTTCCACAATATTGAATTAAGTTTGTTTCAAAAATTGTAAAAGCTCAAATTTTATTAGACAAAAGGTGGAGTACGTCAGCAAAAATGGCATTGGTGATCTCTCCGCTGATAGTTTTCTCAATCGCCCTGTCACGACCTAAAATTACAGTAAACGGAAGCCCATTAGCGTGATTACCTAATTTAAAAGCCATGTCAATGCCACTGGACTCACCCTGCAACAAAAGATAATTGATACTGTTTTTTTTTGCAAAATCACGCATTTTATCGATATTATCAACGCCGATGCCTACAACTTTTAGATATTTATCGTCATGTTGTTCTTGAAGGGCTTTTAATATTGGAACCTCTCTTACGCATGGCGGGCACCAAGTACCCCAAAAATTTATAACAATCACTTCGTGATCCCAAGAGCTTAAATCCACAGGGTTTGAATTTAAATCGAGTAATTGTTGACTCATAAAATCTTTAACGTAAGGACGATCCTCTTTCAGATGAGCTTGCAAAACTATTCCCATAACGAATAGCATAGGAAAGTATACAAAAATTTTTAACGCAACAGCCTTTGGAAGTCTTTTTGAATCCACGTGCATTTCCTTCACATTATAAACAAACTAAAAATACGACTAAATGGGAGAAAGCAAAATCCGCTATCCGAACATCCTTGTGCTACTACCGTCAAGTCAAAAGATCCAAACAAGAAATCAGGAGCGGTTAATGAAATTTTGGCATAGTCCCTTAGAATCATCACCCTGCCATAGAATTGGTCCTCATGCTCCTTTGCTCCGATAAAGCTATGTTTGTCTGGCTCTAAGTTTTTCCCGTCAATTTTAAATTGAAACTGTGCAGGGTAAAGATAATAACCTTCTTTAATTAGACACTCTATGATCACCCTATTATTCTCAATAGTGGCTTTAAACGAAAAAGCTACGTCTGAACTAACCGTTTCGGCCTTCCCTATGCCCAGAATCCCAAAAGCCATAAATAACGCAGAGACACCAGCCAAAAAAAATATTGAGTTGTTGCTTTTCAAGTTAGATGTTGTATCCAATCGAGATACCTTTTACTGCCTTGCTGTACGTCGATCGCCAGTATCTCAGGATTGTCATACGGGTGGTGTTTCAAAATCAGATTCTCAACCTTTTTATAATGACTTTTCCTGGTTTTGAGTGTGAGCAAGTATTCTTTGCTCTGCTGGATTTTATCCTGCCAGTTATAAATTGAAAGTATTGAACCGCCAATTTGTGCGCACGCAACTAGACGCGCCTCAAGCAACTGTTTTGATAATTTACGGGCATTATCTTTTTCAGGAAATGTTGTTACGATAATAATAAACATATGTAATTCTGCGATAATAAAATTAAGCTCATCTTCTGGAGCAACTTTTTAGTGACTAATGCCCTCTTCCACAGTTGGATATTTGAGAATAATACCTAGCTCTCGTTTCATTCTACTGTTGTCGATGATACGCGATTCATTAATAAATGAAAAAAGCTGAGCCGGAATTTTAACTCTTGCCTTTTCTTTAGATATTCTGACTGGCTTTTTCAAACCCTTGTGCTCTGCAACCACATCAAAGTAATCCCCTATTCTTAATTTGGAATCATCCGAGACATTATAAATGCGACCAATCCTTCCTGTATTAAAAGTTGCAATAATAATATTGACGAGATCGACCACGTGAATATGATTTGTGTAGGAGTCCTGATGTTTCAGTATCATGGGTGTCTCATCCAGCAATCGATCAATGGGCAATCTATCTTTCGAATATATCCCGGGAACGCGTAGAATTGATACTGAAACACCCATATCTTGTCCAAACTTTCTCAGGTTTTTTTCTGCGCTTAAACGACGTTTTGCTCGGTCGGAATTTGGCATTGTGCGGTGTATTTCACTGACAACTTTTCCGCTTGCATCCCCATACACTCCACTGGTGCTGATATATACCAGGCGTTGTGGTAGCATACATTTTTTTTTTAGGCAGGCGATCAAATTTGAGGTTCTATTATCACATTGGCCGGTTGGTTGCGGCGGAGCAAGATGTAGTACATCTTCAGAAATGCCTGATATTCTATCCAATGTTTTGGCATCGTCCAGGTCCCCCATAATAGGCACTACTCCTTGAGACCTCAAAAGCGCAGCCTGATTGAACCTTCTGGCTAGACCAAAGATCCTATACTTATGCTTAAGCTTCTCGGCGATTCGCACACCGATGTCTCCACAACCCACGATAGTTAAGCGTCGCATATATATTGTCGGCAACTATTAAATGTTAAGAGTATATAACGCTACTGAAATGTTTGAAATAAATATAAAATCCACCGGTAAAACATTTTCCGTTGAGGGCGGGGAGACTATCCTCGAAGCCGCTCTAAGAAACGACATCCAACTGCCTTTTGGATGCTTAACTGGTGGTTGCGGAAGCTGCAAAGGTAAAGTAATAGAGGGAGAGGTTGATCATGGAGATTCCAAGGCTTTTGCATTATCAGAATCAGACCGTGGACAAGGGATGGCTTTGTTTTGTCAAGCTCGGCCCCAGTCAAACTTAGCCGTAGACACTCTCAATGGTTACCAACAAAAAAATCCTGCAAAAAAATTACCCAGCCGCGTCAGTTCAATTAATAAGATAAGCTCGGACGTAATTAGTCTTGAATTAAAGACTCCACCGACGCAAAATTTTGAATTTATACCCGGGCAATATATTGATGTCCTTCTTGATAACGGTAAAAGACGAAGTTATTCCATGGCAAATACCCCGGACGGCTCCCATACTATCCAACTACACATCAGAGCTATCAAGGATGGACTTTTTACCGATTTTGTGATGAACACCCTCAGGGAAAAAGATATCTTACGGTTAGAGGGTCCGTTGGGGGATTTTTCTTTCGACCGGTCGACAGATAAACCAGCTATATTTCTAGCAAGTGGTACTGGATTCGCCCCTATCAAAAGCATTATTGAGGATCAGTTAAAGCAGGATTGCTCGAGGGAACTTACTTTGTATTGGGGGGGAAGACGCCCCCAAGATTTATACATGAACTTATTAGCTGAACAATGGAGTCGAGAGAACAGTCATTTTAAATATGTTCCTGTTGTCTCACAGCCACGCGTTGACGACCTTTGGAAGGGCAGAACGGGGAATGTTCATAAGGCTGTAATGGAAGACTTTAAAAGTTTAGCGGACGTGCAAATATACGCCTGCGGAGCTCCTGCAATGGTTGAGGCGGCTCAAAAAGATTTTGTACAGTACAGAGAGCTTCCCGAAGAGGAGTTTTTTAGTGATGCCTTTACTCCTGCACCCCAGTAGTAAGCGGATTTAAAAGTTGAATTGCCAACCTAAGCCCACGAAGATAAAACGAATTGGATTCTTCACTTTTGCCGGTCTTTTCATAAAGCTGGGCCATTTGCCAATAAGCTCGCACACTTTCCCTTAATTTGAGACTTTTTCTCAAATAGCTGTTGGCCTTACCCCATATCTCATTGGCAATACAAAGTTCCCCGAGAATAGCAAGTAACGTAGCATCATCAGGGTGGCTTTTGATCCAATTTTCAGCTTTCACAAGGGCTTCACTCTCTTTTCCCCTTAGGCACATGGCGTAAAGACACAAAACATCAGTGTCCCAGTTTTTATCTAAAAACCTTTCTGCCATTTCCCTCGCCAACGAAAAGTCCTTAGATCGTATACAATGCCTGACAATCATCAGCACGATCTTCTTTTGCATTTTATCGCCATTACTGAGCTTACGCACTACCTCTCTGACTCCTTGTGACCCATCGGTCTCTTCCCTCAATTTCTTTTCTAACACATCATATCTTCTAATTTCTAGCTCCGAATCATTCAAAACCCCTCTTCGATGGAGAATGTCAGCAATATCTAAAACGGCATTAGCATTTTTTAAACCCTCATTCGCCGTGAGCAGCGAGCGTAAATCACTGGTGCTTTTTTTCTTCAGGCTTTCTCCATCTGAAAGTGCCTCCACCACCTTATGATATTCCTCAGTGTGTAGGAAAGATTTTACCAGCAGAGCGCGAGCAACCTGTTTCTCACTTGGCAAGTCAGTACGCAGATCGGCGTACAACCTGTCCGTAATGTTCTCCTTCCCATCCTCAAGCATTAAATACGCATGCCATGCTTTTAGCACGAAGGGTAGCGGTTTAAGTCCGCGAGCCCTCTCCATTTCTTCCCTAGCCAAATCACGCCGGTTTTGAATCCAGTAAGAAAGCGAGGAAGTGAGGTAGCGATTTAGCTTTTTTGTGCGAGCCTTGCTCTTAATTTGACTAATACGCTTTGGTATTTCAGATAATCCTACAAAAATTCTGACTAAAAGATAAAAGACCACAAAACTTACCACTAGAGCCAAAAAGGCTAATCTCGCCGACATCTCGATCTTGTATGGCACAAAAAGTAAAAGGACTCTTGCCTGATCACTCAAAATAAGTGTTGATAAAATAATCGTAGTGAAAAGTATTATAATGATTAACAGGAAGCGCATATGCAGCTCAATTGAATTTCAGCCTTAAAGTTTCTATCAGCGGCTGAATACTGGGTCCACTATTCTGATCCATTTCTATATTCAACTGTGACAACGTATCAAGAGCCGAGGCCACCGCAGGCACCTCCGAATCAAAAAAACGGATTATTATCTTTCTACTTCGTGAAAGTTCATCTTTAAAGGTTTCATAGTCCCCGACTGTCAAGGCTAACCGGGCTGAAAGCAAACGAACTCTCACACTCTCCCTTACAATAAATCTCTGCTCCTCAGAAAGGACGGGAATTTGGGAACCATCAATTGTATCAACACGTATCAACTGCTTGAACTCCGACCATAGATAGGATAACCCCCACTTGAAAGCCCCTTTCTCGTTGACCTGATTGTCAATATTTACATTGTCAGTAGCAACAATTGTTCCCAAAAAGGGAAAATCTTTAATAATGCTGGCTTGTTGCCTCAAAATATTGGAAATTTTTACCTTGTCTTGTCCTCTGTAACTCTCCAAACGCTCTATGTGGATATCAATCTCCGGACCAAGCTGTCTTATCTCGGACAACTCACTTTTTACGACCAGATTACGCACCTTTAGTAAAGTCTCAAGTGCTAACCCCACGTTCCCAGACAAGCTCAAGTGCTGCTGGGCTATTACCAAAGCATTCTCAATCTCTCCGAGAGTCCATGCGAGCTTGGACTCCGTAATATTTCTGTATAACGAGTCTAGTGTCAATCGCTGGCTTCTCATTTCAGCTAAATCAGCGTCAATTTTCGAAACCCGGCGATGAACCTCTGTGATAAGATCCGCGTTCTCTCGGGCTCTGGATCTTATCTCTTGTTTAAAAGACTCATTATTTTTTTCCAATGCAATCCTGTCGTCAGTCGAATCAAAAAAACTCTCGTGAAGCTCGACGAACTTATAAACCAAAAACCCGTAACTAATCAGGAAGATCGTGCTCAAAACAGCAAGAAAATTAAAAATAAAAGACCTCTGTGATTCTTTCGGGGCTCTCGTGTCCTTACTTTTATCGGCAGTATCTTTCCTTTTCATATTGTAATCTTAAAATTTCTTACTCAAAAAACCAAGTTTCAAGTCCTCTTACTAGCCCGGAATCTCCGCCCTCGGTTAAAAGCACCTCTTTGATTTGGTGTCTGATTGTAGCTGTCTCTAGTAGATTAACATGGTTGACAAACCATGGCGTTCTACGCAAAACTTCAACATCAATTTTGTCACTCATATCAAAAATATTATCTATTATCTCACCACTAGTCGCTAACCAAGCTTGAATTGCGGTACTATTTACCAGATTGATACTTGCACTTGACCATTCAGGTAATATTCGCTCATAACATGAAAAATGTTGAATCTTGGCTCCCCTACTCTCTAATATGTCCGCCAGCTCTGTTTTACCTCCCACACCTTTAACTAATAAAATGTCACAGTTTTTTACTGAAATAAGAGCGGGATGCTCTGAAAGCGATTTGCCACCTGATTCCGCCAAGGGTGCAAACGCTTCTTGATATCCTAATTTGGTAAGTTCCTGCGCGGTGGCCACGCCTACCGCAAAAATCTTCTTGGTTTTAAACGCATTTGAACATTCAAGTAAAATTTTGCCACCAATTTCAGCAGCATTTCGGCTCACGAAAATAATAATATCTGGGACGACTATTTTTTTCGCTTTTAAAGCCGTGTTAGAAAGTTCCTTGATTGTTACACCTGGAAGAAAAAATGGAATTCCTCCTCTTTCAATTATTTTCTCCCCCAAATCTGATGACAAACGATGGGGTCTAGTTACCGCAATTTTTATTCCCTCTAATTTCTTTTTCATAAAAGATACCTCAAGATGCTTTTAGTATTTCTAAAGCACCTTTCTCTATAAGGCCTCGAGCGACCTTAGCCCCAAGCATCTCTGGGGATTCAGAGGTAAGCGCTTTTCCTGAGTGCTCTATGGTGATTTTACCCTGGGGATCTCCCACAAATCCTCGCAACACACAATGACCTCCTCTTATCCGCGCAAATGCGGCGACAGGAAAATTACAGTCCGCCCCTAGGCTCAATGTCATAGCCCTTTCAGCATCGATACACCATCTCGCTGAGCTGTCCTCTAATGCTTTTAGCATCTTTGTTAGATCATCCCTACGTGCCAAACACTCTATACCCAGAGCTCCTTGTCCAGCTGCAGGCAAAAATTTCTCAGTGTCTAAAAAAGATGAGATGCGGTTTTTCAGCCCAAGCCTTAACAAGCCGGAGGCCGCTAAAATTAAGGCGTCAAATTGACCATCATCAAGTTTCATTAACCGGCTTTCTAAATTTCCTCTTGCCGGAGTCACTTTTAAATGCGAAAACTTCGATAACAGTTGGCTACTACGGCGATAACTTGCTGTTCCAACAACCGACCCCTGCCTCAATTTCGAGAGTTCCGAAACTTTATTACATACGAAAACATCCCTAGGATCCTCACGTTTTGGCACGCATGCAAGTACAAAACCAGCAGGCAAGGGTTGCGGAATATCTTTCATGGAGTGGACAGCAAAGTCAGCTTGACCGCGCTCCAAGGCTAGCTCTAACTCTCTCAAAAATAGACCCTTTCCACCGATTCTAGCTAAAGATGAATGCAAGTTGATATCACCCTGAGTGGTTAGAGGTAGTAACTTGATTCTCAAATCAGGCCTAAGTGCCTGCAACCTTGTACCCACAAAATTCGCCTGCCACATGGCAAGAGGACTTTTACGGGTTGCAATTACCAATGATTGTGGGAAAAAGCTTTTGCCCCTCAATGATCTACCTCCGATGTTAATATTATTAAAGTTATTAGGGCTTATCCCTACTTAATGCTCTATACTTTACATAATTATGTATTACTTTTGTTCTAGAAAATAAGAAAATTAAAATTTTGAAATGCCAAGTAAAAAAATAAAAAAGAGAAATTCGCTTTGGTCGAGTAGATTTAACGAACCCGTATCTGACACAGTTAAAAAGTTTAATGCCTCAGTCGGCTATGACTACCAATTAGCCAAATATGATATTCAGGGTTCATTAGCTCACGCAGCAATGCTTGCTGAACAAAAAATTATTTCGGCGAGAGATTTAGCTCAGATAAAAAAAGGGTTGAGGCAAGTTGAAAAAGAAGTAAACAAGGGAGAATTTAAGTGGTCGATTGAATATGAGGACGTGCACTCAAACATCGAACACCGTTTGATCGAAATTGTTGGTGAAGCGGGCAAAAAACTTCATACGGGAAGATCACGAAATGATCAGGTTGCAACTGATATACGCCTATTTCTAAGGGATAAAGTTTACGACCTTGTGAAAGTAACTCACAATTTGCAAATCACAATTGTTAATCTCGCCAATGAACACGTCGATACTATAATGCCTGGCTTTACCCATCTCCAAATAGCCCAACCCATATCGTTTGCACACCATCTAATGGCATATTATGAGATGCTAAAGAGAGATAAAGAGAGAGTGGTGGACTCATTAAAAAGACTAAACACAATGCCCTTAGGTTCAGCGGCACTAGCTGGAACTAGCTACCCTATAGACAGAAAAATCACCGCTTCTCTATTAGGATTTGATAGAATCAGTTCAAATTCAATCGATGCTGTCTCCGATCGAGACTTTGCGATCGAATTCTGTAGCAACGCATCTATAATTATGATGCATTTGTCAAGATTTTCAGAGGAAATAATCCTTTGGATGAACCCAAATTTCAATTTTGTAACTTTATCAGACAAACTGTGTACCGGTTCATCCATAATGCCACAAAAGAAAAATCCAGATGTGCCAGAGTTAGTTAGGGGAAAAACCGGAAGAGTCTTTGGAAACCTTCTATCACTACTCACTATAATGAAGGGTCAACCTTTAGCCTACAATAAGGACAATCAAGAAGATAAAGAACCTATTTTCGACACAGTGGATACCACTATAACATCGCTAATTTTATTCGAAGAAATCGTAAAAAATCTAAAAATAAAAAGCGATGAGATGAAATCGTCTTTAAACAGGGGGCATGTGACAGCGACTGACCTAGCAGATTTCATGGTTTCAAAAGGAGTTTCTTTCAAAGAGGCTCATGGGGTTGTAGCAAAGGCGGTAAATTTCGCCGAAAAACTCGGGATCGACCTATCGGCTGTTCCCACCAAAGAGTTACAAAAAATTAGCCCCATTATTGATGACTCTGTCCCGCAGTTAATTACACTTGAAAAGTCTCTTAATTCGAGAAATCATCAGGGGGGAACTGGTGCCAAAGCAGTAAAAAAAGCCATAAAAAATGCAAATAAAGATCTAGAAAATTTTTTACCCCGTTTATAACCACATTGAAAAATAAAATGATAAAAGAGGCAGTGTTGATTTTTTTAATTTTAAATTTTCTAGGCTGCGGTTCTAATGCTGAGGCGAAGGAACTTATTAAAATCGGATTTGTGTCATTCCTATCAGGTCCAGCCGCAGGTGATTATGGCGTTCCAGCAAAAAGGGCGGCCGAGGCTATTGCTCATTCCATAAACCAAGGGTTGGCTCCGAGTCCTTACAACATAAACGGGTTTTCTGGTACTACCATTAAATTAATTTTCTCAGATGAATCAGGCGGTGTAACCAAACAGGTCACTGAGTTCAACCAACTTGTGTTACGACAGAAAGTTGATTTCGTAGTTGGTTATTTATCCAGTGCAAATTGTCTGGCCATCTCTCCTATCGCAGAAAGACTAGAAATCTTGACCATTCTTATGGATTGCGGGACAGCCCGCATATTCGAAGAAAATAAATACGAATATGTCTTCAGAACGCGAGCTCACGCAACCATGGATGTAGTGGCAGGAGCAAAATATTTGATTAAATATGCCCCAGGGTTAAAAAGTTTCTCAGGAATAAATCCTAACTATGCCTACGGAAAAGAGTCATGGCGCGACTGGCAGGCAACTTTGGCACAATTATCGCCGGATTTAAAAGTGAGCGCATCAGTAATGCCAAATTTAGGTGCCGGAAATTACAATTCGGAAATTTCGTCCCTTCTTGCCGCTGAGAGCGATCTAATTTTCAGTAGCTTATGGGGTGGGGATTTAAAAGCTTTTTTAATACAGGCATCTGCGAGAAATCTTTTTGAAAATAGCCGATTAATGTTAGTTGCAGGCGAACCAAATTTGGATAACATATCCGATTTCCTCCCTCATGGCACTATTGTAAGCTCACGAGGAATGACAAGCGGAATGATGGGCAATGATTCTGAGCTCAACAACTGGCTGAAAAAAATCATGGATGACATGGGACAAAAAGTTACATATCCTGTATACAGTGTTGCCAATGCCATTCTAGGATTAAAAAGGGCATACGAAAAAGCTCGCTTAAAAAAAATTCGAAGCGCTGTTCCCATGGCAGATGTCAGCGGTGTTAAAGAGGGAATGGAAGAGGCCTACTACCAACCCCCAACCACTGAGGAAATAGCAAAATCCTTTAAGTACTTACGATATGAAACCCCAAATGGATTAGTCAAAATGACTTTAGGAGATGGACATCAGGCTACTCACGGCACTTCTTACGGTATGACCTCCAAGGTTAATGGCAAACTTGAAATTGTAAATAAAGAATTTTTTCCTGCCACAGAGGTACAGCCACCGCCGGGAACTAAAAGTGAAGATTGGATTCAAAATGGGTTTAAGTAAAAACTGCCATTTGTCTTCCAGATATACGGGGAACTTTTAATCATGGCTAACAGTATTCCTGCGGTAATAATTGATGGACTGATTTACGCCTCCTGGCTTTTTATCGTAGCCGTGGGTCTAACCCTCATATACGGAGTTATGAAAATACTTAATATCGCCCATGGAAGTCTATATGCTCTTGGAGCTTACACGGCTGCATCCTTAGCGGGGTATTGGTTATCCTCAGGACTTCCACAATATGGAGCTTTTTTTGTGATGATTTTGTCTGCAGTAATCGTAGGACTTGTGTTTGGTCCACTAATTGAAAGAGGCCTCCTGCGACACATGTATGGGCGAGATGAAATTATTCTCGTACTTGTGACCTATGCTATTTTTCTAATTTTAGAAGACATTATCAAATTAATATGGGGCGTCAGTCCATATTTTCTTTACCAACCGTATTCGCTTTTGGGTAGTTTCGAAATCTCGGACCTGACCTACCCAAGATACAATCTCTTTTTGATAGGTTTCGCTGTTGTGATCGGAATAACCTTAACTTGGATATTGAAGCGGACCCGCCAAGGAAAAATACTTGTTGCTGTCATACATGATAGAGAAATGTCCGCCTCGCAAGGAGTAAACGTTGATAGAGTATACTTTATAACATTTACGCTAGGTGCAATGTTAGCCGCCCTTGGCGGTGTTCTCACAGCACCAATGATCTCCGTTCAACCAGGGATAGGGGCTGAGACAATAGTTTTGGCCTTTGCCGTTGTAGTAGTAGGAGGGTTAGGAAGCCTTCCTGGAGCCGCACTGGCTGCTTTATTAATAGGCATTGTTAGGGCAAGCGCAGTACACGCTGTACCAGAGCTAGACCTTTTTAGCGTCTATCTGGTCATGGCTGCAGTGTTAATAATAAAACCTAAAGGGTTGTTTAGTGCCAGAGAGGAAAGAAAGATCTAATGTCATCAGATCGAGGTCCAATCTATTTAACGCTCTTTGCCGCGATGCTCGCTGTTATGGGAATTATCATTCCGGATTGGGCAATGTTCTTATTAACGGTAGCCCTCTGTTACGGGATTGTTGTCCTTGGAATGGTGATGTTAGTTAGGTCAGGGCTGGTATCTTTTGGACACGGATTATATTATTGTTTAGGGGCTTACTCAGCCGCAACACTTAACCCTTTCCTGGGTATCACAGAAATAATAATCATGTTGCTCGTTGCCGTTTTAATTACCGGAGTTGTCTCATTTTTACTAGGCTTTCTACTTCGACGATACAGAGATATTTTTTTTGCAATGCTATCCCTCGCCTTATCGATGATTTTGTATGGAATCCTGTCTAAAAGTTCAACCCTGGGAAGCACTGATGGATTTAATGTGGTAGTTAAGACTATATTTGGTTCAGAGATTCAGTCGCTTCAATTCGGAAGGTATTGGATTTTTCTAACAACCGTGATAATAGCTTTCGCGAGTTGTTTGGCGGTCCATGCTTACTTTAAATCAGCCAAAGGGAAAATTGCGAAAGCTATAAGTAATAATGAATTGCGAGTAGAATATTTGGGAGCATCTGTTACAAAAATTATTCATGTAAATTATGTTGTATCAGCTATTTTTGCTGGATTGGGTGGTGCACTTATGGCTGTTAGCGTAGGTCATGTAGATCCTGAAATGAGTTATTGGACAACCTCCGGTGAATTTGTGTTTATAACGATAATGGGAGGCTCCGGTAGTGCGTTTGCTCCATTTCTAGGATCGTTTATATTCACTACGGTAAGAAGCTTCGCATACGAGTATTCGCCCGAAACGTGGCAACTTTTGTTGGGTACGGTCATGCTTCTCATTATATTTTTTCTTCCCAATGGAATTTGGTCCTTGTTTAAGAATTGTAAAAAATGAATTATTCTGCAACTCCAATTCTAAAAGTTCGATCTGTATTTAAAAAATTTGGCGCAATAACTGCGGCGAGAGACCTTAACATCAGCGTGGAGGCCGAAAGTATCACTGGCCTAATTGGAAGTAATGGCGCCGGAAAGACGACGCTTTTAAACATGATTACAGGTTACCTTAAACCGGATTCTGGTAATATAATTTTCCACAATCAGGAGATTGCGGGGAAAAGCCCTAAAAATATAACCGAGCACGGTATTTATAGATCTTTCCAAATACCCCAAGTTTTCGATAACATGAGCGTTGACGAGAACTTGCGAATCAGCGTCTCAATTGCACTAGATAAAGGTGCTTACAAAGACGACTTGGGAAAAACGCCAGAGATATTGGTGACCGAAACACTTAATCAATTTCAATTGCTTGACTGTCGAAAACAAATCGCTTGTAATTTACCAGAGGGAACTAGAAAGCTACTAGACATAGCGATGGCATTAATCATGAAGCCCAAGTTACTATTGCTTGATGAGCCAACCTCAGGAGTTGCAGCAGAAGAAAAATTTCTCATAATGGACATGGTAATGAGCGCTATAAAATCAGAAAAAACCACAGTAATGTTTGTGGAGCACGACATGGAAATTGTAGCGAAATATACTTCACGAA
>MDTD01022626.1_pt1 | contig 15027 bp, 27 predicted proteins | sample 811221 | NCBI WGS metagenome assembly MDTD01 (sample SAMN05326646, study PRJNA326480) | marine metagenome | isolation source: seawater | place: Pacific Ocean: South West | collected 2011
TGAAAAGCTATTAGCGTCACGAATCCTAGCATATTGCGCTCTTCGGAGAGGCTAACCTGGAATATACGACATTTCCGCAATACAAGTCAAGCCTTTTCTGAATTATTTTTGGGCAGTACGCTAAAAAAAATATAAAAAAAGTGAAAAAAAAGCTTGACACGTATTGTCCTGAATGCGTATATTATAGTGTTAGGAAAAGGAAAAAGAAATGAAATACGAAGATTATATGAAATTGTTAGAGGAAAGTGATGAGAAAGTCAGAGAGATGGGAAGAAAAGCTAGAGAAGCGGCTATGGCGGATATGGAGTTGGATGAAGCTGAAGAAGAATTTGTTAGTGAGACAGTCGCTAGTTATATGGTTTACGGAGGGGCGTAAAAAAAGTTTAAAAAAGGCTTGACAAGTATAGTATTTTGTTTGTATATTAGGGGGTAAGATTTGATGGGAAATTGAAGGCTGGGAGTAGACACGGAATGGAACAGATAGGAGCCGTGGGCTGACAATAGGTCTGAAAGATAAACCAAGTAGTAGATTTCCCTAAAGACTTCCCTATTTGATGGGAAGATGATCAAAAGGGGTAGCGGCGCCTACACGCCACAGGTATCGTACGAACCGTTGAAAAGTATGTAATATGGCTACCCCGCTAGTTTTATGTGAATTTGAGCGGTTTACTTGATATGTATAGATGTAAGCCGTACGCTAAAAAAAAAGGAGCGCCACCGTGACAGAACTACAAGCAGATATGATGCAGGAGAATATAGAACGCCAAATAGTGCATGATATGCAGGACGGTAGCCTGTGGCTTGCGGACGATGAGACGCTGGAGATGATGGTTAGGGAGGTATATAAGGAGATAGAGGTGTGGCGTCTAATGGGGGCTATAATAGGAGAGAGCTGATAGAGATAGGGGGGTGGGGCATTTTCTCGTGAATCGCAGAGAAGCTAAAATAAAAACCCTCGCCTAACCCGTTCTCGTATCGAGGAGAAAAATTTTGTCTATGAAAATGATATATCAAATGTTACCCCAAAGGGTAAGCGTACCAAGAGTTGTAAATATTTTTTTATCGGGTGGTATATAGTGGTTTGGTTCCTAGCAGCATGTGCTTTGTTTTGTGTGGGAATGGCTATGTATCATCTAATCACTAATGAATAGGAGTTGTTATGGCAGTGTCCAAGAGAAAAGCTACCAAGCGTAGGGTTATAAGAGTAAAGTCGGAACCTAATAGGTTTCTTCAGGATGTTATGACAGGTATGAAGAAGATACTCTCACCCCCAAGATAGGTGCTCATATATGTTGTATTGTTATACTACAGTATTCCCCCTTATATATGGCGCTGATTATTATTTAGGTAACGGCTTATATATATGAAGCCATTCCATAAAATCAGTAAGGAGCATTGGGGAGTCAAGGTTGGTGATAAGTTCAGGCTTATAAAGGACCATCATGAGATTCACCACGACTTTCCGAAAGGAGCAATCGGTGTGGTTATGGGTATTAGTCATTTCCCCACCATGTATCATCTAAAGGATTTAGAAACAAATAAGACGCTCACTGTACCTGTACATAGCGTGGAGAGGATGCCTTAGGTATGTTAGATAAGATAGAACATAACATTTCACAAACCGCCGGCTTAGGTTTTTTCCTAACGATTATAATCGGATTCTTGGGATTGGTCGTGTCTCAACCATATATAACACAATACCTATTTTCGTTTGTCGGCTTTTTCATAGCAATCGTGATATGCGGTTTCTTCGTGATAGGTGTTTGGAAAGTGAGGGAGTCGTTAGATGAAAATTGACCACATAGGATTGGTCGTTGACGATGTGCGTACTTCGGCAGATTGGTACATAGCGAATTGGGGTGCAAACCTTATATACTGCGATGACACTTGGGCGTTCCTACAATTTGAGAATATAAAATTAGCTCTCGTGGTTGAGGGGGAACACCCTGCTCATATAGCTTTTGAAGACGCCCTGCTAAAGGGTGGGAAGCTTCATCGAGACGGAAGTCGAAGCGTATACGAAAAGGACCCAAGCGGAAACTTTATTGAGCGAATCCGTTACGATGAGGAGAAGAATCGTAAACATGCTCTTGACGATTATCATGAAGGAAAATAGTGAAGAAGAAAAGTATAACACATGCGACTCATCCGATACCGACGAGAAAAGTATTCAAAGATAAAAAGAAATACGATCGTAAGAATAACAAAAAAGAAATAGAGAGACAGTTACATGGAGAAAATGGAAAAACTAGCAGTTGATTGGTTACCACAAGATTTACAGGACGCAATAAATTCTTTCATAGAACAATTCAATATAATGGTGGAGTATGATTTACCTCAGATACCATTTGAGTATGGTGCTAATCTCATAAGTACGATGTCTAAATATCCCGAACATAACAAACTCACCTTAGATTTGATGAAGGTACTATCAGAGGAACCGAGATTGAAAAGTCTATTTGAAAGTATACAGGTGAAAAATTGACGTTACCAATAAAATTAGAAAAAGCAATTGATGAGTGGATAGAAACCAACCGTCACCAAATCAATGGTGGTGAAGAATCCGAATTCAGAGAAACCATCAGTAAGAAAGTTCTTAGAGAACTAAAACATAGTCCTAATATTATATCGGTAGGATTTGTGATTGATGGCAAGTGGGTGGAGATAAGAAATGCGTAGAACCATTACATCACATAATGGTGATGGTGTATCTGGTCTAAACTTTTATATACCATCTATTGTGGTAAGACACCCAAAGTATGATTACGTCTTAGGAACACATTTGAAACATGGTACGAACAGTTTGGAACGTGGTCTTGGTATCAAATATCATGGTGGTGGTGATAAGTTAAGAAAAATATTTGATAACGCGGATTATAATTATACGGCTGAAGATTTTCCATATGAAGAATATAAGAAAATAAATTGGGTTACAATATGGAGAAGCACAGATAGTATATTGAAAAGTTTGTATCATCAGCATTGGAGAGAGTGGTTTGGTGGCGCCACAGGCTTCGCTGAGTTTCAAAGATATCTTGATTGGTGTTTCGGTATCGGAAGATATAATTGCGACTTTTACCCAAATGAAGATCACTCAACGTTAAAGTATAGGATATGGCAAGCCTATACGAAGAATCGTTACAATATGACTTTGATAGATATTAGCGAAACAAATGACTTGATTCAGTTTTGGGGTGGTAAACCAAAACACATGAACGCAGCTAGTCATCATTTGAAAAAAAATCAAGCGGGAGATTGGGATAGAGAATCTTTTTATGATGAATTTGTGGAAAGATTAGACCATTATAAATCAGATTGGTATAGGGTACAAGTTATGTGTGATGAAGTAAATGTAACAAAGTTTGAAGACTTTCAAAAGATGGTAAGTGAGTAGAGATAAGAAATGCGTAGAACTATTACTGATGCCAATACTCCTTTCACCCCCTCACGTAGTAAATCTGAACTAAGAGGGTATTTACCAAAAGTGGTGATAAAACATCCAAAATATGATTACGTCTTAGGAACACATTTGAAACATGCTTCAATGAACTTAGAAAAGCTCTCTTCAACTGAATATAAAAAAAATGGTAAGAAAATAAATTGGGTTACCATACGGAGAAGTACGGATAGTGTGTTGAAAAGTTTATATTATCACTATTGGTTGGAATGGAATAAGAATGGTACAGGCTTTGCTGAGTTCGACACATATCTTGATTGGTGTTTTGGTATAGACCAATTTAATTGCGATTTCTATCCAAATGAAATTCATGCAATATTAGAGTATAGGATATGGCAAGCTCACATGGTGAATAGACATAAAATGATTGCAATAGACATTAGTGAGACAAATGATGTGATTGAGTTTTGGGGTGGTGAACCAACCCCCAATGTAGTTCCAAAAGAGCAAAAGAAAAGTTTCACCGAAATGCGAAATGAAGTGATTGATAACTCCAAAGAATCTCGCTATAAAAATTTTGTGCGAAGATTAGATGAAGAAAAGACAGATTGGTATAGGGTACAACTTATGTGTGATGAATTAAATGTGACAAAGTTTGAGGACTTTCGAAAGTCGGCTACGTTAGGGCGTAACGATGTGGATTCTACTTCGGAGAACTCTGCTAAAGGGTTGCAAGAAAGTCCTCAATAATATTATGGCAGGTAAACAAAAAAGAACGAATAGGCAAATCAGAGAAGATGGTTCTCAATTTATTATGGAAACTAATAGATGGAAAGTGTATGAGGTTTTTACATTCGAAGCTATCAAACTATTTGGTAAGGGTACAACTTGGTGTCTGACTTGGGATAATGGTGAGGATTGGGATTTGTATTCTAAGACAGGTAGAATAGTTGTTTTTATAAAAAAGGATGGTGATATCTCAGATAGGTTTTATAAAGTATTTGGTTGGTTTCCCACAAGATTACCATTAGAAAGAAATCTTGGTAAGACTATAAGTGAATTACTCATTAGATATGGTTCTAATAAATGGAAGCCATCAATAGATAAGGGATACGTAAATAGTCCCGATGGTGTCAGCGTTACTAAAACAAGTTATTATCCTGAATTATATGATTCACAAGATGCTACATCATTCTTACCTTATTATTGTGAAGAAGAGGGAGCTGATATTATAGGTGTGGAGAATGGTTCTAACTATATAAACAATGGTATAGGATTCAACTTAGATTGGGAGATATGGCAAACCGTAAAAAAATTACATCAAAACATATGGCAGTTCGAGAACAAATAAAAGAACGTATATCGTTATTCTTTTTCTATTATATAGTATTACCTATATTGGGTGTATGGTTTGGTAGGTACATACATAAAATTAGAAAAAGAGGAGAATTTGGTAGACACTAATGAAACAAACAATATCAAAAGATAGCAAGTTAGAAACAGGTTATCAGTATGGATTTACTACTGATATAGAATCTGAACAAATACCCAAAGGTATAAATAAGGATACAGTTCGTTTGATATCATCTATCAAAAAAGAACCTAAGTGGGTAACTGATTTTAGACTAAAAGGATATCGAAGTTGGAAACGACAAAAACATCCCGAATGGGCGAAGTTGGATATACCACCGATTGACTTTCAAGACATAGTATACTATTCTGCACCAAAAGGAACTGAAGAAGTAAAAACGCTCGAAGACTTACCACAAGAGATTTTAGATACATATAAAAAATTAGGAATACCGATTGATGAGGTAAAGAAACTTGAGGGTATAGCAGTGGATGCGGTATTCGATTCTGTATCTGTCGGCACCGCTGTGAACGAAGCATTAGATAAAGCTGGAGTTATATTTTGTCCTATATCAGAAGCTATTGAAAAGTATCCTGATTTAGTAAAAAAGTATTTGGGTAAAGTAGTTCCTGCGAGTGACAACTATTATGCTGCATTGAATACGGCAGCTTTTAGTGATGGTAGTTTTGTTTACATACCACCTGATACAAGATGTCCGTTAGAGTTATCTACATACTTTAGATTGAACGAAGCCAATACAGGTCAGTTTGAGAGAACATTGATTGTAGCAGACAAGGGTAGTTATGTAAGTTATCTTGAGGGATGTTCAGCACCAATGAGAAAGAATAACCAATTACATTCTGCTATAGTTGAGATAATAGCATTAGACCATGCTGAAGTAAAATACTCTACCGTACAGAATTGGTGGCCTGGTGATGAGAAAACAGGTGAGGGTGGTGTGTTAAACTTCGTAACTAAACGTGGTATATGCCACGATAGCGCAAAGATTAGTTGGACCCAAGTAGAAACAGGTTCGTCTATTACTTGGAAGTATCCATCTTGTATATTGAAAGGTGATAATAGTGTCGGTGAGTTTTATTCTGTAGCTGTGACTAAAGGTAAACAACAAGCTGATACGGGAACCAAGATGATACATATCGGGAAAAATACAAAGTCTACCATAGTCAGTAAAGGTATCTCAGCAGGTGAAGGGCAACAAACATATAGAGGGGGAGTAAAAGTAATGAGAGGTGCTAATAATGGTAGGAACTATACACAATGTGATTCATTGCTTATTGGTAACGAATGTGGAGCACACACATTTCCATACATAGATGTTAGAAATCCGACTTTCACCCAAGAACATGAAGCCTCAACTTCTAATATAAGTGAAGACCAATTATTTTATTGTCAACAAAGAGCAATCAGTACAGAGGATGCGGTTAGTATGATTGTAGGTGGATTCTGTAATGATGTATTTAATAAACTACCGATGGAGTTTGCTGTCGAAGCGAATCAATTATTAGCAGTAAGTTTGGAGGGAACCGTTGGATAGATATGCAAAAACTTCAGATATATTATTGACGATTGGTTATATTTTATTGCTTATGATAATAGGTTTGTGTATACCTTATTTGATTGGAGCTAAATAATGGATTGGAGAGTTATAATAGGTGATGGTTGGATGTTTATCGCCGTCGCTCTTTACCTCATTCGTAAATACATAAAATCAGTAATGGAGTATAATAATGATTGAATATTTCTTATTAGGTGTTTTGGCACCTATTTTTCTAAACATATTACATATGTGTATTGGTATATACATTTGTGTGGCACGTGGTAGCGTGATGAGTCTTGCATTTAGTGGAGCTGGATTCTTTACCAAGAGTATAGGTATGGTTCTCATAATGTATGTAGGTATAGAAACACTACAGCTTGACTTCAAGATATTTATACCATTACTAAGTTTATTTTTTCTGATGACACATTTCATAGAAGCATTCGTAATACAACATTATATACAAAAGAACGTACCAAAGCATTTACAAGATTTACAAATATAACAGATACAAAAGATAGAGGTTACCACATGAAAATAAATACATATAGTAGTTATAGTGAGATGTGTAAACACGTTGTAGAGGATATCAGATATGCTATCAACTTCAATATGTTTTCGGAATATTTTACATTAGGATTAGCAACAGGTTCTACACCACTTGGTATATATAAATATATGCGTGATGAGACTTGGGATCCTAAAAAGATTACCACATATAATCTTGATGAGTATTGTGACTTACCATATAATCATCCATATTCATACGAACATTTTATGGAAAAAAATTTATTCATGTATAAACAATTCAGACATAGTTATTTTCCCACTAACGAAAGATATGATGATATGATTCAGAACAATGGTGGTATAGATATTCAAATACTTGGTATCGGAACAAATGGACATATAGCATTCAATGAGCCAGGCTCATCAAGAGATTCTCTGACAAGAAAAGTAAAGCTAACAGAAAACACACGTAAGGATAATAGTAGATTCTTTGATAGTATCGACGATGTTCCAACCCACGCTTACACTATGGGTATCGAAAGTATTATGAGAGCCAAACAAATATATTTATTAGCGAGTGGTAAACACAAGAAAGATATATTAGAGAAAGCATGTCATGGAGAAATTACCTCTGATGTACCTGCTTCGTTTTTACAAGAACATAATAATGTAGAGGTGTTGTATTGTGATTGACAAAATAATGATTGTCGCTCATCCTGATGATGAGGCGTTATTTGGTGGTGCTGAGTTATTATCTCATCCCGACGAATATAAAGTTGTAGTAATTGATGAATACCATAATGATATTAGACGTAGAGAGTTTTTAGACTCTATGAGATTTATTGGTGTACATGAATATGAACATTGGACTGGCTATAAACATGGTGAGGATTATTGTAGGGAGAAACTCATATATGAACTACTTAGAGTTCTAAGAGAAAGGAAGTATACAAAGATAGTCACGCATGGAACAAATGGTGAATATGGACATCCACGTCATAGAGCTTGTCACGATATCTTAGCACATCTTAGACCTGAATTATTATGGGTGTTTGATAGAGGTGAAAGGTTATCTGATGAGATGATAAAGAAAAAGGGTAAGTTACTAAAGGTATATAAATCACAAGTAGAGGTATTGGATTGGTTTAATTGGGAACATGAAACAATAAGGAAATTCAAATGAGAATAGATGTATTAGATAAGGGTTATATAGAATTAGTAGATACGTTAGGTGACGACTTGACACCTGTAAATGCGGCGCGTGTGTCATTCGATGGATTTAGTGAAGAGTTTACTGATAAGGATAGAAAGTTATCTAAATTCCTAATCAAACACAAACATCATTCACCATTTAGACACCAACATTGTATGTTCATACTCAAGGCACCTGAGTTTGTGATGAGACAATGGTACAAACACGTGGTGGGTATTGAAACCACATCAAGTCACGTAACTAAAGACCATGCATGGAATGAGATTAGTGGTAGGTATGTTCCTTATGATGAGTTCTATGAACCAACAGAGTTTCGTAAACAATCAGAAGATAACAAACAAGCAAGTGATGGTTTAGTTGACAACCAAGCACACGTACAAAGAATTTGGGAGATAGGACAGAGAGAAGCTATAACAGCATATAAAGAGTTACTAAAACATGGTGTCGCTCGTGAACAAGCTCGTAGTATTCTACCACTTACAGTATATACAAAGGTATGGTGGACAGCATCGTTTCAATCTATTATGAACTTTATAGAACTTAGAGATGAAAAAACATCTCAGGTAGAGATACAAGAGTATGCTAAAGTGTTGAAGATAATTATGTTACGGACTTTCCCTGAGACTACAAAACTTTGGAGTGAGATATATTTTGAAAACGTTTCACCCAATACGAAATAAAACAGTACCAATTATATTCCAATCTAAAGGTTTAGGTGACACGTTAGCTTGGATACCATACGTTGAAGAGTTTAGACTAAAGTGGAATTGTAAAGTAGATTGTTTTATACCACTTACTGATGCCTTACCACATCTTGAACCTGTATATCCATCGATAAACTTTCTCGCCGAAAAAGATTATGTTCTTGGTAGAGGTTCATTAGGTGGTTTAGATTTCAGATTGTCTTTTGGTGCTGAATCAGTTACGTCATATAAGTTAGGATTTAGTTGGGATGGTAGACAACATATACCATTACAAAAAACCGCCACAGAAATTTTAGGATTATCTTATAAAGAAAAACGAGCGAAGTTATTTTATAATGACTTAGGTAGGCCTATGAAAGAAAAGTATGTTACGATAGGTGTACAAGCAAGTGGTCCTCAACTAAAGTATTGGAATTATCCAAGAGGTTGGGATATGTTAGTGCGTTATCTCAATCACAAAGGTTATAAAGTTATGGCAGTTGATTTACATGAGGACAGAAGTAGAGATGGATATACTAATAAATCACCTGATAAATGTGTGAAAAGACATGGTAAATCTCTAAACGAAACAATAAACAACATAAGACACTCAGAGTTTTTTATTGGATTAGCAAGTGGGCTTAGTTGGTTAGCATGGACATTAGAGAAACCTGTAGTGATGATAAACGGAATGTCAGAACCGTGGCATGAATTTCAAGATAAGTGTATTCACGTATTCAATACAGATAAAAATGTTTGCACAGGTTGTTACCATTCTGATGATACACTAAGACTACAAGGTGATTGGGCAATATGTCCTGAACATCAAAATACTGAAAGACAATTTGAATGTACAAAAACAATTAAACCGCCAATGGTTTTTTCTGCCATTGATAATATTTTATCTGATATTTAATAGTAACACGCAGGAGAAAAAAAAATGAGTAATAGAGACAATCTATTGAAAGCTATAAAAAAATATCTTGAGGGTGGTATAGCTAAACATAGAGCTAACATAGAAGTTTATTTGAATCAATCAGTAGGGATAGGAGAACATTCAGATATAATAGAAACATTAGAAAACGAATTAGAATCATTATCAAGTTATGATGATAAACTAAGTGCTTTAGATAAATACTTTATAGGTATGGAAAGTGGAACAAAGGAATTACTAAATGAAAGAACTTAAAGCAACCCGTGTACCACCTGGCGATAGATGGACTGTAGTCGGTGATGATAATCAAATCTATTCTTCCTTGACAGAAGTATTGAATGCTATCTATATCGATACGGGCTTATCACAATTTTACATTGACGCACAAAAAGGTGAGGTACACGTGGAGGATGGAAAAGAAAAGCCTGAACCTATAAGACGTTATAGTCTTTATGGTGAGGAGATGTAGTGAGAGAAAACGTAGTTTATAACCGACCTGATAATGAGGTTATGGTTAGAACTAATGGTGACCACATCTATATCATATGTAAAAAAGAAGAACAAGTTGATTCGGTAGTTGATAAGATGACTACTGACACCTGCTATCTCAAAGAATATGAAGAATGGGATGAGGGTGAAGATATGAAATGGATACTCACATTCAAAGTTTTAGATGATTATGAATTACATCCAACCTATAACTAAAAATGAAATTGATTTCTTCAAAGAATTTTACAGAGAAGAACCACACGATTGGGTAAATCCATTTGAAATATCTGTAAACGATTGGCCACCACCTGAAAATTGGTTATCTGAACCACCACATCTAAAACACAAAGTGAGAGAAAAGAGAGGTGCTGTATGTCTTTGTGTTTGGGAAAGATTTCAAGAAGCATCAAATCGTTCACTTATAGATTATTTCAAACTAATAATTCCTCACGTTGATTTACCATTAGACTTAGATACCGATATGAATATTATAGATGGTAGACATAGACTGATAGCATATAAAGAGTTAGATGTAAAGTGTCCTGTATATATAGGTAGGAGTAGAGTTAGGTTTGGTTATTGTTGGAGAGACGGAGTTGCGTACTATGACGAATCGATTGATATGACTGTAAAGAATAGAAAGGGATATTATGATTTATTGCTTCGGAGATAGTTGGGGATATGGAGCAGAACTTGATTTTGATGCTGGTGAGAAACCTTTTGTAGAATTATTCGATGAACAGGCGAAAAACTTTTCAGTATCAGGACAAGGATTACCAATGATAACACAGAATGTTCTTCAAAATCATAACTTAATAAAAAAATGGGAAACTGTTTTTGTTGTAATACCACCTGATACAAGATGGTATACAGAGAATAAAGGCGATTTTAGAAACCTTACTATCCATAGTGATAAATATATTGATGGATATACAAGTAAAAAATATATGGATTTCGTATCAGATAAAACTTCTTTTTGGTTTATGTATCACGCAAATTTATTTGTATACACAATACAATCAATCTTTGATGGTATAGGTTGTAAATATATGTTCATGCATAACTATGGTGGTGAATTTACTATCCATAGAGATTTTAGTGAACTCATAAAAGTCGATAAATTTTTAGATATAAAAAATTCACTAACGTCTTTACTTTCGTCTGAAGACGGCTTTACGTCATGGAAAAGTGATGGACCTCAAAAAGTTCATGAGTCTACTTTTACAGGAAAATATTTTGAAGGAAATAAGTGCCATCCAAATCAACTCGGACATTATAGAATAAAGGAATTAATAGAAGATGCTTTTAGACAACGAACGTAAATTTTTATTTATACATATTCCTAAAACAGCAGGTACATCTATAAGAAGTATGTTATGTGACCTGACAGATTTACCCAAACCATACTCAGAATTAGATAATAGAAAACATCAAGGTGTATCTGAACTACGTGAATCGATAAATAATATTGGTGAGTATTACAAGTTTGCATTTGTCAGAAATCCATATGAGAGGATGTTATCTTTTTGGTCGTATTATAGACAAGGTAATCTCAATCCAAAATCAAAGGTTAGGGAAGCTGCTAGAGAATTAAGTTTTGATAGATGGATAACTTTTTTGAAGACTAAAAGATTCACTAATATGGGTTCACACCCACCGAAAAGATTACCGATGTGGCGTAAACCTCAAGTTGATTTTTTATGTGACGATATGTCTTTCGTTGGTAGATATGAAAACTTAGACGAAGATTGGCGTAAACTTTGTGATAATCTGAATCTAAATTATAAACCATTAAATCACTTCAACAAATCAGCCCATACAGATTATAAAGATTATTACTCAGTAGAGTCATACAATACTATATCGTGGTGGTTCAAAAGAGATTTAGAAGAGTTAGGTTATGAATACTAAAACTAATTGGGTATATTGGATGCGTAAAGGATTACAAGCTATGTTTCCAAAGAAAAAAGATATACCTAATGTTGATTTCGAATGTAAACCTAAGGGCGATTGTTGGTGTATGGAGGAAGAGTTTCCACCACTACCATCAGGTTCAGCCGACATTTGTTACTCTCTCGAAGAAATAAAAAAGATAAAAAAAGGCTTGACACATATATAGTTTATTTCGTATGATCGTTATATGAATAAGTGTAAAAAATGTGACGTTGACTTAGAAAAACAACGAGCACATCTTGGTTATACAGAGTGTTTAGAATGTAGTGATGTAGAGGCTTATTCAGCTCACACTGTATACCCACATAAAACAGGTGGTTATGTTCAACCTGTATCCAAAACAGCATCCAACAATCTAAAACGTATAGATAGACGTAGTACAGGCAAGACACGTACCGCTAAAGGTATATACGCCGACCAATCGTGGGATAGGTGGTTAGACAGATATTATGAAAATCTATACAATCCTAAACCTAAACGTAAGGTTGTCAAAGATGTATGTACCATCAATCATATGGATTACAACACCTTATACAATAAGACTATGTTATACTACAAAGAAAATGGGTATCAACATACAGTCACATGGCTGAAAGAACTATTCAATAATGATGAGATATCTTTAGGTAACAAATCTAAGATGTTAGAAGAAATCAATCATTTTGAGTTATTACCAAAAAGACTACGTAAATGGACAATGAAAATAAAATGAAAAAAAGGCTTGACACGTATTGCATTTTATCCGTATATTTAGGTAGAAAATGAGAGAAAAAATGACAAAAATAAAACACTTCAATCCGATGGCACTTCGTGAGAGATACTCCGTTGGTGGTTATACCAATGATAAATCATCCTTTTGGATGGGTGATGACTTCGGTCGTCGTACTTCGATATTTGACGAGGATGTGGTAAACAAACCTAAAGTCGATACTATTCAGTTAGCGGCTTATCGTCGTTCTATCGCAAACTTTGTAAACATTGTTACGGGCCGTTCTGATATTCCTGTCGTATTCAACGTTGGTAATGACTCTTATACCGATGGTAAAAAAGTTGTTATCTCTTCTAACATCAAGGATAAAAATTTTGATAGTATGGTTGGTTTGGCTCTTCATGAGGGTTCACATATCAAACTATCCGACTTTGAATTTCTAAAGCATCTTTCAACTGCAATACCAAAAGAGATTTTTATTGATGCTGAGAAAAAAGGTTTCAATGACATGATGGTTCATCAACACGTCAAGTCACTACTAAATTATGTTGAGGATAGACGTATTGACTACTATGTCTTTTCCACTTCGCCTGGCTACAAGGGTTACTATCACTCAATGTACAAAACTTACTTTCATTCTAATATCATTGACAAAGCAGTCAAGTCAAATGAACATACCAATAGAACTTGGGATTCATATATTTTCAGAATTCTAAACTTCACTAATGAGAATCGTAGGCTTGATGTTTTACCTGATTTAGAAAAAATGTATAATATTGTTTTCAAAGTAAATCATCCTAAGACTATCAAGAATACTTCAGAAGCGTTTGATGTGGCTGTAAAACTTTACAGACTTATTCTAAAGAACTTAGATGACTATGTTGAGGAAGAAGTTGAGGACCATTGGGGTGACAAACAAATGGAAAAGAAACCTGCTTCACCTGAATCTGAGATGGATGGTAGTGGTGGTGATAACCTTGATATTCCTGAGTTGTCGGATAATCAGAGAAAGTCTCTTGAAAGAGCTATTGAGAAGCAGAAGAAATTCAATAATGGTGATGTCAAGAAAACTAAGATGGCTAAGAAGTATGCACAAGAAGTCAACGCTGTTGAAAAAGCAGGTATGAATCTTGAAGAGGTGGATGTGCCAGGTGAGGTTTATGATTATCAAAAAGGTGAATATGTATCTTCCAATCAAAAAACTAATGTAATCGTGGTGAAAAAAATTACTCAATCTTTGGTTGAGTCAAATATAATCGGATGTGTTTCAGATAGATACAATAGATACGTAGAGCACAACAATGGTGTTATTGATGAGGGTATCAAGTTAGGTATCTTGTTAGGTAAGAAGTTGGCGATACGTAATGATGAGAGAGATACTAAGTGGTCTCGTAAGGATAGTGGTAGAATTGACAAGAGATTGATTGCTGAGTTAGGTTTCGGAAACAACAATGTCTTTTCAACTACATTTACTGAAAGATACGCCGACGCTCACTTACACGTTTCGATTGATGCTAGTGGTAGTATGGGTGGTGACAAATGGACAGAATCAATCAAGTGTGCAACGGCACTTGCTAAGGCGGCTTCAATGATTGAGGGATTAGATATCGTGGTTGATATCAGAAGCACTAAAGGTGATTCGCCTGTGGTTGTGATTTGTTATGATAGTCGTGTTGATAAGTTCTCTCACGTGAGAAAGTATTGGAAGTATTTAGGTCCAGCAGGAACTACTCCTGAGGGTTTATGTTTCGAAGCCATTTCTAATTACTTGGTTGAATCAAATAATAATAAGAAGAGTTACTTCTTGAATATTTCCGATGGGATGCCAATGTTTAGTAATGACTCTGTTTACTATCATGGAAATTCGGCTGTGTCTCACACTAAGAAAAAAGTTACTGAGATGAGAAAGCGTGGGATAGATATTCTATCATACTTTGTTTCAAGTTCATATGAGCGTGAGTCAACTTTCAATGACTTCAAAACAATGTATGGTTCAAGTGCAAAAGTAATTGGAATGAATGATGTGAGACAAATCGCCAAGACTATGAACAATCTTTTCTTGGCTAAGTAATGAGAAAAAAAAATAAAAAAAGGCTTGACACGTATGGTCTTTTGTGTGTATATTTAGTTATAAATAATAAGGGAATAAAGAGAAAATGAATAAAAAAGTAGTTGTAAAAATCGTAAAAAGTGGAAATCGTTTCAATGCTTTTGATAACGATGGAAACAA